>OGOC01002671.1_pt1 | contig 11145 bp, 9 predicted proteins | sample 1552561 | NCBI WGS metagenome assembly OGOC01 (sample SAMEA2580148, study PRJEB22360) | human gut metagenome | biome: human gut; feature: human-associated habitat; material: faeces | place: Denmark | collected 2008/2010
CTCGGAAAAGCAATTAATGGTCATAGAGAGGGTGATCGTGTCTATGTAAAGGTCAATGAAAAGATGGGTTACTACGCAGTGATACGTTCAATCACTGACGGGGATGACAGCGAAGATGAAATCCGCCCATATTAAATTACTATTAAATATGAAAGGGGTATATGAAAATGAACGATTTAGTACACAATGAGGAACGTCTTAAACAGCTTCGCGAACGCGCGAAAGAGCTGATTGGACAAATGACACTTGAGGAGAAGGTATATCAGACACTTTATAACGCACCAGCAATTGAACGCCTTGGAATTGCTTCTTACAACTGGTGGAATGAGGCTCTGCACGGTGTTGCAAGAGCCGGCACAGCAACAGTTTTTCCACAGGCAATTGGTTTGGCAGCAACGTTTGATGAAGATTTCATGGAGCAGATTGGTGATGCCGTATCTACAGAGGCGCGTGCAAAATTTAACATGCAGCAGGAGTTTGGAGATCATGATATTTACAAGGGCCTGACCTTCTGGGCACCAAACGTAAATATTTTCCGTGATCCAAGATGGGGCAGAGGCCATGAAACATTCGGTGAGGATCCGTATTTGACATCACGTCTTGGAGTGCGTTACATCGAGGGAATGCAGGGCCATGACGAAAAATATCTAAAGACGGCAGCATGTGCAAAGCATTTTGCTGTTCACAGCGGACCAGAGGGTATGCGTCATTATTTTAATGCAGAGGTGTCTAAGAAAGATCTCTATGAGACATATCTTCCAGCCTTCAAAGCATGTGTACAAGAGGGTAAAGTCGAGGCTGTCATGGGCGCTTATAACCGTACAAACGGAGAGCCATGCTGTGGAAGCAAGACTTTATTAAAAGATATTTTGCGTGATGAGTGGGGCTTTGAGGGTCACGTTACATCAGACTGCTGGGCAATTAAAGATTTCTATGAAGGTCATAATGTAACAAAGAATGCAGAGGAATCTGTTGCATTGGCAATGAATAATGGCTGTGATTTAAACTGCGGTACGCTGTTTGTTTATCTTCTTGATGCTGTTCGCGACGGTCTTGTAAAGGAAGAACGTCTTGACGAGGCACTTGTCAATCTTTTTACAACACGCATGAAGCTTGGCGTATTTGATAAGGCAGACGATAATCCATACAATAAGATTTCCTATTCCGTTGTTGATTCACCGAAGATGCAGGAATTAAACCTCACAGCAGCAAAAAGATGTCTGACGCTGTTAAAAAATGATCAGATGCTTCCGCTTGATAAAGAAAAGATCCATACAATCGGTGTCATTGGACCGAATGCCGACAATCGCATGGCATTAGTAGGAAATTATGAGGGAACTGCATCACGCTATGTGACAGTTTTGGAAGGCCTTGAGGATTATGCAAAGGAGCATCCAAGAGCAGACGGCGAGAAGATGCGCATTGTTTATTCAGAAGGATGCCATCTTTACAAGGACAGAAGCAGCAATCTGACTCAGAGCCGTGACCGTTTTGCAGAGGTGAAGGGTGTTTGCAAGGAAAGTGATGTAGTAGTTGTCTGCCTTGGTCTTGATGCCAGTCTTGAAGGCGAGGAAGGCGATACAGGAAATGAGTTTTCAAGCGGCGATAAGCTTGATCTGCGTTTCCCGGGTCTTCAAAATGAAGTACTTGAAGTGGCATACGAGAGCGGCAAGCCAGTAATCCTTCTTGTTCTGACAGGAAGTGCAATGGATCTGGCATGGGCAGATGAGCATGTAAATGCCATTATGCAGTGCTGGTATCCTGGTGCACAAGGCGGAAATGCAATCGCACAGGTACTCTTTGGCGATGCATGCCCAGAAGGACGTCTTCCGGTTACTTTCTACCGCACAAGCGAAGAACTGCCGGAATTTACAGATTACAGCATGGAAGGTCGCACATACCGTTACATGAAAAATAAGCCGCTTTATCCGTTTGGATATGGTTTGTCATATACAGAGTTTTCGCTTGACAATGTGAAGCTTAGCACACAAAAGGTTACACCAGATGGTGTTGAAGTCACAGCAGATGTAACTAATATTGGACAGATGGATGGTACTCAGACCGTCTTAGTATATGTAAAGGCAGAACGCGAAGGAACACCAAATCCGCAGTTAAAGGGAATCGCAAAGGCAGCTCTTAAAAAAGGTGAGACAAAGACAGTTCACATTACGCTGCCAGAGGAAGCATTTGGACTTTGTGATGATGATGGCGTAAAGCGCGTTCATAAAGGCAGCTATACGATTTATATCGGTGAAAAGGCAGCAGGCACTGTTGTCAAAGATTAAAATAAAAAGGGAACAAAGTATTTGGAGGAAACGATTATGTATTATATTGGAATTGATCTTGGAACATCAGCTATCAAGCTTCTTTTGATGGAAGGAAATGGCAAAATCTGCAACATCGTATCAAAGGAGTATCCGCTCTCATTCCCAAATCCGGGATGGTCTGAGCAAAATCCATATGATTGGTATGATCAGATGATCGCAGGAATCAAGGAGCTTGTAAATGGCTTCGACACAACAAAGGTTGCAGGAATCAGCTTTGGTGGACAGATGCACGGTCTTGTTATTCTTGATGAAAACGACAATGTTATCCGTCCGGCTATTCTTTGGAACGATGGACGTACAACAGAAGAAACTGATTATTTAAATAATGTAATCGGAAAGGATAAGCTTTCAAAGTACACAGCCAATATTGCATTCGCAGGCTTTACAGCACCGAAGATTCTGTGGGTGAAGAAGCATGAGCCAGAGAATTTTGCACGCATCAAAAAGATTATGCTGCCAAAGGATTACCTGGCATATCGTCTGACAGGCGTATTCTGCACCGATGTATCAGATGCATCAGGTATGCTTTTATTTGATGTAAAGAATCGCTGCTGGTCAAAAGAAATGTGTGAAATCTGTGGAATTACAGAGGACATGTTAGCTGGAATTTACGAGAGCTACGAGAAGGTAGGCTGTGTTAAGGAAGATCTGGCAAAAGAGCTTGGCCTTACAGATCATGTAGCAGTTGCAGCAGGAGCAGGAGACAATGCGGCAGCGGCAGTTGGAACAGGAACAGTAGGAGAGGGTAGATGCAACATTTCCCTTGGAACAAGTGGAACTATCTTCATCTCCTCTAAAAACTTCCGTGTAGACAGCAACAATGCGCTTCACGCATTTGCACACGCAGACGGCACATACCATCTGATGGGCTGCATGTTAAGTGCAGCATCATGCAACAAGTGGTGGATGGAAGAAATTCTTCAGACAAAAGAATTTGCAAAAGAGCAGGCTGATATTACAAAGCTTGGAGAAAATCATGTATACTTTTTGCCATATCTGATGGGCGAGCGTTCACCGCACAACAATCCAAAGGCAAGAGGAACATTTATCGGCATGACAATGGACACTACAAGAGCCGATATGACACAGGCAGTTTTAGAGGGTGTTGCATTTGCACTTAGAGATTCCTTTGAGGTAGCAAAATCACTTGGAATCGACATTAAGCGCACAAAGATCTGCGGAGGCGGAGCAAAGAGCCCACTGTGGAAGAAGATGATCGCTAATATTTTAAATATCAGCGTAGATGTCATCGAGAGCGAGGAAGGCCCAGGCCTTGGCGGTGCAATGCTTGCAGCAGTTGCATGCGGTGAGTACGCATCTGTAGAGGAAGCAGCAGGAAAGATCGTAAAGGTAATCGATACTGTAGAGCCAGATCCGGTACTTGCAGCAAAATATGAGGAGCGTTATCAGCAGTTTAAGCAGATCTATCCGGCATGCAAACCGCTCTTTGATATCATTGCGTAAATGAAGGGAAAATAAGTATGGACGAGAATGACTTCTCAAAGTTTGGACAAAGTATATGTGATACCGTCACAGATGCCGTGAACTCGGCTATGGAATCAATGGATTTTTCAGGATTAAGCGAGAAAATTTCATCGACAGCCGATCATATCATGCAGGAGACGGTAGGAGCATTTACCGGAAAAAATGGTCATGGAAATAAAAATGGAAATGTTTATGAAAAGACCGACAAAGAAAAGCTAGAGCTTAGGTTTACAAAAAAGACACCTGGAAAGGTATCAGGCATACTGATGTGCACCTTTGGCGGAATTGGCACAGCAGGCTTCGGCCTGCCGGCATTTATACTGCTTGTAATAGGACTGATCGGAAGACAGCCGCTTGTGATAAGCTGTGGCTTTTTAGGTTTCCTGCCGTTTGCCATTGCCTTTGGCATATTGTTAAAAAATGGCTGCGATCGCTTAGGACGTATAAGTCGCTTTGAGCGCTATAAAAGGTGCATTGGCACAAAGGCACTTTGCGCCGTGCGAAGCTTAAGCGGTGCTGTCGGTCTTCCTGAGAAAAAGGTGCAGAAGGAACTAGAGCGCATGATTTCACAGGGATATTTTCTGCAGGGCCATATGGATGATGAGAAGTCATGTCTGATTCTTGATGATGAGACTTATGAACTGTATTTGCATTCAAAACAGCAGATGGAGAATGCCAGACGCGAGGAAGAGCAGCAGGCAGGCAATAAAGAGGTGAGAGAAGCAGTTAGAGTGGGAATGGAATATATAAAGCAGATTCGCCAGATAAACGATGAACTGCCGCAGCCAGTGATAAGTGAAAAGTTAAGTCACTTAGAGGAGGTCATTGGACTGATTTATCTGAGTGTCCAAAAGACACCAGAGAAGATTGGCTCCATAAAGAGATTTACCGAATATTACCTGCCAAATACGATGAGCCTCGTAACAAGATATCGTGATCTTGACAGGATTGATACAGACAAAGCAAGAGAGTCCAAGGCGCAGATAGAGAATGCGCTAGACACAATCAACGACGCGTTTGACAAGCTTCTCGACAGCCTTTACGAAGACGACCGCATGAAGATTCAGACAGATATTGCTGTGCTGAAGACTCTGCTGTCACAAGAGGGGTTAGTCGATGACGGGCTTCATATGTAACCAGATGGGAGGATACTTATGGAAGAAGAGTTAAAATTAGATCAGGCAGTGCCAACGCTGACATTTGAACCATTTACAGAGACAAAAAAAGAAGCGCCAAAGCCAGAGCCAATTTACGAAGAAGAAGCATTGTTAAGCGAGCAGGAAAAAAAGCAGGTAGAGGCATTTGCAGAGAAAATAGATTTGAATAATTCAACACTTGTACTTCAGTACGGTGCAGGTGCACAAAAAAAGATCGCAGATTTTTCTGACAAAACGCTTGAGAATGTCCGTTCAAAGGATCTTGGCGAGACAGGAACCATGCTGGCAAGCTTAGTAAGCGAGTTAAAGCAGACAGGAGAGCCAGAGGAAGAAAAAGGCTTTTTTGCAAGTTTTTTCAAGAAATCAACTGGAAAGTTAGAGGCGCTTAAGGCACGCTACGAGAAGGCAGAGGGAAAGGTTGATGAGATTGTTGATATCCTCACAAAGCATCAGGTACAGCTTATTCAGGATGCCGCTATGCTTGATCAGATGTATCAGCTAAACCAGACCTACTTCAAGGAGCTTTCAATGTACATCCTTGCCGGAAAAAAGAAGGTCGATAAGGCAAGACAGACAGAGTTAGAGACTCTGCGTCAAAAGGCCATTGCAAGCGGCACACAGGAGGATGCACAGGCAGTAAGCGACTATTCATCTATGATCGAGCGTTTTGAAAAGAAAGTTCATGATCTTGAGCTGACTCGCATGGTTGCACTGCAGATGGCACCTCAGATTCGTATGGTTCAAAGCAACGACACCGTCATGGCGGAAAAGATTCAGTCCACTATTGTAAATACAATCCCACTCTGGAAAAATCAGATGGTCATTGCAATGGGAGAGAATCATTCCGCACAGGCGGCAAAGGCGCAAAAGGAAGTAACGGATATGACAAATCAGCTGCTGCTTTCTAATGCGCAAAAGCTAAAGCAGACAACTGTTGATATCCGAAGAGAATCAGAGCGCGGCATCGTCGATATCGAGACGCTTAGACAGACAAATGGCATCTTAATCGACACGATGAACGAGATCTTAAAGATTCAGCAGGAAGGCCGTGAACAGCGCAGACAGGCACAGGCACAGCTTGCACAGATGGAGCAGCAGATGAAAGAAAAACTGCTAGAGATCAGTAAGTAACTGACTTTTTAAGTGCGCGTGTAATTGCATCAATAAGAAGCGAAGCCGTGTACTGTGAGGAGTCAGAGTAGGTTACGCCCTGCAAGCTCTGCGAAGAAAGAATCTGTGATTCCAGACTTTGCAGTACGGAAGGGACGAGCGGATACAGCGTGGCAACTGATTGAGCAAGGTTGTGGGCACGAATCGAATTAATGTGATTTTTGTCCACACACACGACAATATCAACTGTATCACCGCCCAGAACAACAGATGCGGCGTATCTTCCTGGTATGTAAGAACCAGAAAGTGTGAAGCTTTCTGTATCCGAAAAAGACTGACTTGATACTATTGAAGAAGAAGCAGATTCAGTCATGTCTTTCGGAAAAGAACGACTCTGGTTTTTATCCAGATGCAGGGCGCTTGCGAGCAAAACAGCAAGAAGAATAACAATTACAACGATCACGGCAGTCCAGATTAAATTTCTGGATTTAAGGACAAAGATTTTTGTCTTAGAACTCATGGAAGGCTCCTGAAACTGATTGTTACAATTTATGAGGCCATTGACTGGTTTATACATGAATACATCAGCAAACAGGAGTTCGAAATAGAGAAATGCAAAATCAGACAGGAGTAGAAAACTATGAAAATAGCTATTGTTACAGACAGTAACAGCGGAATTACACAAAAACAGGCACAGGAGTTAGGCGTATTTGTACTTGCAATGCCATTTCAGATTGATGGTGAGACTTATTATGAGGACATTACGCTGACACAGGAAGAATTTTACAAGAAACTGCGTGAGGGCGGAAATATTTCTACCTCTCAGCCATCACCAGGCAGTGTAACAGATCTGTGGGATAAAATTTTGCAGGAATATGACCAGATCGTTCATATTCCGATGTCAAGTGGACTTTCCGGCTCCTGCCAGACTGCAATTATGCTGGCTCAGGAAGAAGAGTATGATGGAAAGGTCTATGTAGTCAACAATCAGCGTATCTCCGTTACGCAGCGTCAGTCAGTTATTGATGCAAAGAGTATGGCAGAGGCAGGATACGATGCAGCGGCAATTCAGAAACGCTTAGAGGAGACAAAATTTGACTCAACAATCTACATCACGCTTGATACGCTGCATTATCTTAAAAAAGGCGGAAGAATTACACCGGCAGCGGCAGCATTAGGAACAATTCTTCGCTTAAAGCCAGTTTTACAGATTCAGGGTGAAAAGCTTGATGCCTACTCAAAGGCACGTACCTACAAGATTGCAAAGAACACTATGCTCGATGCCATTGCAAAGGATATTGAGGAGCGCTTCGATGGAAAGTCATCACCAGAAGATATATATATCGCCATAGCTCATACTGATAATTTAGCAGCAGCAGAGGAATTTCGTGATGAAGTAAAGGCAATCTACCCAGAACATGATATCTACATCGACCATCTGTCCTTAAGCGTAGCATGCCATATAGGACCAGGAGCACTTGCTATCACAGCAACAAAAGTATTAAAATACTGATAAGCAATCTGGTACCACGATATCTTAAAACGCAGTAAAAAACTCAGGAACAGATCATCTTGTGATCACTCCTGAGTTTTTTGTAAAACTTATAACAAAACTTATAACAAGACTTATAATGGCAGCATTATCGGTTTTCTGTCATGAAATACTGTGTAGTAGCGGATACCGCATGATTCTAGAATAGCAGGAACCTTATCAAAAGCATATGCCGTGTGTTCAGGCTTGTGACCGTCAGAGCCGATAGTAAGAATCTCACCGCCAAGCTCATGATAGCGCTTTAACACATAATTTTCTGGATTTGGAACGCCAAGTCCATATTTAAAGCCAGCCGTATTACATTCAATTCCCTTTCCATTTTGAATCAAAAGCTTCAAAATCTCATCAATGATATCCTTATAATCAAGAATCGAATAATTCTCACGCTGATTAGGCGCATAGCGCACAATATAATCAATATGACCATACACATCAAAACAGTCAAGCTTGCGGATATTGGCAAGAGTAGCCTCATAATATTCCATAATGCCTTGCTGCTTTGTTTTGCCCTCCCAGTACTGTGGATAATAAGGGTCAATTCCATTTACCACATGTGTAGATCCAATAATAAAATCCCATGCACAAACCTCAGCAAAATCCTCAATACTGTGGTGATAATCAGTGCGAAGACCAAGCTCCACGCCAATTGAGATACGGGCACGGTCAGAATACTCAGGAATCAGGCCAAGAATCGCCTCATAATAAGCAAAAGGGTTAATACGAAACGGACGAGACTCAATATTCGTATTTGTACTTTCAGATGTATTCACATCAGCCTCCTCCATCGCAGTGTAGCCAATATCGTGATGGTCAGTAATGCAAATCTCAGTAATCCCCTTATTAATAAGCGCTTCAATTTGCTCCCTGGCAGGCGTATCCGAGTCAGTAGAAAAAGATGTATGAACATGAAAATCAGATTTTATCATAGTAAGTGCTCCTTGTAATTCAGTTTAAGTTATCTTAAGTCTTACTAAAAAGAATACGCTGTCTACATATAAAAGTCAATCCAAACCAACTAATTAAAAAAAAAACAAGAAAAAGAAAGAACAGGTTGAAGAGAAAAAGGTTGTTCAGCCGAAACAGGAGTCTAGGGCCCTGGTCGCTACAGCCAAGAGCCAAGCTTCTTCAGACAGCCGGGATGTAGATGAATATAACCGTCGTTATACATCAGTCGAGGTGGAGGAGCCTTATCGTGAGGATGATTCCGTTATCTATGAGGATAGCGATGAGAATGAGTCTTCTTCCGAGCGTCGTTCGGATACTGAATATACGGAACGTATCATTCGCTATCATTCGCCGAGTAAGATTACGATCGCCGGAGCGGATCAAGTCGATTTGTATCTGAGTGACGGATATTATGGTTACGGCTATGATACGGATTATTCGAACGGTAGCGCGAACGTGAATTTTAATATCAATGTCGGCAACGGTTGGGGCTCGCCTTGGTATACAGGTTGGTACGATCCTTGGTTCTATAGTTATAGCCCTTGGTGGACTTATTCATCTCGCTTCTACGGCCCGTCTTGGGGATTCGGCTGGGGCTGGGGAGGCTTTTATGCCGGCTATTATAGTCCGTGGTACGATCCATGGTATGGTCCGTCTTGGGGCTGGGGTGGAGGCTATTGGGGTGGCCATTGGGGACATCACCATCATTACTATCCCGGTTACTATTCGACTCCAAGTAGACATTATTCAAACGGACGTTCTTCTTATCGAGATAATCGCTCTTATGCGAGTGGCAGAGGTTCCGGTTATACAGGTGGGCGGGGCAGTGGCTCTTCTTCCTTGAGAAATTCCGGATCGACTACAAGACCTTCGTCTTCAAGTTCCTTGAGCAATGGACGTGCGGGATCTACCCGTAGGGAATCTGCTATTTCCTCTGGTGCGGGACGTCGTTCCTCTTCTGTTAGAAATTCGGCAACGACAAGAAGTAGCTCGGGCATAAGTAATAGCTCGGCGAGAACAAGGATTTCCAGAAGTAGTTCTGGAGCCGCATCTTCTTCCGGACGTCAATATTCAGCTCCGGTAACACGTTCTTCTTCCAGAAGCAGTAGCGATTTCTCAAATAGTCGCTCTTCTTCCAGTCAATTTAGAAGTTCCTCTCCTTCTCGTAGTAGTTCGGTAGGTTCTTCTTCCGGTAGCTTCGGTGGAGGTCGTTCTAGTGGAGGCTCTGTTGGTGGCGGAGGTGGCCGTGCCGGTGGTGGTCGCAGGTAAAAGTGTTAGGTTGATAAAATTAGAGATACGATGAAAAGGATAGGAATTATAATGTCGGTGCTTGCCCTGTGTGGCGGCACCGCTTTTTCGCAGTCACAGTTGGATGCCTTTAAGTATTCCCAGACGGAGTTGAATGGTACGGCTCGTTATTTAGGAATGGGTGGTGCTTTTGGTGCGTTAGGTGGTGATATTTCCGCTATGAATACGAACCCGGCAGGCTTGGCGATTTATAAAAGCTCGGAGGTGGTTACGACATTGAGTTTGTCTTCGGCCTCCGCGAAGACCGATTGGCTTGGTTCGAAGGTGGACAACAGCCGTACGAAGGTGAGTTTCGATAATATCGCTTACGTAGGATATTTCCCGACAGCGAATGATGAGGGTATCGTGAGCTGGAACGTTGGTTTCTCTTATAATCGCTTGAAGAATTATAACCGGAACTATACGATGGCTACAGGAGGTGATTTGAATACTTCTCTTTCTGATTATGTGGCCATGCGTGCGGCAGGAATGCCTAGCGGACTGTTGGGGGAGGGTAAAGACTATAACCCTTATAATAACCAAGACTTAGGTGATTGGCTATCTATTCTAGGATACAATGCCGGTTATATGGATTCATATAACGATAATGATAAAGAGTATTATAGTGCGTTCGGGGATAAAGATGCGGATGGGCAATGGAGTCCGTATTTATTGCAAGGAGGTCAATTAAAAGTTTCAGAGCGAGGTTCCGTGGATCAATATGACTTGGCTTTCGGTATAAATATATCGGAACTTGTGATGCTTGGCGCTACGGTTGCGATTACGGATCTGAACTATAGATATCAGTCATCGTATGATGAGGAATTTACGAACGGCAATAATTTATACTTAGATAATTACTTGGATACCGGGTATTCATTTAATGTGGGTGCCATTGTTCGTCCCGCCGATTTTCTTCGTTTGGGTGTAGCTTATAATTCACCTACGTGGTATAAGATGACAGATCGTTATTATGGTGAGGCCGGTTCTTATCTGACCTTTATGGATAAAGGGGAGATGAAGGAGCGTAAACTGGATGCGGCTACTCCTAATAATGCTTATTATGACTATGAATTCCGTTCTCCGGATAAATGGATCTTTAGTGCCGCCGCAATCTTGGGTACGACCGCTTTGATAAGCGTTGATTACGAGTTGATGAATTATAAGAATATGCGTATGTATCAAACGGATGGTAGCAGTAACGTGTATACTAACCAAGATATAACGGATAATTTCAAATCAATGAATACGATCCGTGTAGGTGCGGAGGTAAAGGTTACTC
>OGOC01002688.1_pt1 | contig 11043 bp, 8 predicted proteins | sample 1552561 | NCBI WGS metagenome assembly OGOC01 (sample SAMEA2580148, study PRJEB22360) | human gut metagenome | biome: human gut; feature: human-associated habitat; material: faeces | place: Denmark | collected 2008/2010
ATGTTGCTTGTGGGGGAAAACTCTTGTTTTCCCCCACACCCCTTTAGCGCTTTTTTACGTTTAACTGCGCGCCGGCGCGCAGAGTACCGCACTTCGTGCGGAGGTTTCGCCTAGCGGCGACGAGGGCGCTGCCCTCGACTCGCAAGGGGGACGCGTCCCCCTTGACTCCCGATTTTGGGTTGATAAAAAGTAATCACTATCTGCATAAATTATAGTTTTTCGTAATAAGAATCACATGACACATACAGCAACTGATTCACTTCAGTATCATTCGTTCCAGCTCTCTGCCTGCGGCGCTCATGGACTGGCTCTTCCGCTTGAGCAGGCAGATTTTCCGCGCCGGTACGCTCTCCTTGAGGTCGAGCAGTATCAGCCCGTCTGTGGGGTAACACTCAAGGAACTGCGCCGGCACAAATCCTATCCCGAGATTGTTCCGCACCATCGGAAGTATCAGATCCGCTGTGGCTGCCTCGATATCAGGCGAGAGCGTACAGCCATTCTTCCGGAACCACTCGGAATATATCTCGTACGTCTTGGTCTGCTTGAACAGCGATATCATCGGATACTTCGTAAGCTCCGACAGGCTGACCTGCCTCCCTGCAAGCTCCGGGAACGCCGCTCCGCACACCGGTATCTCCCGTATCTCGCATATCTCCTTTGAAACGATGAGGTCGGTGTCCTCCGTGGGAGTCGTCACAACGCCGAGGTCTACAAGCCCGTGCTTCAGCGCGGATATCGCCTGCGGAGTCGAGTGGTTGAATACACGTATGCGCACGCCCGGGTACTTCTGCCGGAAATTCTTCAGCACCGGAAGCAGGTAGCACCTAAGCGCGATCTCGCTCGCACCTATCGTTACCACGCCCTTCGCCAGCGTCCGTTCAAGGCACAGCTCCTCCTCGCCGTACTGTATCTGCTCCACCGCCGCCGCTACGTGGGAGTACAGCTTCTCGCCCTCCGGGGTCAGCTCAACGCCCTTGCGCGACCTCACGAACAGCGTGCAGTTCAGCTCGCTCTCGAGGTTCTTTATGGTGCGGGAGATGTTCGGCTGATTGTTCATCAGCGCTTCCGCCGCCTGGGATATGCTCCCGTATTTCGCCACGTAGTAAAATATCCGGTAATATTCAAAGCTGATATACATGTCTTTTCTCCATATGTTATTATAGTTCCATATGTTTATTATATATTATCCGGAACCTTCTGTCAAGTAACGCGGCTGAAAAATGCTGAATATCCTGCGGGAACAAAAAAACGGACAGTTCCTCTTCCCTGCCCGTCATTTGAAATAACCCGCCGAAGGCGGCACCGAAATTCCGAATTCCGAATTAAAACCGGGCAGGTTCATCGCCTGCCCGGTAATTTTATGCCTTGGGGAGCTTCTTGCGGATATCCTGTAAACGCTCCAGTGCGGCGTTGAGCGTCGCATCCTGCTTTGCGAAGTGCAGTCTGATGTAGCGGTTTTCCGGCTCGCGGAAGAAACTGGAGCCGGGCACCGCGCCTACTCCTACGTGCTCCGCAAGCGCTTCGCAGAGCCTGAGGTCGCTTTCGTAGCCGAACTCGGATACGTCCACCATGACGTAATACGCGCCCTGCGGAACGTTGTGCTGAATCCCTATCCTGTCCAGACCGTCAAGGAACAGCTTGCGCATGTGCGTGTACTTATCCTGGAGCCACTTGTAGTAGTCGTCGCCGAATTTCAGACCGACCACCGCCGCCTCCTGGAGCGGAGCCGCCGCGCCTACAGTCAGGAAGTCGTGAACCTTCTTCACGCGGTCGGTGATCTCCGGAGGAGCAATAACGTAACCCAGACGCCAGCCGGTGATGGAGTAGGTCTTGGAAAGCGAAGAACAGCATATCGTGCGCTTTCTCATACCCGGGAGGGTCGAGAAATAAACGTGCCTGTTCGGCGCATAGAGGATATGCTCGTAAACCTCGTCGGTGATAACATAGGTATCGTACTTCTCTGCGAGGTCTGCGATTATCTGGAGCTCCTCACGGGTGAACACCTTGCCGCAGGGGTTGGAGGGATTACAAAGTATCAGCGCCTTGGGGTGCTGCCTGAACGCCGCTTCCAGCACGTCTGCGTCGAAGCTGTACTCCGGCGGAACAAGCGGAACGTAGATAGGCTCGGCGCCGGAAAGGATAGCGTCCGCGCCGTAGTTCTCATAGAACGGCGAGAATAGTACGATACCCCCGCCGGGGTTGGAAGCGGCCAGCATGCCCGCCATCATCGCCTCAGTGGAGCCGCAGGTAACTACTATCTCGGAGTTCGGGTCGATGTCATAGCCCATGAAGTGCTTCTGCTTTGCGGCTACCGCGTCGCGGAAGTTCTGGGAGCCCCAGGTCGTAGCGTACTGGTGGAAATCCTCCTTAGTGACCTGCGCCAGGCGCTCGAGTATCTCCTTCGGAGGCTCGAAATCCGGGAAGCCCTGGGAGAGATTCACCGCGCCGTACTGGTTAGATATTCTCGTCATGCGGCGAATCACTGAATCAGTGAATCCCGCTGTTCTTAATGAAAGATCTGTCATGTTGTTCCCCTTATTTAAGATAAGAAATGTGGTCGTTCAGAATGTGCTTCGGGTCGAATGCGGTCTTGATGGAGCGCATGAGATCGAGGTTCTCCGGAGCGGTCGCGCCGAGGAAGTACGGGCGCTTCGCAACGCCGATGCCGTGCTCGCCGGAAGTGAGCCCTCCCAGGGAGTACGCGTAGTTGTAAACAGTGGTCATGTTCTTGTGGAGGTCGTGCTCCCACTCAGCGTCGGAGCGCTTTCCGCGAACCATGCACAGGTGTACGTTTCCGTCGCCTGCGTGCCCGAATGCGACCATCTGCATGCCGGACTTCTTCTCGGTCTCGTGGACGAACTTGATGAAGTCAGCGGTGCGGTTTATCGGCACTACGAGGTCAACAGGCTCCTGCTCGCTGACCGCCTCCACAGCCTTGACGAGACAGCCGCGCACCTTCCAGATGTTCGCCGCGGCCTCCGGGTCGTCGAGGGTGATGTAATCCAGCGCGCCCGCCTTCAGCGCTACTTCGCGGACTCTCGCGGCGCTGTCGGTCACTGAATTCCCGGTGCCGTCGAAGGTCAGTATAATGTACGCGCCAGCCTCGGGGACCGGAAATTTCAGCCCGGTGAACTTTTCGCCGAGCTCCACGACGGTGCGCTCGGTGAACTCTATCGCGGTGGGGTTCGCGTTGGCGCGGATAATGCTCAGAACGCCGGAGATACCGGTGGAAAGATCCGGGAACGGAACGACCACAGAAAGCGATTTCTCAGGCTTGGGAACCAGCTTCAGAATGCACTTCGTGATGACCGCCAGAGTGCCCTCCGAGCCGATGACGATATGCTTGAGTGAAAGTCCGCTTGCGTCCTTGACGTTCTTGGTGCCTGCGGTGACTACTCTGCCGTCAGCGAGCACAAGCTCCAGACCGCGGACGTAATCGCGGGTTACGCCGTACTTTACGGCTCTCATGCCGCCGGCGTTAGTGGATATGTTGCCGCCGATGGTAGCGGTCTTTTCGCCCGGGTCGGGGGGATAGAACAGTCCCCTGGATTCAACCAGCTTCTGAAAATCCTGGAGCACAACGCCAGGCTCCACGACTGCGGTGAAGGTGTCCTCGTCTATTTCAAGGACGCGGTTCATCAGCGAGAAATCAAGGATTATGCCCTCGCCATGGGGAACGGTCGAGCCGACAAGGTTGGTTCCCGCGCCGCGGGGAGTTACGGGAAGCCCGCGGTCGTTCGCGAACTTCATCACCGCGCTGACCTCCTCGGTGGACTTCGGGAACACCAGCGCCGCGGCGGTCCCCTTTAATCTGCCGAGTGTGTCGGAAAGGTACTTGTCCTCAATATTGCCGAGTTTTACTCTCTCAGGGTCGGAAATTATTTTCAGAAGGTCCTGCATTGTTATCTCCCTTTCTAAAACGGAACCGCACATATTCTGCGCGGTTCCAGTGCTATGTTTTCAGTTGTTATCAGCCGAGAGTCCATGCGGGAACGAAGAATCCCTTGAACTCGTTGTTGTAGATGTCGATGGTGTCCTGAGTCTGGTAAGCTTCAACGATGCGCTTGTAAACGGGGTTCTCAGCGTCCTCGGAACGTACGGCGATCAGGCAGTAGTAGCTGTTGTCTGCGTACTCGCTCTCCTTGTAGATGGCGTCGTCTGCGGTAAGGCCGCTGTCGAGGGCGTAGTTGCCGTTGATGACTGCGAGGTCAACGTCCTGGATAACGGAGTAAACGAGGTTTGCGTCAACCTCGACGAACTCTACCGGTACTGCGTAGTCGGTGATGTCGCTGATCTCGGGGGAAGCGCCAGCGTCAGCGTTGATGGTGAAGAAGCCTGCGCTCTCGAGGAGCTTCAGCGCTCTGCCTTCGTTGGTAACGTCGTTCGGAACTGCGATCTTGAGGGTCTCGGTGGAAGCAAGCGCGCTTTCGATGGTGAGATCCTTAGCAGTGTAGATGTTCATTGCTACGATGTAGGTATCGCCGATGGCGGTCAGGTCGTAGCCGTTGGAGGCTGTATCGTTGTTGAAGTAAGCGTGGTGCTGGAACGCGTTCATGTCGATCTCGCCGATGTTGAGCGCGTTGTTCGGAATGTTGAAGCTCGTGAACTGCTCATACTCAAGGTTGATTCCCTCGGGAGCGAGCTTCTCCTTGATGGGGTTCCAGATGTCCTCGTATACGTTGCCGGTGAGGCCGATCTTTACGGTCACGGGGTTCTCCGGGGAGTACGCGGTCTCTGCGTCAGCGGCGCTGTCTGCGCTGTCGGAGTTCTCGGAATTCTCAGCGGTTGCTGCGCTCTCTGCCGCAGAGGAATCAGCCGCAGAGGAATCAGCGGAGCTGTCAGCCGCGGAGGAAGAGCCGGAGGAAGTGTTGCCGCTGCAAGCGGTCAGAGATACTGCTGCAAGAACTGCTGCGAGGGAAAATGCGAATTTATTTCTGATAGACATGGTGTTTGTTCTCCTTTGAACTTGATTTGTTTAGTTGTATTATCCGGTGTTGTTTTATTTGTCTTACCGGTTTATTTCTCTGTTTTCTTTGCGATGATGTTGCCGATTATCTGGATAACCTGGACGATGAGCACCAGCACGATAACTGCGGCAACGATAATGTCGTAGTAGTTGCGCTGAACGCCCTGAACGTACGCGAAGTTTCCGAGGCCGCCAGCGCCGACTGCGCCAGCCATCGCGGTGAGTCCGACGAGGTTTATCAGGGTGATCGTAATACCGCGGGAAAGAGCCGGAATGCTCTCGCGGAGGTACACTCTGAAAATGATCCCGAGCTTGGAGCAGCCCATCGACTGCGCCGCCTCGATAAGACCGGGGCTGACTCCGGCGAGCGCCGCCTCAGCCTGACGGGAGAAGAACGGAACAGTTCCTACGATGAGCGGGAAAATCGAACCGGCAACTCCGATGGAGGTACCGCTTATGATACGCGTCAGCGGGATAAGCAGGAACAGCAGGATAATGAACGGAACCGAGCGCAGAAGGTTGATAATGATGTCCAGCACGCGGTAGACCACTGCGTTTTCAAGCAGTCCGCCCTTTTTCGTCACGGTAAGCAGGATTCCCAGCGCCATTCCGATAACGAGAATGTACAGCGCGGAAATGCCGGTCATCGCGAGAGTCTCCAGGGTAGCGTTCCACAGGGCGGGAAGCTTCGGTATAACGTTCGGCATAATGCTTTCAAAGAACTCACGCACTGAGGATCACCTCCACTCCGACATTGATATCGCACAGGTACTTGACTGCGGCGCGGATATCGTCCTCGTTTCCGTCGGCGATGACTACAAGCCCGCCTATCGGGTTGTCGCCGATGATCTCTATACTTCCGAACACGATGTTCAGATCAACATTGAACTTGCGGGAGATAGTGGAGACGAGCGCTTCGCAGGCGCTTCTCTCGAGGTACTTGAACCGGAGTATCTTCTGACCCGGCTTGAGCTGCACCAGCGGGGATTTCTCCTCGATGAGGGTGTTTATTCCGCTCAGGCAGGAGGTCGTGTCCACGAAGGCGCGCGTCACGGGCTGCTGCGGGTTCGCGAATATCTCGAACACGTCGCCCTGCTCGACTACCCTGCCGTTTTCCATTACGGCGGTGCGGTCGCATATCTCCTTGACTACGTTCATCTGGTGAGTGATCAGCACGATGGTAAGCCCCAGCTTTGCGTTGAGGGACTTCAGCAGCTTCAGTATCGCCTCGGTGGTCTGCGGGTCGAGAGCCGACGTTGCCTCGTCGCACAGGAGTATCTCCGGGTCGCTTGCGAGCGCCCTTGCGATAGCCGCGCGCTGCTTCTGGCCGCCGGAAAGCTCCGAGGGGTACGCGCCCGCCTTATCCGCGATACCTACCAACTTGAGCAGCTCCAGCGCCTTTTTCCTGCGCTCCGCTGCGGAAAGCTCGTTGTATCGTATCGGGAATATTACGTTCTGCAGCACTGTCCGCGAAGCGAACAGGTTGAAGTGCTGGAATATCATTCCTATTTTCTTGCGCTGCCTGCGGAGTTCCGCGCCGCGCAGGGCGGTAATGTCCTTGTCGTTTATAAAGACCCTTCCGCTGTCCGGGCGCTCAAGCAGGTTGATACAGCGCACCAGCGTGGATTTTCCCGATCCCGATACGCCGGTTACCACCGTGAGCCGCCCCTTGGGAAAATCGACTTCCAGAGGCTTGACGGTGTGGATCGCGAGCGTAGAAAGATGAATGCGCCCGAAGGCAAACATTTCATCCTTAGCGGCGCGTGACGTGCGCGCGGGCGCTGCACGGCCGGCGAGGTAGGGTCCGATGCGGGAGGCGGCGTTCGATTCTATGGATGCGACGGTGCCCTGAGCCAAAAGGGTGCCGCCCTTTGCGCCGGCGCCCGGCCCCATTTCAATCAGCCAGCCCGCCTCGCGCAGCACCTGCACATCATGATCAACGAGCACGATGGAATTGCCGTCGGCGAGGAGGTCGTGCATAACGCCGATGAGTCCTTCGAGGTTGGCCGGATGGAGGCCAATCGAGGGTTCATCGAGCACGTAAAGCACGCCGGTTGTCCTGTTGCGCACGGCGCGGGCGAGCTGCATGCGCTGACGTTCTCCCGTTGACAAAGTCGAAGATGCGCGGTCAAGCTGCAGGTAGCCGACGCCCAAGTCCGTGAGCCGCTTGGCAGCATCGAGAAAGGATTCGACAAGACGCTCGGCCATTGGGTGCATCGGCGGCGGAAGCGATGCCTCAATGCCTTTGACCCAATCAATGGCTTGCGTGAGCGTCATGCGGCAGACCGCGTCGAGAGAGATGCCGCGAACGCGGGGCGCCCGGGCAGCGTCCGAGAGCCGATTGCCGCCGCACGCCGGGCAGACGGATTCCTTGAGAAACTTTTCCACCCGTTTCATGCCTTTTTCGTCTTTGACCTTGGTGAGCGCATTTTCAACCGTGTAGACAGCATTAAAGTAGGTGAAATCAAGTTCGCCCGCACTGTTGGTGTTCTTGGCTTTGTAGAAGATCCGTTTTTTGACGGCCGGCCCGTGAAAAACGATGTCGCGCTCCTTGGGACTGAGATCCTTGAAAGGCACATTCGTGCGCACGCCCATCGCGCGGCAGACGTCGACCATGAGCGACCACATCAGGGTGTTCCACGGCGCGACGGCGCCTTCTTCAATTGTGAGGTTTTCATCGGGAACGAGCGTCGATTCGTCAACTGTTCGGATCAGACCCGTGCCGCTGCATTTAGGACAGGTCCCGCGGCTGTTAAAGGCCAGATCTTCTGCGCCCGGCGCAAAGAAATGCACGCCGCAGGTCGGGCAAACGATTTCCTTTTCAGCGGCGACATTGAGCGTCGGCGGCACGTAGTGTCCGTTTGGACAGCGGTGGCTTGCCAGGCGCGAGAAGATGAGGCGCAGGCCGTTGAGGAGTTCTGTTCCCGTTCCAAAAGTACTGCGGATCCCGGGAACAGCAGGCCGCTGGTGCATGGCGAGCGCCGCCGGCACATAAAGCACTTCGTCAACGACGGCCTTTGCGGCCTGCGTCATGCGGCGCCGGGTGTAGGTTGAAAGCGATTCCAGATAGCGGCGCGAACCTTCCGCATACAGCACGCCGAGCGCGAGCGACGATTTCCCGGAACCCGATACGCCGGCAATGCCGACGATCTGATTGAGCGGCACCTCCGCATCGATGTTCTTTAAGTTGTGTACGCGAGCGCCGCGCACCAGAATGCTCTTCGGGATCATGGCGAATCAACCATAAAAAAGGACGGCGAAGCGCCGTCCTTCCGATTTTCAGAGAGAGAATGGCAGTGCCGAAAGGTTACTGCGCTGTCGGCTCCACGTCGACCGCTTCACCGAGGAGGAAGAAACGGCCGCCGGAAACGTAATGCGTGGTGCGCATCTCTTTGGGCGCGTGCTCGAAGTCGGGTCTGCCGTTTTGGTAGACGCGTTCATCTCCCCAGGCGGCAACGGCCTGCCCGAGGAAGAGGTCGTACTTCTTTGAAAGTTCGTCCGTTTCGGGGAGTTTCTTGAAAATGGCCCAGGCCGAGCAGCCGCGGGCGAGCGGAATCTTGAAGCCTGGCTGCGTGAAGAGCGCCATCCCGCTTTTTTCGAGTTTTTCGGGATCTGCATTCTTGCTCACGGATCCAAGAGACAGGAGCTCAGGAAGAATGCCCGCAGAAGCAACGCCGAGCGCAAAGTATTCGGATTGATCCATGAGCTTGCGGGTGTAGTGGGATTTGTCCACTACCACCAATACCTTGTCGTAGTCAAGCGGCGAGGCCCAGCTCGCCGGCATCATGTCCGTTTTGCCGTCGTGTTCTGCAGAAACAAGCACCGTGCCGCCCAGGTTAAAGAGCTGCCAGATTTTTGCCGCATCCAGCGCAGCGATTTTGGGTTCAGTCATTGAAATTAGGCTCCAAAGCATCAGCAGCTGCCGCAGGCGGACCTCGCGCATGATGCGCGGCCTGAGCGGGAGTGCCGATAATGAAAATGCTTCACATTATGCTCGAGTGCAGACGGATCGTCTGCATTTCGCAATTCTTTGGTACTGATCCTAACCGTCTTCGCCCTTTGCCGTGGGTACAAAAAGATCGAAAAACTGCGCGATTGTGATCGATTGATACGGAAAAAAAGGGAGTCCCGCTCAAACGAAACTCCCTGAAAGGTTATGAATATGCGGCTGGACGCAGGCCCTTATGCTCTGGCACGCACAACGTCAATGATCGTGCCGTCGCGGTACTCGACGATCCCGACGATGCGCTCGCCCTCGGGAATCGGACGGGCCTTGCCGCAAAGCCGCTCGGCCTTTTCACGGAGCTTTTCGATCGAATGAACTGGAAGCTTCGCTTTCGTGAAGCGCTCAAGCAGGTCTGTGCGGCGCGGATTTACCGCAATGCCCCACTCGGTGACGAGAACGTCAACGGTTTCGCCCGGCGTGCAGATGGTGCGTACGCGGTCCTTGATCACCGCGATGCGCGAGCGGGTGAGGTTGGCCGTGATGATGGTCATCTTCGCGCCGGCCGCAGCGTCGCTGTGACCGCCCGAACCCCCCATGATGGCCCCGGCGGAGCCCGTCAGCACGTTCACGTTGAAGTCTGTGTCGATCTCAGTGGCGCCGAGAATGGCGCAGTCGAGCTGATTCACAATGCAGCCCGAATTAAAGGGGCTTGCATAGAGACATGCGCCGACCTCTTCATGAGCGGGATTCTCACGAACGGAGCGCACGGCTTCGAGGTCAAAGTCCTGTATGTCAAGGATGCGCTTGAAGAGGCCTTCTTCGAGCATTTTGACCAAGAGACCGGTGATGCCGCCCATGATGAAGCTGCCGACGACGTGCTTCTCTCGCATCATTTCCGCGATAAAGGCCGCTGCGGCGAGCGAAGCGCCGCCCGCACCAGTCTGAAGCGAAAAGCCGTTCTGAAGAAGGCCGGAAGCAGCAATCGCCTTGGCGGCGTTCTGAGCGATGAGGAGCTGCACCGGGTCTTTCGTCACCTTGGTTGTGCCGGAAACAATGCCGTTGGGATCGCCGATCTTCTCGAGCTCAACGACCCAGTCGACGCGTTCCTGAGAAATGGAGATCGGCGTGAGCGGATAAGGCTGCAGATTATCTGTGACGGCAACGACCTGATCGGCATAGTCCGCATCCGGGAAGGCGTAGCCCAGGGAGCCGCAGGCCGTCTCGCCCGTGACGCCATTGATGTTGCCGTATGCGTCGGCCGAAGGCGCTGCAATGAAGGCGACGTCGATGTGGAGGTCGCCGCATTCAATGGCGCGGGCTCGGCCGCCGTGCGTACGGAAAACAGCAGCTCGGGGGAGGAGTCCCGAGGAGACGGCCTCGGCTACTGGTCCGCTGACGTAGTCGGAATCGATGCGTGTGATAACGCCGGATCGGATGAATTCAACAAGCGGGGCGTGCACGGGGAAGATCGAACTTGCCGCGATGCGCAGATCCTTGATCCCGCGCTTTGCAGCCGCTGCAATCACCTGGTTCATCAGCATGTCGCCGTTGCGGAAATGATGATGGAAGCTGAGCGTCATGCCGCTTTTCAGGCCGACCTTCGTGAAGACGGCGTCAAGGTCCGGCAGGCACTTGGCCTCGCCCGGCAGTCTGCACTTGACGGGGGGCGCTGCGCGCGTCCCCGAGGGGCGGGCGGCGAACGCGCCGGCAAAGGGTTTGAGCTCGATGCCGTCGAGCTGATCGGGAATCTCGCGGCCGAGAATGGTCTTGCGCATGGTTATTCCTCCTCAAGCAGGCCGAGCATGTCTGCCATATGAATGGTGCGGCGGGCCCGGGCGACGATCGGCGCATCAACCATTTTGCCGTCGAGCGCAATGACGCCGGCACCCTTCTTCTGAGCTTCTTCAATGACGACAAGAATGCGCTTGGCCCAGGCGATTTCTTTCGCGGTCGGCGCAAATGCCTTGTGGATCACGCTGATTTGGCGCGGATTGATGGCAAACTTTCCCTTGAAGCCGAAGGTACGGGCGTTCTGAGTGTCGAGAAAGAGCCCTTCGGGATCGTTGGTATCGGCGAAGGGGGCATCGATGGAGTCGATGCCGGGTGGCGCCGGCGCGGTGGCAAGACCGAA
>OGOC01002690.1_pt1 | contig 11036 bp, 9 predicted proteins | sample 1552561 | NCBI WGS metagenome assembly OGOC01 (sample SAMEA2580148, study PRJEB22360) | human gut metagenome | biome: human gut; feature: human-associated habitat; material: faeces | place: Denmark | collected 2008/2010
AAGCCAGTCCATTTTCATGATATCAGACGGTTTCATCTCGTGCTCACCCTTGTTTTTAAGCTCGCCCTTCTGATTATATATCTGTCCAAAGAACGGCACAACCTCACCCTTTGTGATATCGCTCTTTAAATGATCCGCAAGCCTTTTCACTCCATAAGGTACATGCTTTGAACAAATCAGGTCAATAACACCGGCAGACATACCCCACCAGTAATTAAGTGCCTTAACCTGCTCCTGTCCTTCAGCCTTGTAGGAGCCCGCCAGTACGCTCTGCAAAAGCTTCTCATAAAACACTCCCCAATTCCATATAGGCATGGCGAGATTTAATGTCTGATCACCCTGTATCTTGTACAGGCCAAAGTATCTCGATGCATCATTCGGAGTAATAATGTCTTGATCTGATACATAATGCAAATCATTTTCCGTCAGAAATTTATCCCTGTCATAGTCCTTGGTCTTTGACCATGCCAGATACACCTTAGCCCTTGGATTTACGCTTGCCACTCCAAGTGCAAATGCGTTGATATTGGCAATCATGCCATATATCGGATAATCGGCAATATACGCAACCCTCTCATTGTCCGTGACAGCTCCTGCAATCATTCCCGCGAGAAACTTCGCCTCATACATACGTCCATAGTATGTTCTGATATAAGGATGAGGCGCATTCAGCGAACAGTTGAGTATGTAAACCTCCGGATGCGCAACTGCCACCTTTAGGCTGTTTGGCATCATCTGCGGTCCCACACAGAAAACTATATCGGCACCTGCCTTTATAATATCCTCAAGCACCTGCTCCACATTGTTCTCATCTACACCTGCCACATATTCTGTCTCCAGCTTGTCAGAAAAGGTTTCATCAAGATACATGCGCCCAAGCTCATGCGAATACAGCCACGCAGATGTTTTCGGCTCTCTCGGATATAAAAATACAACCTTGAGCTTCTTTTGGGTCTGAGGAATAAGATAATTGAGCAGACTCTTTTTGGTCTTGGTCTGTACCTTTGTAGGATCCAGCACGAGGTTTATCTTGTGCTTTTCTCCTTCTGCCGCAAACTCTTTCCATGTATTGATGATGTTTTTGTTGTAATCGCTCTCAGACATCTCAAGCATGGCATCCATGCCAAAGACTTCCATAAATACTGTAATGGCATCACCCAGCTTGATGTCCAACCTGTCACCGCCCCGGAAATTATAAACCTTTGAAAAATCAAACATTACCTTGGCAAATTTTTCCTTGGTCTCATCATCCCATCTGCCCTCTTTTCCGACAAGCGAAAGCAGCTTATCGGCATTGCCAAGCTTCGTAAACTCAACAGAGCAAAGCCCCGTGATTTCATTGAACCTCATATACTCATAGTAAAGCCTCACATCATAATCATCCGACAGCTTTGGAATCTTTCTGGTCACAATTGCAGGAATCGAAACGGCGTTGAAGTACTTGAGCACACTGACTCTCTTGTTTCCTTCAAGCACATAATACCTGTTCATATACTCAAATGCCTTGATAGGGTCTCTGATGCCCTCATTCATCTGTGCATCTGACAGATTAGACCACTTCACTGCAAATTCGGTTTCCTCGTCCAATATCGGCATAAAATTTGCCGCAAATGAATATGTCCTGCCCATGGTGCTTGTTCCTACAACGAAATCCAAAGGCACCTGGACCAGCCCCATATTCTGCTCTGTCTTAATATCTGCCTCTGATAAGATTTCATCAAGTACTGGCAGATAGGGAAACTGTCCTTTAGCTATCCTTGCCCTGTATTCTTTTTTTCCCAGTTTTAATGCTTCTGAATATTCTGTTTCACCCATATTGTAATCTCCTTATGAAACTATTTTAACATAAATTCAAAAAAATTAAACATTTCCTTTGATATTTTTAAAAACTCTGATATACTGGATGAGTTGTGTAACGGAACAGATATTGTCAAGGTGACTTTCAGGCTGACTGTTGGAGATTTAATAGACAATGAGGCAGTTGCAAAGTACAATGAGCTCAAGCTAGATAATATTTACATACAAAACAAGGTCTGTCAGTATAGCTGACAGACCTTGTTTTTATTATATTTTTGTAACTGTTCAGTAACTTCACAGCTGCGCAAGACTCTCAATAGCCTTGTCATCAAGAATAACTTTTGCATGCTCCATAAGAAAAGCCCTTTTGTCAGCCCCTGCAATGATATCATCTGCATACTCATCTGCTATGACAGACATCTTTTCAAGCTCATGCTCATCATAGCCCGATAAATCCATGCTCATAAAGTACTCTCCCTCAAACTTAAAAAGCTGTGAGGATGGCATTGGCAGTCCTTTAATCATCTTTGCAAATCTGACAGCCACATCAAATTTTTCAAAAATGAACATTACAACAGACACCATATCCTGCTTTTTTGCAGTTGTCCTGCCTTTTTTATTTTTCTCATTCTCTGCAGCCTCGGCCGGCAGCGAATTAAGCAGTCCATTAACGATATCTTTAAGATGCTCCATCATGCCCTCAGTAGCAGGATATTCAGAAAATGTCAGAGAAAGTGTGTGATCCGCCAAAAAATCTGCTCTCACAGTCTTGATTCCCGAATTAAAATCAGTTCCAAACTCTTCTGAAGCCATGTCAAATATCTGGTTCATGAATTCCTGGGTGCGCTCGCCATTGCTCATAATTTCATCCATTGTATATCCCAGATCATATATTTCTTCTTCTGAAATAACACATTTTATAGTGTGTTCACCTATTCTTGAAAACTCCATAACAAGCTTCACCTACTTTCTTTTTAGCTTTTGTCTGATACGGGATAGTGCATTGTCAATTGATTTGTCTGATTTTCCAAGCATACGCGCTATCGATGTATAATTATTTCCTTCCAGATACAATTGTAGCACTTTTTTCTCCATATTACTCAGTTTATTCCACAATTGTTCCTTAAATTCCTTAAATTTTTCCTTCTCTATGAGAAGCTGCTCAGGACTTGCAATATCATCTTGCAGTATTTCTTCAAACTCTGTACCATCACTGTCACTCTGCGAAAAGGATATATATGTGTTAAGCGGCATATGTTTCTTTCGGTTTGAAGCCTCAAGCGCCGAGCTAAGCTGCCTTGTGATGCATAGCTGTGCAAAGCTGTAGAAAGATGCTTCCTTGTCGCTCTTATAGTCTCTGACCGCTTTAAACAGGCCTATCATGCCCTCCTGAATAAGGTCGTCATTCTCACCGCCTATCAGGTAGAGTGCATTCGTCTTTTTACGCACAAGCGGCTTATACTTTTCCAATATATAGTCCATGATTTCATTGTTGTCACCATGGTCATTTTTGTCATTATGAATCCTCATAATAAGCTCTTCATCCGTATATGCGCTGTAATCTTCCACTATATGCTTCCTATTCTATAAATATACAATTCATAATACACACCACTCATCCCGCGACATACAATCTACTTTCCACTCTTAAGTCTCTGTCTGACTATCTCATATGCAAGCACGCCTGTCGCAACCGATGCGTTCAGTGAGTCAATATCGCCCACCATAGGAATAGAAGCTGTCATATCACAGTTTTCCTTTACAAGCTTGCTGACTCCGTCACCCTCATTGCCTATTACAAGACCTATAGGACCTGTGAGGTTTAAGTCATACATGGTAGTGCCACCCATATCAGCACATACAAACCACATGCCCTTTTCCTTAAGCTCCTTTATGGTATTTGAGATATTGGTAACCTTAGCAACAGGTGTATAGTTTATCGCACCTGCAGACGTCTTTGCCACTGTAGGGGTAAGTCCCACTGCACGCCTTTTTGGTATGATGATGCCATGTGCACCCGCCTGATTTGCGGTACGGATTATTGCGCCAAGATTGTGTGGATCCTCTATACCGTCAAGTATGATGATAAAAGGCGGCTCGCCCTTTCTTTCGGCATTTTCCAGTATGTCCGAAACCTCGGCATATTCATATGCTGCTGAAACTGCAATGACACCCTGATGCTTGCCTGTCTCAGACATCTGATCAAGTCTTTCCTTTGCAACATAGTTTATGATTGCATCATGCTTTCTGGCCTCTCTTGTGATTGACTTTATTGGTCCGTCCTGACAGCCGTCAAGCACAAAAAGCTTGTCTATTGTCTTTCCCGAACGGAAAGCCTCTAGCACAGCATTTCTGCCCTCTATATAATTCTCATGAAATTTTTCTTTATTGTTGTTATCCATATTTTCCTCTTATTTTGTGCTATATTTCAATTCCTAAAAGCTCCACTCCAAGCTTAGTGAGTGAAACAACCCTCTCAAAATCATCCTTCAGATAAAGATATCCCATGACCGCCTCAAGCCCTGTAGCTTTCCTGTAATCAGCCATTGTAGCGTTTTTTGCCATGGAAGGTGACTTGGCATTGCGCCCCCTGTGATACACATCACTCTCCTCCTCTGTCAGATGAGGTAAAAGTGCCTCTATCATGAGAGCCTGCGTATGTGCCTTTACTATATTACTTGTGTGCTTATGAAGCAGATTTACCTTTGTATTGCCTTTTCCCACCACAACTGAGCGGATGACAATATCAAATATGCCATCACCGATATATGCAAGTGTAAGCGGCGAGTATGTCCTTATATCAACATTCTTTATTCCAAACTGTTCCTTAATATATGAGTCTATCTTCATACTATACAAGCTCCCATTTTACTCCCTCTCTGGTATCCTTTATGGCAACCCCCTTTGCCAGAAGCTCATCTCTTATGGCATCGGCTGTCGCAAAATCCTTTGCCTTTTTAGCGGCTGCACGCTCTGCAATTTTATCATTGATAAATGCCTCAAGCTCACTGTCTACAGATGACGATGCCTCAAGTAAGGCCTTTCCTGATTCCCTAAGTCCCAGATCAAGTACCTGCTCAAAGTCATCGATAAGTGCAAGCTTTGTCCTGTCTGAGCTATCAGCCTTAAGCACATCATACACTATGGTTATAGCCATTGATGTATTCAGATCATTTGAAACTGCATCAGTAAATTTCTTCTTAAAGTCAGCAAAAGCTGTCTCATCTATATCACCCTCATCCTTAAGCTCTGCCACACGCTTTGCAATCTTATTGTATGCCGCAACTGCATTGTCGAGCGCATCAAACGAAAACTCAAGAGGCTTTCTGTAGTGTGACTGTAAGCAGAAGAATCTGTAGGCAAGCGGATTGTAGCCCTTCTCCTGAAGCACCGAAACTGTGAGGATTGCACCCTTCGACTTGCTCATCTTGCCGGCTCTGTCATTTAAGTGATTGACATGGAACCAGTACTTGCACCAGTCGTGTCCCAGATAGCTCTCTGACTGTGCAATCTCATTGGTGTGATGTGGGAAAATATTGTCCACACCGCCACAGTGGATATCCACGTACTCTCCAAGATGCTTCATGCTGATGCATGAACACTCTATATGCCAGCCCGGATATCCGACTCCCCATGGGCTGTCCCATTTAAGAGCCTGGTCCTCAAACTTAGACTGTGTAAACCAGAGTACGAAATCATTTTTATTCTTCTTGTTTACATCCTCCTCGACATCATCTCGCACTCCAACCTGAAGCTGTTCCTTCTCTACTGCTGAAGAGAACACAAAATAATCATCAAGCTTTGATGTATCGAAATATACATTGCCTCCTGCAAAATAGGCATAGCCCTTCTCGATAAGCACCTCCACCATATGGATAAACTCCGGAATACAGTTGGTTGCAGGCTCTACGACATCAGGCATCCTGTTGTGTACAGCCGTGAAATCCTTGAAAAAGGCATCTGTGTACTCCTTTGCCACCTCCATGACGCTCTTATGCTCACGCTTTGCGCCCTTTAGCATCTTGTCCTCTCCGGTATCTCCGTCGCTTGAGAGATGTCCCACATCAGTGATATTCATGACACGCTTTACATCATAGCCCACATAGCGAAGTGCCTTCTCAAGCACATCCTCCATGATGTATGAGCGGATATTTCCGATATGTGCAAAATGGTAAACTGTAGGTCCACATGTATACATGCCGATTTTGCCGTCAACACGCGGAACAACAGTATCAATCTGTCTTGTGAGTGTATTATAAAACTTGAAATTATTCTCCATTATTTATATCTCCTTTTGGATGATTTATAACTATCTTATTATTTTAGCATGTTTTCCATATATATTCAAATCAATCGGCCTGACAGCCGGTGCAGCCGCTGCATCCGCCTCCGACCTGCATACTTGCCTCATAGAGACCTGTAAGTGAGCAGATTGCCTGTGATGCAATTCCCTCCTCGCGGCCTGTAAAACCAAGCCACTCCTCGGTCGTCGCCTTTATATTTACCTGCTCCTTTGCGATTTGCAGCGTATCAGCCACATTCTGCTCCATCTGCTCAATATACGGACGAAGCTTCGGCTTTTGTGCAATTACTGTCGCATCTATGTTTTCTATCACATAGCCTTTTTTTGCAATGAGGTCTCTCACATGCTCCAAAAGCTTAAGACTCGAAATACCCTCATATGCCGGGTCTGTATCCGGGAAATGCTTTCCGATATCGCCAAGTGCCGCTGCACCCAAGAGTGCATCCATTATCGCATGCAACAGTACATCTGCATCCGAATGGCCTAAAAGCCCGAGTGTATGTGGAACCTTCACTCCTCCCAAAATCAAATCTCTGCCCTCAACAAGCTTGTGCACATCATAGCCCATTCCTACTCTCATATATCGTCTCTCTTTCTATCAGATACAACACCTCATGTTATTGTCAACTGTCATTGCTCTGTATTTTAGTTTTTAACTATAGTATACCTTATTTCTCCTGTTGCGCCAAGATATTATTTTAAGCTATTTTCAAATAAAAGACCGCCCCGGACAAACCGGAGCGGTCTTTATTAAAATGAGAATAGTCCATTAAATGTCTTATGCAAGTGCTGCAGTGATGATAGCCATTGAGTAAACCTCTCCTGCATTACATCCACGAGAAAGGTCATTGATTGGAGCATTGAGTCCAAGAAGGATTGGGCCGTATGCTTCGAAATTACCAAGTCTCTGTGCAATCTTGTATCCGATATTTCCTGCGTTGATGTCAGGGAAGATAAATGTATTTGCATGACCCGCAACCTCAGACTGTGGGCACTTTGTGCGGGCTACACGTGGTGCAACTGCTGCGTCAAACTGGATTTCTCCCTCGATTGGAAGATTTGGATATTTTTCTCTTGCCTTGTGAGCTGCGTTTCTCATCTTGTCAACGTCCTCGCCCTTTCCTGAGCCAAGTGTTGAGTAGCTTAAGAATGCAACCTTTGGATCGATACCGAAGATCTTAGCACACTCTGCTGATTCTCCTGCGATCTCAACAAGCTCATCCTCTGTAGGATGGATGTTTATAGCACAGTCGCTCATTGCAAGCACCTCATTCTCACCTGTTGCAGATGGACGAACAAGGATAAAGCATGAAGATACGATTGTGTTGCCAGGCTTTGTCTTGATAAGCTGTAATGCCGGACGAACTGTATCTGCTGTTGAGTATGTAGCTCCTCCGAGAAGCGAGTCTGCGATACCCATCTTTACAAGCATTGTTCCAAAGTAGTTAGCTGATGAAAGAATTCCCTTAGCCTGCTCCGGTGTAACACCCTTGCTCTTACGAAGCTCGCAGAATAATTCAACCATCTCATCCATACGGTCAAAGTTCATAGGATCTATAATCTCTGCTCCACGGATATTGAAACCGCTCTTCTCAGCGCTTGCACTAATCTTCTCAGGATCTCCGACAAGGATAGGATGTAAGAAGTTGCTTGCAAGTAAACGCGAAGCTGCCTCAAGGATACGTGGATCCTCTCCCTCTGTGAATACGATTTTCTTTGGGTCTTTCTTTAATATTTCGATTAACTGACCAAATCCAAACATGATAATTTCTCCTTTATGTATATTATTTATTATTTAAAACTATATCTGGTTTCACACCACTGACTATAATATACTTATTTTTCACGAATATCAATAATTGTTAAAAGGTTGTCAAGATGTTCGCGAAAAAATCCAATCCATAATATTTCATGGCACAATAAAAGGAACCGGATCAATATTTTCCGATTCCTTTTATAATGATCACTATTTATTCGTTTAAGGAGTATTTATCATACAAAACCGTTTACTCTGCAAGTGCCTTAAATGCCTCATCAAGATCCTCAATTATATCATCCACATTCTCAGTTCCGATTGAAAGACGGATTGTGTTTGGCTTGATGCCCTGATCTAAGAGCTCTGCTTCATTGCACTCTGAGTGTGTGGTAGAAGCCGGATGTATAGCAAGTGACTTAACATCAGCTACGTTTGCAAGCAGTGAGAAAAGCTCAAGGTTGTCAATAAATTTCTGCGCTTCCTTTGCTCCACCCTTAATCTCGAATGTAAATATAGAGCCGCCTCCGTTAGGGAAGTATTTCTTGTAAAGCTCCTGCTGCTCTTTATCCTCTGAAATAGATGGATGATTAACCTTCTCTACGAGTGGCTGATCCTTTAAGTACTGAACTACCTTGAGTGCATTCTCAACATGACGCTCCACACGAAGCGAAAGTGTCTCAAGTCCCTGAAGGAAGATAAATGAATGAACAGGCGAAATTGTTGCTCCTGTATCACGAAGTAAAATTGCCCTGATATATGTCGCAAATGTTGCCGGTGCGCAATCCTTTGCAAAGCTTACTCCGTGGTATGATACGTTTGGCTCTACAAGCCATGGCCATTTATCATTCTGTGTCCAGTCGAATTTACCGCTGTCAATTATAACTCCACCAATTGTTGTTCCGTGTCCACCGATGAACTTTGTTGCTGAGTGAACCACGATATCAGCACCGTACTCAATCGGACGGACAAGATATGGTGTAGCAAAGGTATTATCTACGATAAGTGGGATTCCTGCCTCATGAGCGATATTTGCAATTTTTTCGATATCTACTACCTCTGAGTTTGGATTTCCGAGTGTCTCGATTTCAATAGCTTTTGTATTCTCTTTGATGGCAGCCTTGATTCCATCATAATCGAATGGATCTACGAATGTAGCCTCAATTCCGTAATCAGGAAGTGTGTGTGCCAAGAGATTGTATGTACCGCCGTAGATATTCTTTGCTGCAACGATATGATCACCTGCGTGTGCTACTGCCTGGAAAGCATATGTGAGTGCCGCTGCTCCGGAACCAACAGCAAGTGCTGCCACGCCACCCTCGAGTGCTGCAATTCTTCTCTCGAATACATCCTCTGTAGGGTTTGTCAGTCTGCCATAGATATTTCCTGCATCTCTGAGTCCGAATCTGTCTGCTGCATGCTCACTGTTATGGAACACATATGATGAAGTAAGGTAGATTGGAACTGCTCTCGCATCTGTAACCGGATCAGGTGTTTCCTGTCCTACATGTAACTGTAATGTCTCAAATTTTAAATTTCTGTCTGCATAATGTTTCTTGCTCATATTAATATCCTCCTATTAATGATATGTTAATGTTTTTTGTTTTTAATTTTAATTCCGGGATGCTGTTCCCTTGAACTAATCATATCATATCATCTTTCTAGGAAAAGTGTTAATACTTATAACTAAGAGCTTGCTATAAATATATTTTATAAGCAATTGTTTTCCAAAACATCAGAAAGCTCTCTAGTAGCTGCACCAACGTCCATGTTATTTACAGCATAATCACATATCTGGCGGTTGCGTTTCTCTGCATCTATCGACAGAATACGAAGTGTCTTTTCTTCTATCGAGTAATCCTGTTCTATGATATCCCGGATTAAGAGCTCCTTGTCACGCGCCACATACACTATAACAGTAGGAAAATGGCGCTTCATGGCAATGGCGCCGCACATATCAAGCGGCATCACGACAAAGTGTCCCTTTGCAAGCACCGCCTCTATATCCTCCATTTTGGTGCCATACTGTATTCCGGCGTACCTTGTCTTTTCAAAGAAATCCTGTGCATTGAACTCCTCCTCCGTCAGGTACCTGTGCTTATCTCCGGGCTTGGTACAGTATGTTTTCGGATTCTCAAACTGCTCCATAGCGCACAGGCTGTCTGAGAGCGCTGTCTTTCCCGAGCCTGATGGTCCGACAAGCGCCACAACTGACGGATTCTTTATATTTTTATTTCTATATAATGACGCATTTATTATCTGCTCCACGAGATATACAAACTCTGTGATATTATTGACCGATAACAGTCCTGTCATTTTTGAATTCCACGGCTTTCGCATGAGCACGGGATATGTGGCCGGTGTCTCAAGCACATTGTGTATGGCATCATCTAAAATAATATCAAACTGCACGAGATTTTTTGCATTGCCAAGTATGATATTTTCTGTCGGAAAATCAGGAAATGCCTCCATTATCTGACTCGCTCTCACTCCCATGAAGCCCGGTGCCACCGCAGTGATAAAATAGACCTCTCCGATATCCATAAGCTTTCTTATCATCCGCTTTGTCTCTTCTGTAGGCTTCTGCCTCTCGTAAAGTGCATTATCCCGGTAAAATTCCTTTATGACAGAGGCTCTGCCGGTATTCTCCCAGGAATCTATATCATCCAGCGCAAGAGGTGGGGTGATATTATATTTTTTGTTTGCCATATCTATGGCTATGCTGTTGAATGGGGCTGTCACATCATCCCAGTCAAGTCCTATTTTAGGTCTTATCATGCTTATCCCTTTCTGTTTCGTAACTATTTATAACAAAAAGACCTGCAACAACTGCAAGTCTTAACAAGTAGCGAGGGAGAGACTCGAACTCTCAACCTCCCGGGTATGAACCGGACGCTCTAGCCAACTAAGCTATACCGCCATATCCTTTTCCGTTGTTATCGCCCGCTCGCTGACGACTTGTTTAGTATATATCAGAATCCGGGATTCGTCAACCCTTTTTTCAAAAAAAATTAAAATTTTTTTCAAATTTTTAAAACTTTTTTCAAAAAACACTTGCCAAACTCGTTTTCTTATGATAATATACTACTTGTCGCTGAGCAAAAATCACGGCAGACAACAAAAACTTCGGCTCCGTGGTCAAGCGGTTAAGACATCGCCCTTTCACGGCGGTAACACGGGTTC
>OGOC01002694.1_pt1 | contig 11030 bp, 10 predicted proteins | sample 1552561 | NCBI WGS metagenome assembly OGOC01 (sample SAMEA2580148, study PRJEB22360) | human gut metagenome | biome: human gut; feature: human-associated habitat; material: faeces | place: Denmark | collected 2008/2010
TAAAATCTAGTCGTGACTATCCTCCGAAACAGTCCGGTGGACTGTTTCGGAAGCATTCTACGCCGCTAAATTCTAGTTTATCACCACCCCACTCCCCATAATCCACCACAAAAAAGCTCCCCCCGGTCACCCGAGGGGAGCTTCTATGCACTTAAAGAGCAGAAATTACTTGAGCTCTGCGAAGTACTTGATGGTTCTAACCATCTGAGAGGTGTAGGAGTTCTCGTTATCATACCAAGAAACAACCTGAACCTCATAGAGATCGTCAGCGATCTTAGCTACCATTGTCTGTGTAGCGTCGAACAGGGAGCCGTATCTCATACCGATAACATCGGAAGAAACGATCTGATCCTCGTTGTAGCCGAAGGACTCGGAAGCAGCAGCCTTCATAGCAGCGTTGATGCCTTCCTTGGTAACGTCTGCGCCCTTAACAACAGCGGTAAGGATAGTGGTGGAACCTGTGGGAACAGGAACACGCTGTGCAGAACCGATGAGCTTGCCGTTGAGCTCGGGGATAACCAGACCGATTGCCTTTGCAGCACCGGTGGAGTTCGGAACGATGTTAGCTGCGCCAGCTCTTGCTCTTCTCAGGTCGCCCTTTCTGTGAGGACCATCGAGGATCATCTGGTCGCCGGTGTAAGCGTGGATAGTGCTCATGATACCGGACTGGATAGGAGCATAATCGTTCAGTGCCTTAGCCATAGGAGCGAGGCAGTTAGTGGTGCAGGAAGCAGCGGAAATGATCTTGTCGTCAGCGGACAGGGTCTTCTCGTTAACGGAGAAAACGATGGTCTTGAGGTCGTTGCCTGCCGGAGCAGAGATAACTACCTTCTTAGCGCCTGCGTCGATGTGAGCCTGGGACTTGTCCTTGGAGCAGTAGAAACCTGTGCACTCGAGAACAACGTCAACGCCGATCTTGCCCCAAGGAAGATCCTTAGCGTCCTTCTCAGCGTAGATGGTCAGGGTCTTGCCGTCAACAGTGATGGTACCCTTCTCATCATCAGCGGTAACGGTGTGAAGATTCTCACCGATCTTGCCGCAGTAGCCGCCCTGAGCGGTATCGTACTTGAGGAGCTGAGCAAGCATAGAGGGCTTGGTCAGGTCGTTGATAGCTACTACATCGTAGCCCTTAGCACCGAACATCTGTCTGAACGCGAGGCGTCCGATACGGCCAAAGCCGTTAATTGCAACTTTAACATCTGCCATTGGAATATTCCTCCTGAGAAATAATTATTTGCTCCGACTGGCGAAGCAGCAGACACACCCAGACGGGTATATCATTACATATTTATTATACTAAAAATCTGTAATTTTATCAAGATGTTTGAGGAAAATAAATTGCAGACTTTCTTAAAAAAATGCCAAGTTTTTTTGTGCATTTCGCCGAAACAGCAAACCAAATCACCCGCAAAAACGGTCAATCGGAGCCGTGGAACTTCTTCACGAACCATATCGAGTTCATATCCGCCACGGAGAATTCCCGGTGGTTCAGGTACTCCAGGCAGCCCGCCGGAGTGGTGAACTCGAACCGCAGCTTGTAGGAGTACAGCGCCTGCACGTCGTAGCCGAGCGCCTTGTTGAGCTTGTTGCTGCCGTACTTCCCGTCGCCGAGGAGCGGATTCCCCACATGCGCGAAATGCGCGCGTATCTGGTGAGTCCGCCCGGTCAGCAGATCGACCTCCAGCAGCGAGTTCCCGCCTCGGGTCTCGAGCACGCGGTACTTTGTGAGTATCGTGCGGTTCTGCGGGGTCTTGCGGTCGGAGACTACCACGCGGTTCTCGTCGGACAGCTTCTCGAGGTAGGCGGTCAGCGTGTCGGCGCGCTTCGGAAGCTCCCCCTGCACAACGCAGAGGTACAGCTTGACAAGCTCCCTGTCGCGTATTTTCTGGTTGAGCACCCGCAGCGATTCCGCGTTCTTCGCGGCTATGACTATCCCGCCGGTGTTGCGGTCGATACGGTTGCACAGCGCCGGAACAAAGCTCTGCTCGCTCTCCGGGTCGTACTCCCCCTGCTTCCAGAGGCAGCATTTTATGCGGTTTATCAGCGTGTCGGAGGTGTTGTCGTTGTCCTCGTGTACCACCATTCCGACCGGCTTGTCGCACAGAAGTATATTTTCGTCCTCGTATATCACGTCTATTTCCGGCGGGACCTCCCGGAAATCCGCGGTCTTTTCCCTGCCTCCGGTGTCAAGCAGCTCGTCGCTCAGGTAAAACCGGAACACGTCCCCCTCGCTGAGCTTCACGTTCGGTTCGGTTCTGGCTCCGTTGAGCTTTATCCGCTTCTTTCGCATCAGCTTGCAGATAAGCGGCAGCGACAGGTTCGGGTAGGCTTTGGTGAGGAATCTGTCGGCGCGCTGCCCGGCGTCGTTTTTGGTTACTGTTATCTCGGTCATAATTTCCTCTCAGTGAATTGATGTTTCTATTATACCCCCTCCGAGCCGGCTTGTCAAGCGAACCGGAAATAAAAACGGCGGCTCATCGGAACCGCCGTGATTCATTTAAACTAGAGGCTTCCCGCAGAACGGGCAGAACTTCGCGCCGGGCTTCACTGCGTTTCCGCAGTATGTACAGAACGCAGAAGCGGAGTTCGCTTTCGGCTGAGCGGGAACGGGCTGGGGCGCAGGTGCGGGAATCGGTGTGGGAGCAGGCACAGGCTCGGGAACCGGCATAGGAGCAGGCACAGGCTCGGGAATCGGCATAGGAGCAGGCGCAGGTGCGGGAATCGGCGCGGGAACGGGCACAGGCTCGGGAATCGGCGTGGGAGCAGGCACAGGCTCAACAGGAGTCGGAACCGCGTTCACAGGCTGAACCGGAACCGGCTGAACAGGCTGAACGCTCTGAACAGGCTGCGCTGCCTGGGCATTCGGCTGATACTGTGGGTGCTGAGTCTGCTGGGGCTGCTGATAAGGAATAGTCGGCAGCTTCGGCTCAAATGCGGACTGGCTGTCCTTCGGCTCGTCTGCGGTGTTGTTGTCGGTATCGATCCCGGCGTTCTTTCTCACCGCGAGAACGGTCTCAAACAGAATGCGCAGAACGACGTTTCCCACGATGACGTACTTGAATATAGCGCCGAATCCGTCGATGGTGGTGATGCACTTCGCAATGCCTATAAACACAAGGAACGCCGCCAGGGAGTAGTAGGTTATCTTCACGATGTAAAGCGGCAGGAAGCGCTGACCGTTCGCGTACTGCATGAATTTGCCCGCGGAAGGATCCTTCGCCTTCGGACCGAAAACCTTCCAGTAAAGCAGGATCCCCGCCGCGACTGAAATAACAAGTCCAAGGATAGTAAGCAGGAGATTCGCGATCATGCCGCCGCTCAGGGCTGCGTAGATATCAAACATAGCGTGTACCTCGTTTCATTTGATTTTTCGGCGTGTGCCGTAATAGAATTATAACATAATTATACGACAAATGCAACAATATTTGTTATATTTTTTCAGAAATATCAAACGGAGTGGTCTGGTAAACGAAGTAGTTCAGCCAGTTGGTGTAGATGAGCGTGGAATGCGCCCTCCACTTGAGCACAGGCTGCTTCGCGGGGTCGTCGTCCGGGAAGTAGTGAGCGGGAATCTTCGGGTTCAGACCCTTTTCAAGGTCGCGCTTGTACTCCAGAGCCAGGGTGTCCGCGTCGTACTCGGAATGCCCTGTTATGAAGAACTGGCGGCTGTCCTCGCTGCAAACGGCATACACGCCCGCCTCGTCGGAAACCGCCATCACCTTGAGCTGCGGCACCTTCTCGATGTCCTCGCGGCGAACCTCGGTATGGCGTGAATGCGGCGCCCAGAACTCGCTGTCGAACCCTCGGAACAGTCTTGATTTCGGTGTGAGCAGAGTGTGCCTGAACACGCCGGAGAGCTTCTCCGGGAGCGGGTACTTCGGAATGCCGTAGTGGTAGTACAGCGCCGCCTGAGCCGCCCAGCAGATGTGGAACGTGGAATGCACATGGGTTTTCGTCCAGTCCATTATTTTGCAAATCTCCTCCCAGTAGTCGACCTCCTCAAACGGAAGGTGCTCCACCGGAGCGCCGGTGATTATGAACCCGTCAAAGTTCATGTCCTTTATCTCGTCGAAGGTCTTGTAGAAGTTCAGCAGGTGCTCATGTGAGGTGTTCTTGCTGGTGTAGGTTGAGGTCTGCACGAGAGTCACCTCGATTTGCAGCGGAGTATTAGACAGGCTGCGGAGTATCTGCGTTTCAGTCGCGACCTTGGTCGGCATGAGGTTCAGTATGCCTATCTTCAGCGGACGTATGTCCTGGTGGAGCGCGCGGTGCTCCGTCATGATGAATATATGCTCGTTTTCAAGTATCGACTGCGCGGGCAGTCCGTCGGCTATTTTTACTGGCATTTTTTATTCCTTTCCCATTGCGTATCCTTTGATACAGCCGTATGATACAACCGTAGAACGCGGCATTTTTTATAATATGAATCTATTATAGCTCAACGCGCTGTTTTTGTCAAGTTTGCGCCGCACCCGCTGAATAGTACGGAAAACCCCGGGAAGCCGAGCCTCCCGGGGTCTGTATCATTCGATGTTCTGAATCTGCTCGCGTATCTTTTCTATCTCGCTCTTCTGGTCGACGACTATGCGCGTTACCTCGATGTCCTGCACCTTGGAGCCTATGGTGTTGGTCTCGCGGTTCATCTCCTGCACCAGGAAGTCAAGCTTCCTGCCCACAGGCTCGCCGGATTCCAGCATCGTGCGGAACTGCGCGATGTGGCTGCGCAGGCGTACCGTTTCCTCGTCCACGGCGGTCTTTTCGGAGAATATCCCCGCCTCCATGAGTATGCGGTTTTCGTCGATGTTCGTGGAGCTCAGCACCTCGCACATCTTGTCGTAGAGCCGCCTGCGGTAGTCCTCCACCATCTGCGGGGAGCGCGTTTCGACTACGCCGACCCACTCCTCGATTTTATCCAGGCGCGACATTACGTCCCGCTTCATGCGCTCGCCCTCGGCTTCACGCATCGCGATGAAGTGCTCCAGAGCCTCCTCCGCCGCCGACTTCACGTCAGCCCAGAGCTGCTCCTCGTCGGTCTCGGTCTTTACTACGGTGAACGCGTCCGGGATACGCAGGATATCCGACAGCGAAAGGCCGTCGTTCAGCGAATACTCCTCCTTAACGGAGCGCAGCGCTTCAACGTATTCCTTTACTATTTCCTTATTTATAGTTATCTTCTCGTCCGCGGCCTCAACGTTGTTCACCAGCACGGATATCTCCACCTTGCCGCGGTTTATCCTGCCCTGGAGCAGGCTCTTGAGCTTCTCCTCGATGTAGCCCAGGCTGCGCGGGAGCCGCGAGCTGAACTCGTAATACCGGTGATTCACCGCGCGTATCTCTACGGTGATATCCCTGCCGTTAAGTACCTGATGACCTCTGCCGAAGCCTGTCATGCTCTTTATCATGTTACTGTCCTTTCGACCTGTTGAACCCTACTGCTGTCAGATGTGCGCCAGACCCTTGTCCAGCATGTACTGCGCCGCGTGCATGATACCCGCCTTTCCGGTGGGGAATGTAAGCCCGCCCTGGAGCCACACTGCAAAAGGCTCACGCAGCGGAGCGTCCGCTGAAAGCTCGATGGAAGCGCCCATCGTAAAGGCTCCAGCCGCCATTATGACCTGGCTGTCGTAGCCCGGCATGTCCCACGGCTCCGGGGAAGCGAAGCTGTCCACCGGGGAGCCTGCCTGAATGCCCTGGCAGAACGCGATGAGCTGCTTCTCGCCGCCGAGCTTCAGCGCCTCGATGATGTCGGTGCGCTTCTCGCTGTACTTCGGGAACGCCTCGAAGCCGAGAAGCTCCGCCAGAGCCGCCGCAAACGCCGCAGTCCTGAGCGCCGCGCAGACCGCTTCCGGCGCGTGGAATATTCCAAGGTACATTCCGCGGAGCTGATTCAGGCTCGCGCCGACCTCCTTGCCAGTGCCCGGAGTGGTCAGCCTGAACGCGCACAGCTCCACTAGGTCTGCCCTGCCCGCGATGTAGCCGCCGGTCTCCGCGATTCCGCCGCCGAGATTCTTGATAAGGCTGCCCGCGATGAGGTCGGCGCCGACTGAAACCGGCTCCTTTTCCTCGACCAGCTCGCCGTAGCAGTTGTCGGTGAATATCACGCAGTCCGGATTAACGCTGCGTACTGCCTCGCATATCTTCGCGATGACCTCAATGCTCAGCGACGGGCGCAGGGAATATCCCCTGGAGCGCTGGATATAAGCCATCCTGCAGGTTCCCGCGCGGCGCTTTATGCCGTCGTAGTCCGGGGTGCCGTCCGGCAGGAGGTCTACCTTGCCGAACTTAACGCCGAAATCCTTCAGTGAACCTATCCCATCGCCGGAAATTACGCCCTGCATGGTGTCGTAGGGGTCTCCGGTGACGGAGAGCAGCTCGTCCCCGGGGCGGAGGACACCGAACAGCGCGGTGGTTATCGCGTGGGTGCCGTTCACGAAATTGTGGCGCACCAGGGCGTCCTCGGCGCCGAGTATCTGCGCGAAGACCGCGTCCAGCTTGTCCCTGCCGTCGTCGCCGTAGCCGTAGCCGTTAGTCCCCTTCATGTGGATATCGCTTATCCTGTTGTCGATGAACGCCTTTAAAACGCGCTCGCCGTTGTATTCCGCCATGCGGTCGAACTCGGCAAACTGCGGAGCGCACAGCTCCATTGCCTTTTTTCCTGCTTCCACCAGTTCCGGTGAATAATCGAAGAATGCCATTTTATCTATCCTTTCAAGCCCGGGAGCCTTCCCGGAATTCAATTAACGCATACATATTCATTTTACACTTTTTTAGGGGTTATGTCAACACCTAAATGTGAAAAATTCAGAAATTCTGACGCTCTGAAATAAGGATTGACTTTTTCAGGAAAAGCAGGTATAATAGAAAGACCAAAGGAGGGTGCTATATGAAAAAGAGAATCGCGATACTATCTGCGCTGCTTCTGATGACAGGCTGCACCGGGAACGTCACATCGCCAGGGAGCCAGCCGAGCCAGTCCAGCCAAATCAGTCAAACCAGCCAGTCCGAGCAGTCCGGAACTGCGCCGAAGGAGTCCACGCCGGAAAGCTCCGCACAGGCGGAAGCCACCGCCGAACCGCCGAGCACCGAGCCTGTAAATACCGCGGAGCCTCCGGAAACCATGCCGACTGGGGAGCTTCCCGGAACCGGAACGGCTGAGAGCCTTCCGGTAAAGGCGCAGTACCTCGAGGACGTGCCGGAGCTTGGTGAGCACGACACATTCAGTCAGACCGACGGAACCGAGGTCAGCGAATCAGCCGTAAAGGTGGTATTCTCCGCAGAAAGCACGGTCAGCGACTTCAGGCTGCTGTCGATAGCAATGCAGGACATCGACGAGAACGGGATCTTCACGTTCTCCGCCGAGGAGCTGTACTCGCAGCCCGAGCTTACGCCGGAGCGCCCGCTGGAAGCGGATCTGGTTTTCCTGGGAGATATCCCGAACAATGGGATCTCCTTCACCGACGCCGATGGGAACGTAAAGTACTTCTCCGTGGATATGAGCGGCATGGACGGTTCCCTGGTACTCTGGGAAATAACCGTAATATGAAAAAATCCCGCAGCCATACGGCTGCGGGATCTTAATTTGTTGAACTATCAGAGGTTGGCAGAGGCGTCAGAATCACGCAGCGTGAAGTTCCCTATAAGGCCCTTCATCGTTGCAGCCTGCGCCGAAAGCTCCTCGGAAGCCGCAGCGGATTCCTCCGCAGTCGCGGAGTTCGTCTGGACTACGTTGGAGATCTGATCGATTCCTATGGAGATCTGCTTGATGGAATCCGCTGCCTCCTTTGTGGAATCGGAGATCTTGTTGTTGATCTCCTCGACCTTTGCAGAGGATTCTACAACCGCCGTCATCATCTCGGCTGCTTCGTTCACGATGGCGCTGCCGTTCTCAATTGCGGAAACGGTGCCTTCGATCATGTTCGTGGTGTTCTGTGCAGCCTCGCCGGACTTGGCGGCAAGGTTGCGCACCTCGTCAGCCACGACCGCGAAGCCCTTTCCGGCTTCACCCGCACGCGCGGCTTCTATCGCTGCGTTCAGCGCGAGTATATTCGTCTGGAACGCGATGTCCTCGATGGTCTTGATAATGTTCTTGGTCTCTGCGGAGGAATTCTTGATCTCCTCCATTGCGCTGATGAGGTTCTCCATCTTCGCAGAGGTGTCGCCGAGCTTCTCGGCGGCTTCCTTTGTGCATTTGCTTGCATCTTCTGCGTCCTTGGAATTTTCGTGTATCATTTCGGATACCACGTTGATGGTCGCAGCCAGCTCCTCAACGGAGGAAGCCTGTTCGGTAGCGCCCTGTGACAGCGCCTGCGCGCCTGAGGAAACCTGTTCGGAGCCTGCCGCAACCTGGTCGGCGGCGGTGCTTATCTCGGACATGGTTGCGCTGAGCTTGTGGTTGATATCGCGGACATAGTGGAGCAGCTTCTGGCAGTCGCCGACATAGAACTTTTCATTCTCAGCAGTATGTACGTTCAGGTTGCCAGTGGACATTGACTCGAGAATGCGCCCGATATCGCTGATAATGTTGTTGAGGTTGCTGACGACCGTCTTTGTCGCCTCGGAGAGACGTCCGGTCTCGTCCTTGGAATGAACCTCGGGAACCGGGCTTGTGAGGTCTCCCACGGCGAGCTTCTCGATACGCTCGGTGCATACTTTTACGGAGGAACCTATCTTCTTGCCGAGGCAAACTGAGATGAACGCTGAAACGACGCATGCAACAATAAGAAGGATCACGGTCATCACAATAGCGCGGGATGTAGAGTCCATAAAGTCGCCGGTGGGAGCGTAAACTGCAAGCGACCAGCCGTTTAAATCCGGGATCGGGGCATAGGAAAGGAACTTGCTTACGCCGTTCAGCGTGTACCGCGCAATGCCGGATTCGCCTGCACGCATGCTCTCGTGCGCCTTTACAAGCGTCTTGTATCCGGCCTGACCGGAGGTGTCCGCAGCCGCGAGCTGTTCGATGTTCTCGCCGCGCTTTACAAGATCGCTGTCGGGGTCGGCGATGGTGTTGCCGTCCTTGTCGATTATGTAGGCTCCGCAGTTTTCGCTGAGCTTTATACTTCTCACGATGTCGTTGAGAAATTCGGAATCAGGAACGATGATAACGCAGCCCGCTGTTTCGCCGCCGGAAATGCCGTTTTTCCAGATAGGAGCCGCGATTATGATCATCAGTTCGCCGGTCAGTCTGGAAACGGTAGGAGTGGTTACGGTGACATTTCCTTTCATCGCGTTCTGGAAGTACTCGCGGTCGGAATAGTTGTTGCCGTCGAGGCAGTCCCCGTTAGACTTGATGATGTTGCAGCTCTGCAGTTTGTGATTCTCGATGGTCTGCTGAACTATTTCGCTGAGTTCGCTGTCGGTGGTCGACGAGTCTGAGATCCGGGGCATTGCGCCAAGCTCCCTTGCAATGTTGGCATAGGAACGCACCTCCCAATATACGCGATCCGCCGCGACCTGCGCCGAAGCGGTCATGCTGCTGTATACCAGATTTACGGTACTGTTGTAGATCATGATGCAGGCAAATCCGCCAAGCGTGAACAGCGAAATTGCGACTGTAAGGATACAGCTTACCAGTATCCTCATACCGATAGATTTCATAGAAAACCCTCCCTGTTATTTTGCTGCGCCGCGCAGGTGTCATTCGGATCATACGGTGCTGCATATCACACCGCGAGCCGAACATTTGAACATTTATAGAAAATGCTCTGCCGTGATGTAATTTTCTTTAATTAATAATACCACAAAAATCATGGTAAATCAAGCGGATTTCCACACATTTTTCGACAATCTGGCGATTTTTGTAGATACTATATAAAAGCCGGGGCTGCATAGAGGTTCACATTATACAAACACGAACTGCACCAACAGCATGTAGATAACCGTCCCGGCGGCGATGGACAGCAGCATGCTGCGCTTCCACAGGTGAATTCCGACCGTGGCGGCTCCTGCGATAAGCTCAGGAAGACCCCAGCTATACTCCGTCACGGAAACGCTGCGCAGGCAGTAGACGATGAGCATTCCGAAAATTGCGCCGGGGAGCACCTTCCCGAGGTACTGTATGTATTTCGGGGTAGGCTTGTCCTGCCGGAACACCAGGAACGGCAGGAAACGCATTGCCATCGTCCCGAGGGTGCACATCGCGATGGTGATTATCTGTTCGGCGATGGTCACTTTTCCTCACCTGCCTTCCGCCCGACGGGCTTCCTGAACGCGGTGAGAAGCAGCAGTATGCATATCATCGCGGGTATCATGAAGTTATCCTTGCCGAATATCAGCAGGCAGGCAGCGCTGCTCGCCAGACCCGCCCATTCGCTGAAATGGCGCTTCTCCTTGAGCCACTGCTCCAGGAATATCACGATGAACATTGCTGTCATCACGAAATCCAGACCCTTCGTGTCGAAGGTGATGAGATTCCCGAGCAGACCTCCCAGTGTGGCTCCGCCGACCCAGTAGAGCTGGTTGAGCAGCGTTACGAAGAAGTAGAACCAGCCGCGGTCGCAGTCCTCGGGGATCTCAGCGGTGCAGTTTATGCTGAACGTTTCGTCGCACATGCCGTAGATGAGGTAGAATTTCTTCCAGCCCATGTCCTTGAACTTGTCCAGCATGGAAATTCCGTAGAACAGGTGCCGCGCCTGTATCATCAGCGACACCATCAGCACCTGGAGCGGCGCGAACGGCGAAAGCAGCATCTGCGCCGCGAGGAACTCCAGACTGCCGCCGAAAATCACCGCCGCCATTATCATCGGGTAAACAAAGCTGAACCCGGAAACGTTCATGTAGATACCGTAAGCCATTCCTAGAAACAGGAACCCCGCAAGTATCGGTATAGTGCAGGGAAACGCCGCCCTGAACGACCTCGTTATAATGCCCTTGTTATTTTCCATGTCGTGTAGTGCCTCCATTCCGAACAGCTATGTATTATATCATATTACTGGGTATTTTGCAAGAGAAGATAAGGAATTCCCGCCAGTATATGTAAGGAAGTGCTGATTAAATCTGGTGCGCAGATTGCGCCGCAGATTTTCCGTCAG
>OGOC01002700.1_pt1 | contig 11011 bp, 9 predicted proteins | sample 1552561 | NCBI WGS metagenome assembly OGOC01 (sample SAMEA2580148, study PRJEB22360) | human gut metagenome | biome: human gut; feature: human-associated habitat; material: faeces | place: Denmark | collected 2008/2010
CCGCCGCTGTGCCGGAAGCGCCCGCTGCCGAAACCAAAATGAATTAAAGAATTGACGTCCGCCCGAAAGGATGCTATACTTTTCTGTAACCACACGGCTGTGGTCGGGAGGGACTGTTACAAGGGCGTAACGGAAGGATTCCGTTGCGCCTTTTTTGTGATGGGAAACAGCGCACCCCAGCCGCTGGCGCACACAAAAACACGAAATACGAAGAAAGAGGGATTTTATCATGGATCATTCGATTTCTCGCCGCCAGTTCCTCAAAGCCAGCGGTCTGGCAGCCGCAGGCGCATGTGCAGCCGGTCTGCTGACCAGCTGCGGCGGCAGCTCCTCTGCCGGCAGCACCGGCAGCGCGGCTTCCGGCACGGTGGACACCTCCAAGTACACCATCCTGTACTCCAGCCAGCCCGCCACCCTGAACTACCTGACCACCGCCACCGACCTGGAAATGGTCGTGGGTGCCAACTGCGTGGATACGCTGGTCGAGTACGACAACAAGGGCGTCATGCGCGAAGGCCTGGCCACCAGCTGGGACTGGGATGTCGACACCCTAACCTGGACGTTCCATCTGCGTGAGGAGAACTGGGTGGACTGCAACGGCGAGGTCGTGGCCCCCGTCACTGCACAGGACTTCGTGGACGCTCTGAAGTACGTCCTGACCCCGGATTACGCCGCCTCCAACGTGGGCCTCGTCACCGCTTACATCGCAGGCGCTGACGACTACTACAACTACCACGTCTATCTGAACAACGCCAACACCGGCGTCGTGGACGATGACGGCACCACCTACACCGTGGACGGCAGCGGCGTCGTCACCGTGACTGCCCCCGACTCTGACCCCGCCACCTACGCACCGGTGGACTTCGACGCCGTGGGTGTCACCGCTGTGGATGACCACACCCTGACCTACACCCTGACCTACGACTTCCCGGGCTTCCTGAGCCTGCTGTGCTATCTGCCCTACGAGCCCGCTTACGGCCCGCTGCTGGAAGAGACCGGTGACCAGTTCGCTACCAGCGCAGAGACCACCTACAGCTGCGGTGCCTTCTATCTGGCCGCCTACGAGTCTCTGGAGACCTGGGTCATGAAGAAGAACCCCGAGAACTACGACGCTGACAATGTCTTCATCGACACCATCAGCCGCATCTACAACGCCGAGGCCAGCGTCAACGGCCCCGAAATGATCAAGCGCGGCGAGATTGACGAGGCCACCATCGGCTCCGACATCCTCGACAGCTGGCTGTCCGACGACACCACCAAGGACATGGTGTCCATGGACCGCCCCAACACCAACTACACTTACTTCTATATGTTCAACTTCATGCCCTTCTCCCACGAGTTCTCCAACTGGAGCGTGGAGGGCATGGATGCCGAGTACGAGCCGGAGAACTGGGCCAAGGCCATCAACAACACCAACTTCCGCAAGTCCTTCCTCTACGGCATCAACAACTCTGTCACGCTGGCCGTCAAGGCACCCGAGGGCTACGACAACTACAAGCTGAACACCATCACGCCCCCCAGCTTCTGTGCCAACGCTGACGGCGTGGACTACCTCAAGTGCGGCGACCTGGCCAACATCACCGAGTTCTTCGACGAGGCCAAGGCCAAGGAATACCGCGACGCTGCCATCCCGGAGCTGACCGCTGCTGGTGTGACCTTCCCCATCAAGGTGCAGATGCCCTACAATCCCTCTTCCACCGACTGGGACAAGCAGTGCCAGGTGTTCAAACAGCAGCTCGAGGGTGTGCTGAACGACGGTTTCGATTTCATCGACATCGTCATCACTGCCGGCCCCTCCGACAGCTTCCTGTCCAGCGTCCGCCGCAACGGCAAGTTCGCTTTCCTGCAGTGCAACTGGGGCGCTGACTACTCCGACCCCCAGACCGAGACCGACCCCTTCTATCAGGCCGAGGGAGCACGCGGCAGCCGCTACGCCTTCCTGCGCACCGGCGTCGAGGACGGCTTCATCACCGGCGACACCGCGGACGCCGTCATGAACTACATGAAGGCCATCGAAGAGGCTGTCAAGATCACCGACGACATCAACGCCCGCTACGATGCCTTCGCCAACGCCGAGGCTTCCCTCATCAACAATGCCCTCGTCGTCCCCATGGGCATGAGCATCCCGCCCTACATTGCCACCCGTCTGAACTACTGGGAGGGCCAGTACGCTTCCACCGGCTTCTCCAACAAACGTCTGAAGGGCATCCACGTCCTCGACCACTACATCTCCATGAGCGAGTACGAAGCCAACCGCGACGCCCGCTAAGACTTTTTGAGTCGGTCTGCTCCAAAGCTCTCCGTTTTCCCACGGGAAAGCGGAGAGCTTTTCGTTTCTGAAGCTTCTTACATGAATTTTTGTAACGAACTTTGCTAAATCACTTTCCAAAAGTGGTTTTTTGTTGTATTCTATTCCTATCCGACATTCATTTTATAAAAGAGAGGGGTGCGCACAGATATGCTCAAATATCTGGCGAAACGCATCGGGCGCTCGATACTGACCCTGTTTATTATCGTCACGCTCGTTTTCTGCCTTTTGCGGCTGATGCCGGTGGAAGGCTATTTTGCTAACTACGAAAAAATGACCGAGGCCCAGATACAGGCCGGCTTACAGTCCATGGGCCTGCTGGACCCGCTGCCGGTGCAGATCGGCCGCTTCTGGGTCAATATGCTCCACGGCGACCTCGGCGTGAGCCACATCTATAAGGTCAACGCCTCCGTCACCAGCATCCTCGCTAAGAAGCTGCCCATCTCCATCCAGATGGGCGTGTACGCCATGCTGCTGAGCCTTGTCATCGGCATCCCGATGGGCCTGTTCATGGGCCGCTTCAAGAGCCGCTGGCCCGATAAGATTGGCACGGCCATCATCGTCCTCATCCAGGCTGTGCCTGCGGCAGTGTATTATCTGTATATCCAGATGTACGGCACCACCGCGCTGAACGTGGGCCTGCTCTTCGACGCTTCCAACTGGAAATACTGGGTGCTGCCCGTCTGCTCCATGAGTCTGGGCAACGTGGCGTTCTACGCCATGTGGCTGCGCCGGTACATGGTGGACGAGAGCAACAAGGACTATGTCCGCCTTGCCCGTGCCAAGGGCGTGAGTGAGAACAACATCGCCCTGCGCCACATCTTCCGCAACGCAATGGTGCCGCTGGTGCAGTATATTCCCTCCGCCTTTCTGAACACTGTGGTCGGCTCTATCTACATCGAAAGCCTCTACAGCATCCCGGGCATGGGCGGCCTGCTGGTCACCTGTGTCCAGCGCCACGACAACACGATGGTGCAGGGCATCGTTCTGCTCTACGCCTGCGTGGGCATCATCGGCCTGATTCTGGGCGACCTGCTCATGGTGCTCATTGACCCCCGCATCAGCTTTGGCAAGAAAGAAGGTGGCCGATAATGCTTTTCCGTATGAAAGATGAAAAAGCACACCAGCTCGAGGCAGAGCTGGATAAGTTACAGGCGGACGGCCCCGCCGCATGGGCAAAGCTGCCCGAAGAAGAGCTGTTCACCCCCGCCGGGTTCAGCGAAGAGCGGGCCGAGGCCACGTCCTACTCCAACTACAGCTACTGGGGCAGCACCTTCCGCGCCTTCTTCAAGAACCGCGTGGCCGTGCTGCTGCTCGTCGCCCTCATCGCCGTGGTGGCGTTTGCATTTTTGCAGCCCTACCTGCCCGGTCAGGTAGACCCCAACCTCTGCGCCGTGGACCCCGTCACCGGCATCCAGTACCGCAACATCGCCCCCGGTGAAAAGGGCTTCATCTGGGGTTCCAACGCCATCGGCCAGGACCTCTGGGCCCGCATCTGGGCCGGCGCCCGCACCAGCCTGACCATTGCTTTCTTCGTGGCTCTCATCGAGGCCGTGGTGGGCATCACGGTGGGTGTGCTCTGGGGCTATGTCCGTCAGCTGGACTTCTTCTTCACCGAGCTGTACAACATCTGCGACAATGTGCCTTCCACCATCATCCTGATCCTTATTTCCTACGTCGCCAGCCCCAGCGTCCAGACGCTGATCCTGGGCATGTCCATCACGGGCTGGATCGCCATGGCGCGTTTTATCCGCAACCAGATCCTCATCATCCGTGACCGTGACTACAACGTAGCATCCCGCTGCATCGGCACCCCCACCTCCCGCATCGTGGTGCGCAACCTGCTGCCCTACCTCGTGTCGGTCATCATGCTCCGCATGGCCCTGACCATCCCCGCCGCCATCGGCAGCGAGGTCTTCATCACCTACATCGGCCTCGGCCTCTCTGTCGAGGTGCCTTCTCTGGGCAACCTCATCAACGATGGCCGCAAGGTCATGATGCAGGCCGGCCTGCGCTATCAGCTGCTCTACCCCACCATCATCCTCAGCTTCGTCACCATCGCGTTCTACCTCATCGGCAACGCCTTCTCTGACGCAGCCGACCCCAAGAACCATCTGCAGTAAGGAGGAACAGGCATGAAAAAGAATGAACTGATTCTCTCTGTGCGGGATCTCAACATCAAATTCAATCTGCGTGGAAAGATCCTCCACGCCATCCGGGGCATCGACCTCGATGTCTACCACGGCGAAGTCCTCGCCATCGTGGGCGAGTCCGGCTCGGGCAAGAGCGTGTTCACCAAGTCCTTCATGGGCCTGCTGGACTCCAACGGCTCCATCACTTCCGGCACCATCGACTACTTCGGTGCCGACGACCACCAGCCCATCCGGCTCTCCGAGTTGAAAAAGGAGAAGGACTGGCTGAAAGTCCGCGGCCACGAGATCGCCATGATCATGCAGGACCCCATGACCAGCCTGAACCCCCTGAAGACCATCGGCGACCAGATCATGGAGGCCGTGGAGCTCCATCAGGGCCTCAAGGGCGCTGCCGCCAGGGAGAAGACCCTCGAGTACCTGCGGGATGTCGGCATCGCCGACCCGGAAGTGCGCTTCAAGCAGTATCCCCACGAGTTCTCGGGCGGTATGCGCCAGCGCGTCGTCATCGCCATTGCTGTGGCCTGCAACCCGCAGATCCTTATCTGCGATGAGCCCACGACGGCTCTGGACGTGACCATTCAGGCCCAGATCCTCGAGCTGCTGAAGGAGATGCGGGTCAAATATAACCTCACCATCATCCTCATCACCCATGACCTCGGCGTCGTGGCCAACATCGCTGACCGTGTGGCCGTCATGTATGCCGGCGACATCGTGGAGATCGGCACTTCGGACGAAATTTACTACGACCCTCGCCACCCCTACACCTGGGCGCTGCTGTCCAGTATGCCCCAGATGGGCGTGAAGGGCGAAGACCTGTTCAACATTCAGGGTACGCCCCCGAACCTCTTCACGGAAATTCACGGCGACGCTTTCGCGCCCCGCAACCCTTTGGCGCTGAAGATCGACTTCGTCAAGCGTCCCCCTTATTTTGATGTCAGCACGACCCACCGGGCCAAGACGTGGCTTCTCGACCCCCGCGCACCCAAGATAGAACCGCCCGCCGCTGTGCGGATGCTGCAAGAGGAGGGCAAATAACATGGCAGACGAACGCGAAGTTCTGGTCGAGGTAAAAAACCTCGAAGTGACCTACGGCTCCGGCCGCAAGGCTTACAAGGCCGTCAAGAACGCAAACTTCACCATCTATAAAGGCGAGACCTTCGGTCTGGTGGGCGAGTCCGGCTCGGGCAAGACCACCATCGGCCGGGCTATCATGCGCATCCTGCCCACCTCGGGCGGCGAGATCCTGTACAAGGGCCAGAAGATCAACGGCAAGATCTCCCGCCAGCTGGACCAGCAGGTCATCAAGGAGATCCAGATGATCTTCCAGGACCCGCAGTCCTCCCTGAACGAGCGCGCCAAGGTGAGCTACATCGTCGGCGAGGGCCTGATGAACATCCGGCCCGACCTGACCGCTGCCCAGCGGGAAGAAAAAGTCCGCCAGGCACTGCTGGATGTCGGCCTGCTGCCCGAATTTGCCTCCCGCTTCCCGCACGAGTTCTCCGGCGGCCAGCGCCAGCGCATCGGCATCGCCCGCGCCCTCATCGTGGAGCCGGAGTTCATCATCGCCGATGAGCCCATCTCTGCACTGGATATGTCCATCCGCGCCCAGGTGCTCAACCTGCTGCGCCATCTGCAAAAGGAGCGTGGCATCACCTACCTGTTCATCGCGCACGACCTGTCCGTCATGCGGTACATCTCGGACCGCATCGCCGTCATCCACAAGGGCGACATCGTGGAGCTGGCCGACGCCGAAGAGCTTGTGACCCACGCCATCCACCCCTATACCCGCAGCCTGCTGTCGGCCATCCCCATGCCCAGTCCCCGCCGCGAGCGGCAGAAAAAGCTGCTGGTCTATGACCCCTCCATGCACGACTACTCCACGGAGGCTCCCCAGTGGCGGGAGCTTCGGCCCCGTCACTGGGTGCTCTGCAGCGCCTCCGAGGCCGAAGACTGGTGCCGGGAATTGTAAACTTTTTCTTGCGTTTTTCTCATTGTGGCCTCTCTGTTTATTGACTTTTGTTCTCTGCTCTACTACAATAACAGGAGTGGCTTTGTAACAATACGAAACAAAACATTGGCCCCCGCGCGGGTCTACAAACATAAAGGAATGAGAAATTGATGACGACGCAGAATCCTGTTTACGCATCCCAGGCCAAACCCTGGCTCAAATACTACGCTCAGAAGTACATCGACCAGACCCTGCCCACCCTTTCGGCATTCGATTATGTCTGCCACCGGAACCGGAACCATCTGAACGATACGGCACTGGACTACTATGGCCGGAAATTCACCTACGCCGACCTCATCGTCAATGTCAAAAAGACTGCTGCCGCCCTGCGGGGCGTCGGGGTCAAAAAGGGCGACATCGTGACGGTGGTCAGCGTCATGACCCCTGAGGTCATCGCTCTGTTCTACGCCGCTGACATGGTCGGCGCCACTCTGAACCTTGTGGACCCCCGCTACAGCGTCGAGGGCATCCATGAGTATATCGAGGAGGTGGATTCCCACCTTCTCGTCTGCCTGAACGTCGTGTACGAGCGCTGCCGTCAGGCCGCAAAGCGCACCAACGTGGAAAAGGTCATCGTCCTCTCTCCGGCCGACTCTCTGCCCCCGGTGATGGCCGTAGGCTACAAGCTGACCACCCCCGACAAGAACAAATATGCCTCCAACGTCATCCGCTGGAAGCAGTTCATCAAGGGCGGCGAGGGCCAGAGCACCGCTGCGGAGCCCTATGACCCCGACCACGCCTGCGTCGTCGTCCACACCGGCGGCACCACCGGCTCCCCTAAAGGCGTCATGCTCACCGACAACTGCTTCAACGCTCTGGCGCAGCAGTTCCGCGCCTACGACAAGCTGTTCCACCGGGGCCAGAAGCTCATGAACATCATGCCCCCCTTCATCGCCTACGGCTACGCCTGCGGCGTCCATCTGCCGCTGGTGCTGGGCTTCACGGTCATCATCATCCCCAACCTCGACCCGGCCAAGCTGGGCAGTCTGGTGCTGAAGTACAAGCCCGAGCATATGTTCGGCGTGCCGGCCCACTATCAGCAGCTGGCCGCAGACCCCAAGCTGCGGGATAAGGATCTCTCCTTCATTCTGAACTACGCTGCCGGCGGCGACTCCATCGCCCGGGGCGCAGAGCAGACCGTCAACGACTTCCTCGCCGCCCATGGCGTCCGCTACCCGATGGCAAAGGGCTACGGCATGACCGAGGTATCCTCTGCCGCTACCGTAGCTGCCGGCGCAGACAACAAGCCCGGCAGCGTCGGCATCCCGATGGTCAACACCATCATCGCCGCCTTTGAGCCGGGTACTGAGAAGGAACTGCCCATCGGTGAGCGCGGCGAGCTGTGCATCTCCGGCCCCACCACCATGAAGGGCTACTACAATAAGGCTGACGAGACGGCCATGATCCTTCGCCGCCACCCGGATGGCCGCATCTGGGTCCACACCGGCGACATCGGCTATCTGGACGAGGACGGCTTCGTCTACCTCGACTCCCGCATCAAGCGTCTCATCATCCGCCACGACGGCTTCAAAGTCTTCCCCTCCATGATAGAGAATGTCGTCAGCCGCCACCCCGCTGTGCATCAGTGCTCTGTGGTGGGCTGCACCGACAAGGACCATGTGCAGGGCCGTCTGCCCTTCGTCTACATCGTGCTCAAGGCCGACACCACCGCCAAGAAAAAGCAGGTGATACGGGAGCTGGAGCGGATGTGCGCTGAGGAGCTGCCCGAATACGTCCAGCCCGTGGCCTACAAGTTTATTTCCAGTATGCCCATGACCCCTGTGGGCAAGGTCGATTACCGTCAGCTCGAAGCTGACATCTCCCCCCGCGACTATTGATTTCCATGAAAGGACTCTTCTGCCATGAACAAGCGTTTTGCAAGTCTGGCGGTCTCTGCCCTGCTGCTCGTCTCCCTGCTCAGCGTCCCCGCGCTGGCCGAGGGGACCGAGGCCGCTGCGGACGCCGCCGGCGATGATCATGTCATCGTCACCCTGAACCCGGAGGCTGCCCTGCAGCCCGAGACTCCGGCGGAAGCCGCGGCTTCTGCCACCGAGACGGCTCAGGCTGACCCGGCCCCTTCTGCGGACGACGCAGAGGAGGCAGCGACCGCTGCAGAGGCCGAGGTCAAGGCCGATGACACCAAAGAGGAAGACAAGGACGAGCAGCTCACCTATGTCGCACTGGGCGACAGCATCGTGGCCGGCGTCGGTCTGGCCGATGTCCAGTACAGTGCGCGCTCCGGCTACAGCGTCGATATGGCTCCCAACTTCCATGGCTATTCTCCCGACTGCTATGTCGGCAAGGTGGCTGCAGCTCTCGGCCTCGACCGTGACCACGCCATCAACCTCGGCCTGCCGGCCCTGACGGCTCCCGACCTCGCGGACATGATCCGGTACGGCAAGATGCCCCAGATGAACATGGCGTCCGGCTGCGAGTACAACTACCCTGAGTTCCAGGACTACATCCGCAAGGCCGACGTTGTCTCCGTCCAGATCGGCTCCAACGACGCCTTCGTCCCCTGCATCGTGGCTCTGGGCAACGCCACCAACTGGAAGAGCGAGAAACTGGCCGCTACCATTCTGGCCGGCGACCTGCGCAATGAAGGTTCCGGCTCCACCATGTCCGCCATCTACCGCAGCATCAAGGCGATGGACCTGACCAAAGCCGAGAGGGACGCCACCTGGAATCTGCTCTTCTCCGGTATGAGCAAGATCTGCGACGAGACTTACCCCAAGACCACCGCAGCCCTCATCTCCATCGTGCAGGAGATCCGCAATCTGAACCCGGATGCCCAGATCATCCTCGTGGGCTACACCAACCCTGTGCCGCTCATCCCCTGCTGGCGCAGCTACTTCAACAAGCTGAACAAGTTTGAGAAGCAGATCGCCAAGACTTATAACTTGACTTATGTGGCCATCCCCAACACGGAGACCACCCTCGACGTGCATCCCACCATCAAGGGCCACCAGTACATCGCCAACAAGCTCGTGAATGCCATCGAGAATCCGTAATCAACAAATACAGCAAAGCCCCCGTTTCCAGCTGGAAGCGGGGGCTTTTTCCTACAATACGTTATGCGGCCAGAGCCTTTTTGATGTTTTCAAAGACGGTGTCGCTGTCCTCACAGCAGACCATGACCACCTCGCCGGTGGGGACAGTCGCCACGCGGGCGGCAGAAGCGATCTGGTACTGGTCTTCGAGGTAATGCTCCATGGACTTCTGCTGGCTCTGGACATAGGCATCCATCGCATCCACCACGTCCTGCGTCTTGCCCTCGGCGGGCTTGACGATGGCCACGCCGTAGACGCTGACCATCATGCCGGACACTGAGGCGGCGAAGTCGTCGTACATATCGTCCTCGAGGCCCAGCAGAGGCATCATCATGTTGGCCACCTCATCGGAGAGCTGGTCGGCCTCATACTCGGCGCTGTAGCCGTACTGGGCCGTGAACTTGCCATCCTCGCCTTTGGTGAATATCATCTCATACTTGTTGTCCTCGTCGCTGCGGGCGTCGTGGAGGATCTGGGTGTAATCTTTCTTCGCGGCAGAAGACGCGCTGCCGGAGCTGCCCGACGCGCCGCAGCCCACCAGAGCCAGCAGCATGACGCCGGCCATCAGACAAGCAATGATACGTTTCATATTCAATTTATCCTTTCGTTCGCAGGGTGAGGTTTTCGGTGTGCAGTGATAGTATTTGATGTTTTATCCCTGCTATTCGGTAAACGACCCACGGCGGGCGAAAATTGCACCCACAAGTGTAACAGTTCTATGAACGCTTACAGCATCATGGCCTCAAGATCACCGTGATTGACGGGCGTCGAGAGGATGATCTGGGTGCTGGTGGTACCCAGCTTCTGGAACTGTAAGATAAGATGCTCCAGCTGGGGCATACTGCCGCAGCTCACCTTGATGAGGAAGGTGTAAGCGCCCGTGACGTGGTAGCACTGCAGCACCTCTTTGCTGTTCTTCATCAGCTCCACCAGCTCGTCCCGGTGGCTGGGCGTCACGGACAGGCTGATGAGGGCGTCCACGTAGACCCGGTCGGCCGGGCGGTTGAGCACTACGGTATAGCCGCTGATGATGCCGTCGGTCTCCAGCTTGTGGATGCGGCTGGAAACAGCCGGGCTGGTCAGTGCCACCTGCTCGGCGATCTCCTTGACGGGCATCCGGGCATTTTTTGCGAGAAGGGAGAGAATCTTGCGGTCTAAATCGTCCATGAGAAAGGTCTCCTTTTATGTTTTTGTTGAATTGTACAAAAATTTTTAAAAGTAAAGTTTTACTGTTGTCGCAATCGCATAAACTGCGGAAAAACTCGCTTTTGTGTTTTCTGTGTTAATTATATAAAGTTTTGATCGAAATGTAAAGTGCTAAATTAAAGCAAATGTCAAAAATTTTGTTTGACAAGAAAAGAAAAATGGGTATAATACATATCGCAGGGGGCAAACGGCAAGAATGCTGTGCTCCTGCCACTGAAAATGCGATTCCCAACTTTATATACTTTCCCACCCCTCTATACACAAAAACCCGCTGCCAGGCGGGTTT
>OGOC01002703.1_pt1 | contig 10998 bp, 9 predicted proteins | sample 1552561 | NCBI WGS metagenome assembly OGOC01 (sample SAMEA2580148, study PRJEB22360) | human gut metagenome | biome: human gut; feature: human-associated habitat; material: faeces | place: Denmark | collected 2008/2010
ATCTGTAACTTTTTCGGTTTTTAATAAATTTATATGTTTTTTGAACCCGTCAATTGATTTTTTTACGTTGCCAAACTCCTGAACGTTTTCAGCAGGGTTGTCCGTGGTCGTTTTTATCCCGAGAGATAAAACACCGGTATTTCCATGGTAATCAATGTTGGACTCCACGCGATAGGCGAGTTTACGGGTTTCACGCAAATCGTTAAACAGCCGTGAATACGCCCCCCCGCCCAGAATTGTATTCAAAAGAGCAATCGTAAGGTGGTCTTTTGGATTGAAATTAGTTTTGAATTTAAATGCCTGAACAATATCCGCCTGATTTCTTTCGTCGGCTTTTTTGATTATCTTATCTTCCTCAACAGGTACAAAGGACTCAAAATGCTTCATTTCAACAGGTTTGAACATTACAAAACCATCAGAAAGTTCGTTTATTGCAGAAAATTTCAACTCAGGATTTGCGTCAACCGGAGCAGTAAAAACACCGGTTGCCTGGGCGTTTGCTACTATATAATTGTAAAGACCGACAATCTCGGGCAACGTAATTTCATCAAGAGATTTCAAAATTTCTTCTTTTGAAGCAAATTCCGGAGAATTCGGGAAGAAATCCTTTAAAAGCTCTTCTGCAGCGCTATTTTGCGAGTTCATTACGTTCTCGCGAACAAAAGATTTTGCATATTCAAAATTGGTGTCATTCAGGCGCGGCGCTTGCAAAACTTCTTTCACAAGCTTGAGGGAGGATTCCATATCTTTTGATAGAGCATTTACGCTGGCGGTTACAGAGTTGAAATCAGCCTTAAATTTAATATCCATGCCATTTTTGTTGGCTTGCGCGTATAATTCATTATAATTTTTGTCCCTTGAGCCCTCATTTAGCATTACAGAAAGCAAAAGTGCCGCCGCAGGCTTTGCTTGCGCAGGGATACGCGTATCAAGGCTTATTTCATAGTTTGCAAGCTCGGATTTGTTCGGGTTGAACGTGACGCGCATATTGTTTGCGAGCCTGTATTGCTTAATTTTTGAAAGGTCAAAGGATTTCTCTTCAATTGAGCCTTTAAAAGAAACGGACGCAGATTTTTTGTAATTTTCCATTATCGTTGAGTTATCAAGGCTTTCGGGGTGTACAACAGAAAGCGAAGCTCTGCTCAAATCAAGATATTTTTTTGCAAAATCCTGCAAATCAGCTGTAGTAATGCTTTCAAGGATTGAGAGATAATTTTTTGCATAATTTAGATTGTTATCAATCAGCGAGGTGCCAAGAAAGCTATTCAAAAGCGAGGAATTTTCGCAAAGATTTGAATATCCTAAACGAAGCATATTTTTGGCGGTGGAAAGTTCCTCTTCAGAAATCGGTTTTGAATTCAATGCACCGATTTCTGAATACATTGTTTTTATGAGATTTTCTGCCTTTTCAGGGGTGGATTGACCAACAAAAAGGATTGCGCGCGGGTCTTCGGGGCGATTTCCCATACGTTCAACGCTAAACATCGCGCCGGTTTGCATTTTGTCGAGTTCTTTGCTCAATCTTGCGCCTTTGTAGCCCAAAAGCGCCATCAGCATAAGTTCCAGCGCAACATATTCTTTTTCTTCCGAGTTTTTTGGGCCTGCAAAGCCGATTGCGGCAGTAGTGCTCTGCGCTTTTCTCATTTTAACGTCCTGGCGAACCGGAGCATTGATGGTGTTAAAATCCTCATATTTTCGTTCTTTACGGGCGGTTGAGGAGGGGTTGTTGAAGTGTTTTGCAATGGTTTGAATGCATTTTTCGGGTTCAACTTCACCGGTTATGACAGTTACACAATTATCGGGAGTATACCAGGTTTTGTAGTAGTTGTAGGCGTCATCGCGGGTGATATTGTTGATATTTTTAATGCTTCCAGCGACTAAATCCTGAGAAGTCGTTTTTATTTGGAAAAGGTTTCTTATGCAGTTGTTCAGTGCGGTATTTTCGGGGGAATCGCCTACCATGCTGATTTCAGAGGTTACGGGGCCTCTTTCTTTTTCCACCATTTCAGGTGAATATTCAGGATTTTGGAGCATAGCAGCGTGGATTCTTACGGATTCTTCAAAATCGCCCGGATTCAAGAGCTGCGAAGATATAAAATAGTCTGTCATCGAAAAACCGGTCGAGGCGTTTGTTATTGCGCCCATATCGTTTGTAATTTTGAAAAATTCGCCTGCTCCGAGCCCTTTTGCGCCATTAAAAGCCATGTGTTCATCAAAATGGCTGATTCCGCGCAGATTGTCCGGTTCGTTCATTGAACCGACGTTAAAATATGATTTTAGGACGGTTGGACCTTTTTTATTGAGGATTACGACTTTTTGACCTGTCGCAAGTTTGTATAATTTTGCATTTCCGGCGTTTTTGATTTCATAATCCCCGAGAAAGTTATACGGAACCGGCGCTTTTGCGCTAATTTGTGCAAACAGAGCTTTTGACGCTTCGGAAAGGAGGGGATTTTGGGGATTTTCAGTATTTTTAGCAGTTTGATTTTCCTGCTTTTGAGCTTTAAAAGCGGGAATTGCCGGAAAATTTTTATTTATATTTAGCGCGCCGATTTGCATGAACACTTCCTTACCTATATTTAATTTAACAGTGAAAAACAGAAAAAATTTACACTTCGCAAGGGTAGAATTTAAAAATCTTAACAAAATACAAAACTATCTGCACCTATAGGCTCGATTTTTTCCATTTGACCTAAGGGGCTCACATAATCCTGATAGAATGCGATTTGTAAGTATTTTAATGAATTGATGGTGATGTTGTATGCAATAAAAAAATTATGAAGTAAAATAAAATAATGAAAAAATTTATCAGATTTGTATTTATAATTTTTTTATCAACGGCAATATTTATTGTAGGAGTTATTGCTATAATTATAGCCTCGGGTTGGTTAAAAAAAAATCGTTCGTATGAACAGATTTATGCAACTTCTGCTGACAAAAAATTGGCACAACTCATTGAAGATTCAGTCTATATCATTTCTAACACAAAATCGATTGATAAAATGCCACAAATGACTTCTGTAAAGGAATTAAAAAATTACAGCCTGAATCTGGAGCTTGAGAACATAACCCATGTTTGTTATTCCGAAAGCATATATGGAACAGATGTTCCGACATTGCTTAAAAACGCAGAAATCAAGAATAAATACGCAAATCAGATTGAAGATAAAAGGCAGGTCGGATTTGGAGAAGGCTCTTCAATACTTTTGCTGGTAAAAAAAGACGGTAACATAATTCCAATATTCATTTCAGCTTATTTTTACGAAATTCACTCAAAATTAAATTTGTTCAAAAGCGGAAACGATGCCGGTTGTACAAAATTACCTGATAATAAATTGAAAATCAAAATAAATTCATCACTAAAATCAAAAGCGATTATTGTTATTGAATAATTTTCATATTTTATTTTACTTTCTTAGGTTTAAAAAACTTAATAAAAAACAAACAATATAACAAAAAAATATTATGACGGGATTTAAGATTGATAAATTTGTCCGGAGGAAAATTATGTCCGAAATCTCGTTTAAAGCACAAATAAAGAACATTAAATCAGACTACTTAAAGACAATGTTCGAAAATAAAACCGCAGCTGACTTGAAACATTCGCTGCATTTTCAAAAATCCGAACGCTATACGGAAGATACGTTTACGCTCTTCAAAAACGGCATCGAAACAGCCGTCCACCAAACAGAGTTTCATGACGCAGATTCGGCAAAATCGCTCGAAAAACTTTTTTCAATATTTGAAATACTAAAAATAAAAGAGGCAGAAAACACCATCAAAAAAATGAAAGAAAAATCACGAAAAAATTTGGTTTAAATAAAAAAGCGCCCCGATTAACAAACCGGAGCGCTTTTTAGCTATCTAAGCCTTATTCTTCTGAAGATTTTTCAGGTATTCTCATCGCGTAGAATGAGCGTACAACGAAGACTAAAGCTACAATCAGCAATACCCATCCAACTATCGGAGCAACGTTTCTGAACTGCTCGTTGATGGAAATTTCCATAGCGAGAAGTCCGAAAAGTGTTGTAAATTTGATAATCGGGTTCATTGCTACTGAAGAAGTATCTTTGAACGGGTCGCCAACTGTATCACCAACGACTGTAGCATCGTGAAGCGGAGTTCCCTTTTCGCAAAGGTCAACTTCAACGATTTTCTTAGCGTTATCCCAGCATCCGCCAGCATTTGCCATAAATACAGCCTGGAAAAGACCGAATACAGCAATCGCAATCAGGTAGCTTACGAAATAAGCAACAGGATCAGCTGTTTTCATATTCGGAGCAGAAAGGCAAGCAAATGCAAGTGCAAACGCAAACAGAGCGAAGAAGATATTGTACATACCTTTTTGAGCGTAGATTGTACAAATCTTAACAACTTCTTTTGAGTTTTCGACGTTTGCTGATTTTACGCTTTCGTCGTCAATTTTGATGTGTCTTTTGATGTATTCAACGGCACGGTATGCACCTGTTGTAACAGCCTGCATTGAAGCACCGGAGAACCAGTAAATTACAGCGCCGCCTGTCAAGAAACCTAACAAAGTGTAAGGATTCAAGATATTGAGCACCTGTTCAGGCATAATGCCCAGTGTGTTTTTGATAACCAGAATCAATGAGAAAATCATTGTTGTAGCACCAACAACCGCCGTACCGATAAGAACCGGTTTAGAAGTTGCTTTAAAGGTGTTTCCGGCACCGTCATTTTCTTCTAAGTGCTGTTTAGCAACATCGAAGTTGGGTTTGAAGCCGAAATCTTTTTCGATTTCTTCAGAAATGCCTTCGCGTTCTTCGATTAACGACAATTCGTAAACGGATTGTGCGTTGTCGGTAACAGGTCCGTAGCTGTCAACAGCAATTGTGACAGGCCCCATACCCAAAAAGCCGAAAGCAACAAGGCCGAAAGCAAATACTGAAGCATAAATCATTACTGTTTCAGGAATGAATGTGCTTGCGTAATAAGCTAACGCCATAAGGAACACGATAACCATTCCAATCCAGAAACCGGAGAAATTACCGGAAACCAAACCGGAAAGGATTGTCAAAGAAGAACCGCCTTCACGTGAAGCAGTAACAACTTCTTTTGTGTGTTTTGCGTTCGGGCTGGTGAACATTTTTGTAAATTCCGGAATCAAAGCTGCGCCTAAAGTACCGCATGAAATGATGCAAGAAAGTACAAGCCATAAATTTCCGCCCATCGGAGCCAACAACCAGTGGCTTACGCCGAAAGTCATTGCGATTGAGAGGATTGAAGTTAACCAAACAAGGTTGGTCAAGGGTTGTTCAAAGTCTAATTTTTCAGCTTTTGAATACATAAGCTGGTTGATACCGGTGTTAATCCAGTATGCAACAACAGAAGTCACAATCATCAAGAATCTCATTGTGAAAATCCATGTGAGCAGCTGAATCTGGTATTCCGGGAACACACCGAGAAGAATGAAGCTGACGAGTGCAACGCCTGTTACACCGTAAGTTTCAAAACCGTCAGCAGTAGGTCCTACTGAGTCGCCTGCGTTATCACCTGTACAATCGGCAATAACACCGGGGTTTCTCGGGTCATCTTCTTTAATTTTGAACTGAATTTTCATCAGGTCAGAGCCGATATCAGCGATTTTTGTGAAAATACCGCCCGCAACACGAAGTGCAGAAGCGCCGAGAGATTCACCGATAGCAAAACCGATGAAGCAAGCGCCTGCGATTTCGCCGGGGATGAACAAAAGGATGACAAGCATCATAATCAGCTCAACGCTTACCAGCAGAACACCGATTGACATACCGGCTTTGAGCGGGATGTTCAAAACGTTAAGCGGTTTGCCTTCGAGCGATGCAAACGCTGTTCTTGCGTTAGCAAGAGTGTTCATTCTGATACCGAACCATGCAACGCCGTAAGAGCCGAGGATGCCGATTACTGACCATGCAAGAATAATCAATACGCTCTTAACAGGCATTGCCTGAAGGTAGCCAAAGTAGAATGCAATACAGATTGCAATCAAAGTTTCAAGAACGAGCAGGAATTTACCCTGTTGAATAAGGTAAGTTTTGCAAGTTTCAAAAATTGTGTTTCCGATTTCAGCCATTGCAGGGTGAACCTTGTAATTTTTGACCTTAATAAACTCGATAAGACCAAAAATCAAGCCTAAAACCGAAATACCAATACCGACAAGCAGCAGATGGAAGCTTGTTGCATTGGCTTGCAGATTCGGAACGACCAAATCTGCTTCTCCTGCGAATGCAGAAGCGGCTGTTGAGAGCATAGCAACTAATGAAAGCGCACATGCTTTCCAGCCGGACCATTTTCCTAGATAAGCCATTTTCTTCTCCTTCTAAACTATCCGTATAAAATAGCTTTTACTAACCCTTAGGTTTATTTTATAACAAATTCAACTTTTAGCAAGGATGTAAATTAAAATCTTGCTAAATATTTGAAATCAACCTTTTTTCAATCAATTTAATACGCCCTGAGAGAAGATATATAGTTTTTTAGACCTATTCCAGCGAAGCGAATCGAGGCTAAAAAACTATATATCTTCTCTCAGGGCACACCGGAATAAAACTCTTTTAGAATTTTAAAATTTGATGAATTAGCGTAAAAAGCAGTAAAATTCATTTTTTCAGCCTCGATTCGCTTCGCTGGAATAGGTCTGAAAAAATAAATTTTACTGCTTTTTACTTTGGTAGATTTTGTTAATTTTTTAGACAGAAATGGCTCGTTAATTCATATTTTTAACAATATCCAATACCGCATCAATAAAGAATTCGCAAGACATCGCGGTCAGCAAAATACCGAAAATCCTGTTTATAACATTAACTCCGGTTTTTCCAAGAATTTTGCTTACATTAGACGCAAATTTTAATATCAGCCAGCAAATTCCAAGGTTCAAAACCAGCGCAACAATAACCAGAACCGTCTGCAAAATGTCACCCTGTGCCTTTTTCATAAACAAAGCAAGCATCGTAATCGTTGCAGGCCCTGAAAGCAGCGGAATAGCAAGCGGAAAAACAGAAATATCAACCCTTTTTAAGGATTCTCTGCGTTCTTCGCTGGTTTCTTGATTCATACCATTGTTCGACTTTGCAAGAACAAGGTCAATTGCCATCAAAAGCAGCAAAATACCGCCTGCAATCCTTAAAGCATTGAGGCTTATGCCAAGCAAATCCAGAACAATCGTTCCTGCAAACCCGAAGAAAATCAAAATAACAAAGGCAATAACAATACTTTTGTTCATCATTATCTGGCGCCATCTTCTCGGTGCAGTTCCGGTAAGAGCGATAAAAACCGGTGCCAGCCCGATTGAGTCTAGCGTTACAAAGAGTGCGGAAAAATATTTTAAAAAAGAATGTAAAATTTCGTGCATTAAAAAACCTTTCAATATTAATTGTGAGTTAATTATACATAAAAATTTATAAATTTGCTATTTTGCAGCTTTCTGACAGGACACAGGAGGACTTTGCAGGTAAAGAGGCTTGGATTTTACCCAGATAAAATCCTCTTTTGTGCCTTTATTAAAGCGTTCTGTAACGATTTCACTCAAATATTGCCCCAAATCGGCCTCCTGAGCTGCATAATCAACAGCCTCAACGTCATGTTCATTTATAAACGGCAAAGTGGATTCGTCAGAAATTATAAAGGAGCCTTTTAAATCAAAATCACCGATTTTCTCCAAATCAACCAGACAGGGAGCCAAAATTTCCTCTCCGTCCTTTGAATAAAGAGCCGCATAAACCTGTTTTCTTCTTGCGTCGAGCAGAATGAGCGAATTTTTGTCGGTTTTGTTAATTTTTGAAAGAATTTCAAGTGAAGAAACGCCGACAAGCGGTTTGCCAGCCTGCTGGGCAAAAACTCTGGCAACGCTTATGCACGCTCTGATGCCGGTAAAGCTTCCGGGGCCTAGATTTACGCCAAAAACGTCAAAATCCTGAATACGCAGCGCATGCTTTTTCAAAAAATCCACAATCGTCGATATCAAAAACGCCGAATGGTATTTTTGATTTTGGTTTTCAATGATTTTTGATTCGATTTTCCCGTCCAGTGATAAAGCTACGTAAGTTTTGTTAAGACAAGTATCGAAAACCAGTGTTTTCAAGATTTTAGCCCTTCTATTACCGAAATATTCTCAGCACCGATGCCCTTAAACGTAAAAGTTCTTTCTGTTTCACCGGTAACTTCAATTTTCACTTCAATTCGGTCGTAAGGCAGTTCAATATCTGAAAATTCGGCCCATTCAACCAGGGTTATAATCCCGGGTTTTGAATACTCGAGCAGTTCGTCAACAACAGTCTTAACGCCCTCTTTTTCAAGCCTGTACAAATCAAAATGATATACAGGAATATCGCCCGAAAGGTATTCATTGATAATTACGAAGCTCGGGCTTGTGACTTTTTCACGGACATTTAGATGTTTGGCAATTTGTCTTGCAAAAGCTGTTTTTCCGGCTCCGATATCACCGTACAGACAGATAAAAGCGCCTTTGTCTTTTATCAAATCGCCCAGTTTTTGTGCAAGTTTAGCCGTCCCATCTATATTCTTAACGGTAATTTCATAACTATTGTACATAGTTAGTATGATAACATAAAAACAAAATTGGAGAATTAATTTTTTGATATAGAAAAAATCTTCATTATAAAGGAAATATGCTCAGATTTAGAATAAAAATTTTAACAATATTCATGACGGTCATGCTGCTGGCTACAACAGGAGGTGGCAGTGTTTTTTGTAGTGATTCAACCGTGATAAAAGGCGGTGTTTCGCTCTCAAATCAGGTTCCGAAAGGCTTTTTCGGAACCTGGAAAGTGACCTCGATGCAAACTTATACCAACAATCCATCACTTTTCACCGGAAAAAGTGTAGATTATTGGAACTTATCAAAGGAAAATGACGTCATTACATTATCAAATCCCGTATCCGGAGCCGAGGCGTCAGTTACGTTGGAGGAGGTCGAGGGTAACAGGATTAAATTCCTTAGAAAACAGGACAAAAACGATGAAAAAGTCAGAGAAACTCCGATTTTGACATTGGATGGTGAAAATTTCTATGGAACTGATAAAATAGTTATAGAAAAATATAAGTACGGCGAGCATATCAGAACCGACATAGTTGAGTATAAAATTACCGCACAGCGGGTTTGGGGAAGTTCTGCCGGAGAGATTTTTTCTAAAAAGTGATACAGTTGAAGGAATTTACAAATAATGGAAGAGAAAAAAATCTACAATTACGACGTATTAATACTCGGCGGTGGCCCTGCTGGGCTTTCTGCCGGACTGTATGCAGCAAGAGGAGCTGCAAAAACCGCTATTGTTGATATATCTATGTTCGGCGGTCAGCCGTCCAATTATCTTGAACTTGAAAACTACCCGGGATTCGGGCATATAGGCGGATACGACCTGATGGAGAAGTTTGAAGAACACGCTGATATGTTCAACATCGAAAAATTCCCCATGCAAGAGATTCAATCCGTTGATTTGACGTCGGAAATCAAAAAAATCGAAACGCTTGATTCAATTTTCAACGCCAAAACCCTGATTATCGCAACAGGCGCACAGGCTAAAAAACTCGGAATCAAAGGAGAAAAAGAGCTTGCCGGACGCGGAGTAAGCTATTGCGCGGTGTGCGACGGAGCGTTTTACAAGGACAAAACCGTTGCGGTTGTAGGCGGAGGAAATGCTGCTGTTGAAGAAGGAATGTATTTGACCAAATTTGCAAAAAAAGTGTATATCATTCACAGACGCGACGTACTTCGCGCTGACAAAATTGTTCAGGAACGCGCTTTTAAAAACGAAAAGGTGGAATTTGTTTTTGATACGGTGCCTCTGGAGATACAGGGAGCGGAAACCGTCGAAAATATTGTCGTAAAAAACGTTAAAACCGGCGAAATTTCAAATCTTAAAGTTGACGGAGTTTTCCCTTACATCGGGTTTACGCCTAACGCTGATTTATTCACCGGTCAACTGAAGCAGGACGAGGGAGGGTTCATTGTTACCGATGACAGAATGCAAACCTCAATCCCCGGTGTTTACGCAATAGGCGATGTTCGCACAACTCCTTTACGTCAGGTGATAACAGCTGCTGCGGACGGTGCAGTAGCGGGGTGTTTTGCAACACGCTACCTTGAAGAACACGAAGAACTTGTCACTGCACAAAATTAACAAAATAAAAAGCGGGGGATTTTCCAAAAGGTTTCCCCCGGCTGGACATTACGTCTCAAAATAGAGCTCTTGGCCAATCTAAAGATTGGCTGTTTTTATTTTAATATCTAAAAGATAATAAATCAATCTATTGGTTGCCCGACAGATGGTATTTTATTGCGCTAAAAGCCTCTATAATTAAACGTACTGGAGAAAATATGCAACTCAAAATACTTCTGGGTAAACGGATTCGAGAGCTGCGAAAATCACGAAAAATGACGCAGGAGCGTCTGGCGGAGCTTGTCGAGATAGATTACAAAAATATAGGTAAAATAGAAACGGGGCAAAACTATCCCAGCGCTGCAACTTTGGAAAAACTTGCCGCAGCTTTAGGGGTGAAAGAATTTGAGCTGTTTGAATTTGAACATCACAAAGAAGAAGATATTCTGGAATCTCAAATTGTAGAGATTTACAAATCTCAAACACCCGAAAACAGGAAATTAATCTACAAAATTCTGAAAGCATTCGAATAAATCATCCAGAATCTCAAAATCACCCGAAATACCTTCATTTTGAAGAGTATTTTTGATTTTAAATTTCATTTCAGGCGTTGTGACGACAGCGGAGCAGATTTGCTGCGGTTTTAATTCTTTGAGCGATTTTGGGGGATAAACAGCCAATCCGCCGAACATCTTGCCCTGCAAAGATGGATTTATATCAACAATGCCCAAAATATTTGATTTTTCGAGCATATTTTTCTCAAGCATACGCTTCAAAACCCTGCTTGCGCCCCAGAGAACAGTTTTTTTGTTTTTTATTGTTTCATTTATAAAATCAGCCGCAAATCTTATTTTTTCTTCAATCTTTTTTTCTATTTCCTGCA
>OGOC01002710.1_pt1 | contig 10964 bp, 6 predicted proteins | sample 1552561 | NCBI WGS metagenome assembly OGOC01 (sample SAMEA2580148, study PRJEB22360) | human gut metagenome | biome: human gut; feature: human-associated habitat; material: faeces | place: Denmark | collected 2008/2010
ATAGCAGCTTCTGTGAGCCGCCCAGCACATCCAGCCCACGGTCATCGTACAAATGGTAGAGGAACGGCCCCGGCCCAGCCAGATAGACGCTGGACACAAAGCCGTTCCAGCCGCCGATGTCCCCCAGAATGATTTCCCGAAGAAGCAGCTCTGGTTGAAAGCTGATCTTGCTGAGATCCCAGTAAAACTGCACTTGTGCATGGGTATCCCCATCTTCATCCTGCTCTGTGGCCGAAAGTTGTTCATCGGGAACTGGGAGGCCCACTCGCTGCCGGATAACGGTCAGCAGGGACTCGGCGGGTTCTTCATCGGGATACCCGTCGATCCGCAGAAGGTCCGGCACCGCCGGAAGTGCCCGATAGATCGCGGCGGCTCGGTCCAGCGCCCCCTGAACATAAGCGGGGTTGGTTTTCAGCTTCGCCGCACGCCTATCCAGATAGATTGGTTCCTCCCCGCCGATCTTAAAACGAATGCCCACCGGTGCATGGTAGAACAGAGGGTGTTCCAGCCCAGCCATGCCCAGATCATGTAAAATGTGTTCAAACCGCTTTGCCAGCATGGTATCCCTCCGTTCTCATGTCATTTCATACAGCAGAGCAGCATCGCCCTGCACCAGTTCCAGATGGGAGCGCAGCGTATTAAGCCCGCTTTGCACCGCCTCGGTGGGCAGATCCCAGTCCGGGGCAATTTCAGCGGCCAGCTCCGGGAGATCCTGCTCCCGCAGAGCTGCCAGCAGTTGAGACGCCAGCTCTCCCTCCAGCAGAGCGCAGTCCAGGGTGTCTTCCGTCTGGGGAGCAGGAAAACGGACATCCAGATCCAGTTCGCTCTCACACCAGTCCCAGATGGCCATATAGACCGCGCCGGAGCAGTCACCGTCGGACAACTTCTGCCGCTGGTTATTTTTTATCAGATAAAAGGACGCGATCTGTGACATGGTGGTTCCTCCTAAATGTTATTCGCTTCCATCAGCCCTTCGGCCTGCAACCGGATCACATAGAAAGCCCGCACCCAGTCCAGTTCCTGCTCCATGGAGTCCTCCAAAGCCAGCAGGCGGCGCTTGCCAAGCCTGCGATCCAGAAGGGCAAAGATACGGACAAGGGGATTCTCGCTGACAAGGCTTTTCTCGATGCTCTGGTTGTCAAAGATCCCAAACGCCTCATAGAACACCTTTTGGTCAAAGGTGCCCTGCTCCAGCGCATAGGCATGAGCCTGATTGATGGCCTCTTTTGCGGAGTCGTGATCTTTCAGCGTGGTGGAGCGCAAGTGATGAAATTTCGTCCACACATTTTCAAAATAGGTGTAGTAGTTGCTCCGCAGCACTTCCACGCCGTCCACACGAATGGCGGCCCGGCCCTCATGGTCGGCGCTTTTGCTGTAACTGGTGGCAAAATACTGGATGTGGCCCCGGAGTGCCGGGCACAGGTAGTCATTCTCCAATTTGTTCCGGATTCCACTCCAAGTGGATACTCTACTGTTTGACATAGGTGTTGTTTCCTTTCTGCTGATTCCTACTGCTTTTGGAGATACTCCCGGAAGCATTCGATGAACTCCCGATTCCGCTTAGGGACATCGAACCCCTTCCGATGGGGGAAGAACCCCTCCTGTTCCACATCGTCCAGCAGCTTGGGCAGATTGGAAAACCGGGCAAAGAATGGTAGTGCATAGTCCTGGATCTGCCCGGAAATTTCCTGGATAGAGCGTTCCCGCTCCAGCAGAGTAGATACCTCATAGCGGGGGAAGTCATCATACCGGTGGGTCAGCCGGGCGATGGAGGTACCCACGATACCATCATAGGTTTCCTCCGTCCCTTCCTGCTCACTGCGCCACTGGGCAATCACCGGGGAACTCACATCGAAGAAGGCAGTAAAAGTGGTGGAGCCAAAGCGGATGGAGGGGGAAAAGTAAAAGGAGAACACAAAGATGCCGTCTTTTTTGTAGATGTCATTTTTGCTCTTGCGGTATTTGTAGCCCAGCGGGTTCAAAGGCTCCGCGATCCGCTCACAGGTATAGACGAAGATCTCACGGGGCTTGGTTCCCTTGGGAAAATCCTTCTTCTCCATGTTGCCACCTCAATCAAAATCCATCCAGACCAGGTGTTTTCCGCAGTGGAGGCACTGGAACAGATAGCATTGCAGATGCCCGCCATTGACAGATTCCCGGATCATTTCTTTTTGCTCATCGTCCCACATCGGATCGTCCAGTACCTCCTCCAGCACACCCAGGGCCCGCAGTTCTCTGGCACCCACATGGCCCAGGTAGGCGCAGTAGTCGCCACAGTGGGCGCGCCAGTATTCCTGCTGCCAACCGGAGTAGCCGGGAGTTCGGTGGATGAGCTCGTCCAGCTTCTCTGGATCGTCTACACCATTATCCAGAGAGCAATCGTCCTGGAAGCAGCCGTCATATTTCCGGGCTGCTTCGCCACTGGAGATACACTCCGGGCACAGATACTCAATATCCTCCACAGCGTAAAAGGGGCCTGTATAGAAAATATGGGTCGTCTTGCCGCAGCAGTCGCAGACAACGCCGTCTGCGGATTCCTCAAAAGCCCCAGTTTCCAGAGGGTTTGGGTGATACCGGAAGGCGGGCAGGCCCAGCTGGGCCTGCCGTTCCTTTTCTTTCTGCTTTTCCTCCGGCGTTTTGGGCTTGGGGAGGGCATAATGATTGCCCCAGTTTTCCGCATAGTCCTTCAGCGTGCCCAGCCGCTTGAGGGTCTTTTTATCGGAACGATTTCCGATTTGGCAGAGCAGTTCGTAGGCATCCTTCTTGAAGTCCAGCAGATCATACACATCCACCAGCACTTCCTTGGCCTGCTTGTCTTCCGACAGCTCCAGTTTCTCCTTGAAGGTATAGAGAGCACGGACACTGTCCGGATCTCCTTCTGTCTCCCGAAACTGCTTTTGGAGTTCAATATATTGCTTCAGGTATTCGTTCATGGTCACAATCTCCCATCAATCCCACCAGAAGTACCAGACGGTGGACTGCCGCAGGACATCCGCCAGATTGCCCACAGTGGGGTCATCTTGTTCTTGATCCACGATGTCCGGGCAGAAGCCGTACTGCTCTGTGGCGACCTCCATGGCCTTCTTCTGGGAAACAGGGGCTGGGAGCAGGAACTCCAACTCATCGTGGCTCATAGCGGCGGGGATGGCACCATGTTGCTCGAACCAGTATTTCGCCACTGCCATCAGGTCCGGTGTGTCGGGACACTCATTCCAATTTCCAAAGGGCAGGTAGGCGAAGATCTCCCAGGGGTTCTTTACCGGAATTTTAGCCAGAATGAGCGGATATGTCATTCCGGTATCATCGTTCCAATAGTTTGCGAAGCGGTCGTTGGGTTCTCCGCCCTCCATCTCGCCCAGGACTTCCTCCTCCCAGTCCAGATCATCGTCCTCGGCTTCTTCCTTGCGCTGGCCGGTCAATTCCTCCAAAATCGCCTTTCCGTCCTTAACAGGAGCGGAGAGCATCTTCTTCCGGTACTCCTCTACCGTTTTGAGGTCAAATTCATAGCAGTCCGCATCATGCTCCGGGTCGGCGTTCATTACCAGACATTCCAACAGCGTTTCATCATCCGCCTGGATAAGTACGGGAACAAAGCCCTCCCGTACCCCCAGCCGCTGGGCGTAGCTGTATGCCGACATGATGGGGTCATCATCTGCCATGGATGGGAAATAGGTACACTCGCAGTCCAGATACTCCATGATGGCATGAGCCACTTCGGAAGGCTCCAGCGTGTCCTCGTCGAAGTCCTGTCCCTGCCAGTTTTCAAAGCGTTCCTCAATCACTTGAGCCATGGTCTGATAGTATTTCTCATCAAATGGGATGAATAAGTATGCCTCCTGTTGAAATTCATTGGAGTGGTATCGGGACGGACCAAAATATTTCAGGGCATAGTCATCAATGTCGGCAGGATAGTAGGGGCTGTCGCCCTCTCCGTAGTAATAGCCTGCAAAGGCACGGCCTTGCTGATTGAACAGCACAGAGAACAGACAGCCGTCCAGCTCATCCCGGATAAACTCCCGCAGATCCACGCTGGCAGGGTCGGCTTTGACCTGTTTGGCCACTTCGCTGTATTCTTTCAGGAAGTCCTCGCCCATCAGGTCGTGCTCCATGCACCAGCGCAGGTAGATGGCCATGTGGTTATAAGCATTGATGGGGTCAATAGGCAGTTCCTTCTCCTCAATGCTCTCAAGGTGATAGGAAGCGTCGTCCATCTCACCGTCAAAATTATCATTGGAAAGGGTGCCACGGGTGATCGCATTCTGACGAGTGGGGTTTACAACAAAACTGATCCCCCTCATCTTGTTCAGCAGAGCGTCTACATCATGTTCCAGTTTATAGTCCAACTCGTCCTCATAAAGCGGAATGACCTGATAGAAGTTGACCTCCTCGCCGCCCGGCAGGGTGCAGACCTCGCCGCCCTCCTCTGTACTTTGGGGGCCGGTGAGAATGGCGGCACACAGCTTCGTATTTTCCGCAAAGTTCTCCTTGTTATCCATGGTATGTCCAAAGCCCAGCCAGGTATCGCTGGCAATGGGAAGGCGGGCCAAGGATTTCAGCAGGCGGATGGGCCAGTACCACTTTTCGTCTTTCATGGACTCCTGATCCAGCTTCCAGTCCGCAGGCAGGGCAATGGCCAGCTCCGCCCGCTCCAGCTTATATTCCGCCAGTTCCTTCGGCACATTCATCCGGTGAGCGCCCATGCCCATGGTGACCAGGGTGCAGTAGTCCCGCTCCTCAGAGGGCGGCACCACGCAGATGTCCACATGGATGTCGGGAGAAACCAGCTCATGGAACACATTCTCGAACTTGCCGAAATACTGCTCAATGTGCCCCTCGACGGCTTCCATCTCCTCCTCGGTGTAGACTTCGGGATTACTGAATTCTTCCTCATCCTGCGTGTCATCATTGTCTGAGTGGTCGCAGCTGTCATCCTCCGGATCTCCCTTTATAGGCTCGTAACCGATCTTCAGGGTCATCTGTTCCTCCGGCAGGGAGACGCCGGGGCTGCGGGTGATGGTGTGCTTATCGTCCGCAGAAAAACCGATGGTCTCGCCGTCTTGCAGTGTCACATCACACGCCAGCACATAGGAGGCAAGGCTGGCCAAAAAGTCCCGCAGTTCCTCCGGCTCAGCGTCGGTGTTCAACACCTCCATTTCCTCCTTGCCAAACACATCCATGCCGTAGGTGTAGCCGTTTAGGCCCCCCTCGCTCCGGTACAGGCCGAACCAAACCCAGTTGAAGATGGGCAGTTCGTCCTCTTTGAGCATATCGGCAAGGCCCTCATAGAAACGAGGCTCAAATACCACGCCGCTGGTGTAGACACCGGTGGCGTATTTCTGCTTGCAGCACACTGCCATCGCCTTGGTGAACAGCTTGCCCCGTTCCAGCAGTTTTTCCTCCTCGCCCAATACAGCCACCATGATATGGGCCTTGTGCGCTTTGGCCACCTCTACGGCCTCTGGCCACATATAGTTGTTTTCGGCGTTGATCTCTGCTTCATTGTCAGGGATGTGACCGTGGAATAGTGTCACGATCAGCATCATATTGCCGACCCGCATTACCACAGCGTCATCGCTGTTCTCATCATCTTCGTCGCCCTCATCCGGCTCCTCATCTACGATGCCCCATTCTTCCCGTAGATTCCGGATCAACTGCTCCTTGTCCCATTCCGCTTTGGAGAGGAGCACAGACCCGGCAAAGGAGCCCTTACGGTCAGTTTTCTCCTCGTCGGCGTCATCCTCAAGATCCTCTACATCTTCATCCGGATCATAGAGGGATTCATGCTCCAGTCCGCGGACAAATTCCTCAAAGCTGTCTGCCAGATGGGTAATCTTGTAGTCGTTTTCCTGATCCACATGGACTACCGCAGGCTCTCCCTGGGGGCCGCAAGCTCGGTAGTCCAGGAAAATCATATCGTGTCCGGCGCTTGGACAGTCACAGATGGCCACACCGATGGCAGGATACTCCCACTCATCGATCATAAACTGGCTGCCCAGCTCTCCGCAGAGGGAGCAGCTCTTTTCTCGTCCGATGCCGAAAATGCCGGTGATGGCCACATGATCATCTGACCAACAGGTAGGCTCATCGCAGGGATAGCAGGTGTTCACCGGAATGCCGCCGTTGTGCTGCTTCATCAGCCAGATGTAGGCAGCGGGCAGCTTGTAGCCCAGTTCCTCCTCCACGCTGGCGATCAGCTCATCGGAAGGCGGATCACTGACATATTCTTTCAGTGCATACCAATTATCATCCCAGAAGTTGGTGAGGTCGAAGCCCTCAAATGGAGTATCACCGGGCACGAATTTGGCCTTCTTCTTCCGGCTGCGCTGGCGTTTCCGGATCTCCGCCTTACACTCCCGAATTACTGCCGGGGCATTTTCATCCTCCGGGTCCAGCTCCGCCCACCGCTGAGCGTAGGGAATGGCCTTTTCCTCCTGGCCGTAGAGATACTGATAGCCATAGGCCATCCGCATATTCCACTCCGCCTTGTCCTGGCCTTCCTCCCGGACGGACTCCAGCACCTCAATGGCCCTCAGAAGGGCTTTGTCTCCCTTGGATTTCAAAGTACCTTCGTCATGGTCCCCGATGATGGCGTAGTTCTCCAGTGCACGGGCCAGGGCGTAGGCGGTGCGGTAGTTCCTCCAGTTCTCCGGGATGGCATTCAGTGCCTGGATACAGCGGGTGTACTCGTCTTCGTCGTTCCACTGCTCCAGCTGAGCGAAGAATGCTTCGGCGTTCTGTTGGGTGTAAGGAATATAGTCCATGCCCGTCAGCGTTTCGTCCAACTCGTCATCCTGATTCTCAGTTTCTGTCCCATCATCTTGTTGCTTTAGGGATACAGAACCGGCTTCACGGCGGAAGGTGTGGAAGATGGCCCATGGGATGTCCGTGCCTTCAAAGAACTCTTTCGCCATGTTCAGCGCCTCTTGGATGTCCCAGGCGATGAAGTCCACATAGCCACAGTAGAGGCCGGTAGCCCCGCCGGTGAGAGTGAGCACTTCCGAACCATCCCCGCCGGTGAGCACTTCCTCCAGTTTGTCCCGGAAGTCGAAAATTTTCTGACTGCCTTCCTCCTCCCGCAGGGTATCCAGGGGATAGCAGAAGAAGCCCGCCACCGCGCCGTCGGCATGGAGATCGTCCATAAAATCATTGTCGGCATTCAGATAGCCGTTGATGAGCGGCACACAGCAGGTGGAACCGGCCATTACATCCAGCCGCCAATCGGCGTCCGGGTCCTGTTTGGGTTCCATTTTGTAACCAAGGTAGCTCTCCAGATAGGCTTCCGGGTCGGTGGAGAGCTCCAGGCCCTGCTCCCGCAGTTTGTCGGGCAGCTGGGACAGGAGGAAGGACGGCTCTGCCTTGGGTTCCTCCAGCACATCAAAGCTGTCTATGTATCTCATGTGGGGGATCTCGCCCAGCACTTGGTCGGTGAAGGTGGTGAGCATCCACCAGGCCCGGCCTTCTTCCTCCCGGAGCATAGGCAGCAGCTTTTCGCAGTAGGCGGAGATGGCGAAGCTGTTTTCACCCTGCTCCTCCAGCCAGATCTGCACATCATCCCCGGAAATCTCCCAGCCATCCTCAGTACGCAGGCCGATGTTCTGGAGAGGCTGACGGCCCACAAGGATATTCCAGTGCTCCAGCACCTCCTTGGGGGCGTGCTTCTGGAAGTAGACCAGCTCAAACAGTTTGACCTTATCCCCCTCCGGGGTGAGGATCAGCTCATGCTTTTCGCCGTTGAAGCCCATCTCGAAGGAAATCTCGTCAAAAACCAAATTCAGGGTTTCCTCCATTTGGGCCACGATCTCCGCACCGCGGGTGTGATCTTTGTCCTCGTCCATCATCTGGCGCAGCTCTGCTTCCATCTCGGCAAAGGTTTCCCACCAGTTCTCTGTCCGTTCCCGGAAGCACTCCCAGAACTGCGGCAGAGAAATACCCTTTTTGCACGAGTCAATTAGTTCCTCCATGTCCTGTCGGGTGTTGAGCTTAGGATCATCACCGGGATGCAGTTCCAGAGCTTTTTCAAAATGCCGCAGAGCGCGGCCCTCCTGATCCAGATAATAATAGGCATACCCCATACGGAAATTCCAGGAATAAGTATCTCCCAGTTCCTCCTCATGGGACTGCATCAGTTCCAGTGCCTGGTGAAGCAGCTTCCTTCCCTCCGGCTCGCTGGAGTCCGCCAGATTGTTGTAGGCGCGGGCCAGCTCCATATCCATTTCCGGGGTACGCTCCTCGGCAGAGATTGCCTCCAGTGCGTCAACGATTTTCTGGTGTTTGTCCTCCTCATGCCACTTCTGGCACTGCTTCAAAATATCCATATCAGGGTCCTCCTCGTCCTCATCTGGTTTCCAGTCTTTGATCTGCTGGAACACGCCATTTTCATCCCGCTCAAAGGCGCAGGGAGCGGGGGTGTTCAGCAAAGGGATGATGTCGGGATCGTCATTGCAGATCGTGTTCAGCTTGTAGATCCCGGCGTTGTTAGGGTCGTCCATGTACTCGTCGCTCTCATCACCGGCGGTAAAGCGCCAGCCGCTGTCCCAGCCGCCGTCCGGCTCCTCCCTGTAGCAGTAGCCCACCTTGCGGCCCTCTACTGTGATGCGGTTGGTGGCGATGCAGCCATCGGCACCCTTCCAGTCAGGGAGCAGAGATTTCACATCCTCCGCTTTCACATGGTAGTCCCGGTTGCGGCCAGCGGCCTCGTACAGTTCCTTCCGCAGCGCCTCCACATCCCGAGCCATCTCCTGGATCTCCTCGTTGTCCATCATCTCACTGAGGTCATATTCCAGCGGATTCTGGGCAAAATCCGCCAGTGCCTTGTTCATGGCATCATGCTCCTCTGGCGTGACGGTGATGCGGATGCGGCGGGCAGGGGTGTTGTACTCGTCCAGATCCTGAAGGTTTACACTGCCGCTGACGCTGCACTCCAGCAGGATGGCGGCCAGATCAGTGACCACATCAATGGCGAAGTGGAAGTCCATCTCCACGCCATCGGAGTGTGTAAACTCCAGATACTCCACGGTCTGGCGGAAGTCCCAGTTCTGCTTGTCCAGCCCAATCTTGGCAAATATCTCGCTGAGGGGGATCTCCTCTTTCTTCTGGTCTTCCAAAAATGCCACAAGGTTCAGACTGTCATCGGAACCGCCAATAAAGTTGCCCCAGTATTTTTTGATATACATTTGTCGTGCCTCCTGTTCTGAATCCAGTCGATCAATGAGCTGATTCAAGTGTTCCAACCACGCAGGAGCGATCTCACCGCTGTCCTCGTTCTTCCAAAGATCCACAATCTCACGGATGCCGTCCTCGTCCGGCACCTCGTTTTTGATGTCGGTGAGCTGCCGCAGCAGGAAAGCAAGGGCTTCTTTGGATGCTGTGAAACCGGTGACTTTATCCCATATAGCTTCTTCATGATCGTAGTCCAGTTTGCTGTTATCCTTCCATTGGAAATACAGCTCCGCCAGAGCCATCGCAGTATTGTCAAAGAGGAAGTCGATTTGTGAGAAGTCAGATCCCAGCATGACTTCCTCTTTCATCAGTTCGATCATCTCGCCCAGATCCATTACCGGATGCTCCGGTACATATTCATTTTTGAGGATGTCCAGTACATCCAACCCTTCGTCACGCTCTAATGCTTTTATGCCCCATGCTCCCATGTCGGCACCTCTCTTTCTTTATTTCGTATCAAGCTTCTATTGTCAATCATAGTTCTCCAACCGAATGATAGGCCGATAAAAGTCATAATCTCCGTTTAGTTCATTGTCCTCCTGCACTTCTGGCTTACAGTGGGGCGAACAGGGTAGGAAACCGAGAAATGGGCCCAGCCCACCGCAGATATTGCATCCGCCGTCACCGCCGCAGGTGGTAAGCCTATCAGCCTGCACCACTTCCCGCATATAGGGATCGTAGGCGATGGACAGGCCGAAGAAGTTGGGCTCCTCCATGTCATAGGGCCGGTTCTCATCCTCATCCATGTTCTCAAACCAGTGCAGACGCATGGAGTAGTCTAACCCATCTCCCCATGGAAACAGGGTCCGACACCCGCCGCCACACAGGTAGGCCCACTCGTCCGCCGTGGGCAGGGAGAAGCCCCTGTTTTCCAGCATGGCAAGAAGCGCATCGTAGTCTGTGTGGTTATAGATACAGATCTGAAAGCCCTTTTCCGTCCGCTCAATGCGGGCCGACTGATGCAAGGTAAGACTGCTGCTGTCACTCCAGGCAAAATCACGGAATTCCTTCAGCCAGTCAGGGTGGACAGTCAGTCTGGGATCATCCATTTTGACTGGCTCCCAGTTAATTTCCTCCAACTCCCGGCCCACCAGCATGGGGCCAATGGCCGCTTGCCGGACGGGAGCCATGCTTTCCCGGATCATCTCCTCCGGGTTCTGCGGTTCCATTTCCCATTCCCGGAACAGATACTCCAATTCCTCCCGGCTCTCCTGATTCAGTCCCACGGCAAACTGCTCCCAGCCCAGGGTGACGGTATCGCCGGGAACAAAGACAAACTTCCGGCCATCTTTTTCGAATATGCCGGTGGTGCTGCTCTGGCCCCAGCGGTCAAAAGTATGTAGATCAAGAAAGGTCATATTATAACGAGCAGCCAGGCTTTCCATCAGTGTCTGCTTCTCGGTGGTGTCCATTTGATTGAATTGGGGACGGGACAGTTTTTCGTTCATAGTAAGTTCTCCTACAGCCTATCCAGGTTTTCCTGTAAATCGCCCTGCATCAAGTGCTGGGCAATGGCTTGGTTCAGTGGCTTATGGGGGTGATAGGCTGCCTGCTCTACATCGTGCAGGCACTCCTCCATCAATGCCTCCGGAGAAATGCCTTCCCGTTTGCCATAAAGATGGCCGAAGGCATAGCACACGGACTTGAGAAAGTCGAAAATATAGTCGTGATTTCCACGCATACTGGGCAGGTCGTTGAACGAGCCCATACCTCCGTATGCCCGAAGATGGTGGGCAACCTCCCGC
>OGOC01002712.1_pt1 | contig 10948 bp, 7 predicted proteins | sample 1552561 | NCBI WGS metagenome assembly OGOC01 (sample SAMEA2580148, study PRJEB22360) | human gut metagenome | biome: human gut; feature: human-associated habitat; material: faeces | place: Denmark | collected 2008/2010
GGCTGCGGGTCATCTACCCGAACCTGATGCGGCTGGACTACGACAACCTCCGCACCCGCACCCAGGCCGACCTCGACGCCCCGGCCCAGACCGAGCAGAAAACGCCGCTGGAACACTTTGCAGCCTTTTATGCGCTGCAAAACAATCAGCCCCTGAGCGCCGAGCAGGCTGCGTTCTGCCAGCAGCTCATTGAAACGCTCTGGAAGGAGGAGGACGCATGAGACCTCTGAAGCTGACTCTTTCGGCCTTTGGGCCATACGCCAGCGCCGTCACGCTGGAACTGGAGCGCCTGGGCAAAGGCGGCCTGTATCTCGTCACCGGCGACACCGGCGCGGGCAAGACCACCCTTTTCGATGCCATCACCTATGCCCGGTACGACCATTCCAGCGGCGGTGTGCGGGACGGTGCCATGCTGCGCAGCAAGTACGCTGACCCCGGCACCCCCACCTTTGTGGAGCTGGAATTTGAGGTGCGCGGCCAGCGGTACACCGTCCGCCGCAACCCGGACTACCTCCGCCCCAAAGCGCGGGGCGAGGGCACGACCACCGAAAAGGCAGACGCCGTCCTCACCTACCCGGACGGACGCCCGCCCGTGACCCGGTCGAAGGATGTCACCGCCGCCGTCACCGCCCTCAGGACCTAAGTCTATGATATGGTCTGCGGTCTTTATGACGTCAAGATTGTGCTCGATAACAAGCACCGTGTTTCCGCCGTCTGCAAGCTTTTGCAAGACCTCGATAAGCTTGTGTACGTCCGCCGTGTGAAGTCCTGTAGTCGGCTCGTCAAGAATGTATATCGTCCTGCCTGTGGCTCTTTTTGAAAGCTCTGTTGCAAGCTTGACTCTCTGCGCTTCACCGCCTGAAAGGGTTGTAGCCGCCTGCCCTATCTTCACATAGCCAAGACCAACTTCATACAATGTTTCAAGCTTACGGCTTATTTTAGGGATAGCGCTGAAAAACTCAACGCCCTCTTCCACTGTCATTTCAAGCACGTCATAGATGTTCTTGCCCTTGTATCTTACCTCCAGCGTTTCACGGTTGTATCTCATACCACCGCAGACTTCGCATGGCACATACACGTCAGGCAAAAAGTGCATTTCTATCTTGATTATACCGTCGCCCTCGCAGGCTTCACATCTTCCGCCTTTGACGTTAAATGAGAAACGTCCTGCACCATAGCCTTTCATCTTTGCATCAGCGGTCTGAGCGAAAAGTTCTCTGATGTCGGTGAAAACGCCTGTATAAGTGGCAGGGTTAGACCTTGGCGTTCTGCCGATAGGCGACTGGTCGATATCTATTACCTTATCAAGATGCTCTATCCCCTGCATTTCCTTGAATGCTCCAGAGCGTATTTTCGCACGATTTAATCTGCCCGCAAGCTCCTTATAGATTATCTCGTTCACAAGCGATGATTTGCCCGAACCTGACACACCTGTTACGCAGGTGAAAGTGCCGAGAGGTATCTCAACATCTATGTTTTTCAGATTGTTCTGTGTTGCACCGATGACTTTCAGATACTTGCCGTTGCCCTGTCTGCGTGTTTCAGGGACAGGTATTTTCTTTTCACCGCTGAGATACTGTCCTGTGATAGAACGCTTGCACTTCATTATATCGTCAACAGTTCCTGCGCAGACTATCTCGCCGCCGTGAATGCCTGCTCCCGGTCCAACGTCAACAACAAAATCTGCCGCACGCATGGTGTCCTCGTCATGCTCAACCACTATGAGAGTGTTGCCAAGGTCACGAAGCCTTTTCAGTGTGGCGATAAGCTTGTCATTGTCACGCTGATGAAGTCCTATAGACGGCTCGTCAAGGATATACAGCACGCCCACAAGTGATGAGCCTATCTGCGTTGCAAGCCTTATACGCTGGCTCTCACCGCCTGAGAGAGTACCTGCGGAACGTGACAGGGTGAGATATTCCAGTCCAACGCTTTTGAGAAAGCCAAGGCGTGACCTTATCTCTTTTATTATCTGCTCACCGATAAGCTTGTCACGGTCGCTTATCTCAAGGTTCTCAAAAAACTCAAGGGCTTTTGCCACCGACTTGTGACAAAGCTCTGCGATATTTATTCCGCCAACTGTAACGCTCAGGCTTTCTTTTTTAAGCCTTTCACCATGGCAGGCAGGACACTTTTCATCGCTCATATAAGCCTCAATATCAGCCTTCGCCCAATCGCTGTTCGACTCTTTATAACGTCTTTCAAGGTTTGGTATAACGCCCTCAAACTCAGCCTGATAGTCAGCCTTATAGAACTTATTGCCACGCTTTAGGTGAAGCTTCTGACCCTGCGTGCCGTACAGGAAAACGTCTAAAGCGTCCTTGTCGAGATTTTTAACAGGCTCGTCAAGGGAAATGCCGTAAGTTTCTGAGATAGCGTTGAAATACATCATTGCGATAGAGCCTTCTTCAAGGCTGTTCCAACCGCTGGCTTTTATTGCACCCTGCCTTATGGAAAGGTCTTTATTAGGGATAATAAGCTCAGGGTCTATCTTCTTGAACACGCCAAGACCAGTACACTTTTCGCAAGCACCGAAAGGATTGTTGAATGAGAACATTCTCGGAGTAAGCTCGTCAATGGATACTCCATGCTCAGGGCAGGCGTAGTTCTGAGAGAAAAGCATTTCCTCTCCGCCGATAACGTCAACACCTACAAGACCGCCTGTAAGCGATGAAACAGTTTCGATACTGTCGGTAAGACGGGACTTTATGCCCTCTTTGATAACAAGTCGGTCAACGACTATCTCGATAGTATGCTTCTTGTTTTTCTCTATCTTTATCTCTTCCGAAAGGTCATAGGTTATGCCGTCGATACGCACTCTCACATAGCCCGACTTTCTTGCACGGTCAAGCTCTTTTATATGCTCGCCCTTGCGTCCTCTGATGATAGGAGCTAAAAGCTGAATCTTTGTACCCTCGTCAAGTTCCATTATCTTATCCACTATCTGGTCAACAGTCTGCTGACGTATCTCTCTTCCGCAGACAGGACAGTGCGGCACGCCTATACGGGCATACAGAAGTCTGAGATAATCGTATATCTCTGTGACAGTACCCACAGTAGAACGTGGGTTTTTGGAAGTAGTTTTCTGGTCTATGGATATAGCAGGGGAAAGTCCCTCTATGCTGTCAACATCAGGCTTGTCCATTTGACCCAAAAACATTCTCGCATAAGAGGACAGCGACTCAACATAACGTCTTTGTCCGTCAGCGTATATGGTATCGAATGCAAGAGAAGATTTACCCGAACCCGAAAGACCTGTCATAACAACAAGCTTATCTCTCGGTATGGTAACATCGACATTTTTGAGATTATGCTCTCTTGCACCTTTTATAACTATCTCGTTAATTGGCATTGGTATTCTTTACTCTCCTTTTGGTATTGAAAAATCACATATTGGTATACAGGCGGGCGAACACTGTTCGCCCCTACACACGTTTTGTGGATATATATCCGTTTTATGTTTCGCAAGGCTTTTTATTTCTTCTCACCCTTTAACTCCGCAATTTTATCACGCAAGAATGCGGCGTGCTCAAATTCAAGCAGCTTTGCCGCCTCTTTCATTTCCTTGGTGAGCTTTTCTATAAGCTTTGCAGTTTCCTGCTTTGAAAGCTTTGTTTTCTGCCTTGCCTCGTATTCCACCTCTTCCTTGGTGGATATTTCTATTACATCTCTTATATCCTTGACGATAGTTTTCGGAACTATGCCGTGTTCTTCGTTAAACTTCATCTGTATCGCACGACGGCGCTCCGTTTCGGTGATAGCCTTTTCCATTGAACGTGTCACGGTGTCGGCATACATTATTACCTTGCCCTCAGCGTTTCGGGCGGCTCTGCCTATGGTCTGTATAAGTGCGCTTTCAGAACGCAGGAAACCCTCTTTATCAGCATCAAGTATAGCCACAAGAGTTACCTCAGGCAGGTCAAGACCCTCACGCAAAAGGTTGATACCAACGAGCACATCGAACTCGCCCAGACGCAGGTCACGGATTATCTCCATACGCTCGATAGTGTCGATATCGTGGTGCATATATCTCACCTTTACGTCAAAGCTCTTGAGATAGTTTGTTAGATCCTCAGCCATTTTCTTTGTAAGAGTAGTAACAAGCACACGCTGATTTTTAGCTGTGCGCATATTTATCTCGCTAAGCAAGTCCTCTATCTGACCCTCAGTCGGCTTTACGATTATCTCAGGGTCAAGCAGACCTGTCGGTCTTATTACCTGCTCCACTATCTGCTGTGACCTTTCCTGCTCGATAGGTCCAGGGGTAGCGGACACGAACACCGCCTGATTAATATGAGAATAAAACTCATCAAAGGTCAGCGGTCTGTTATCCATTGCTGACGGCAGTCTGAAACCGTAGTCAACAAGGGTCTGTTTTCGTGCTCTGTCGCCTGCATACATACCTCTTACCTGCGGCAGAGAAACGTGTGACTCGTCCACGAAAAGCACAAAATCCTCAGGCAAAAAGTCAAGGAGAGTGAACGGCGTAGAGCCTGCGGGACGTCTTGCAAGCACACGGGAATAGTTCTCGATACCGCTGCAAAAGCCTATCTCCTCCAACATCTCAATATCATAGTTGGTGCGCTGTGCGATACGCTGAGCTTCGATGAGCATATCGTTATCCTTAAAATACTTTATCCTCTCGTCAAGCTCCTGCTTAATCTCTTCGATAGCGTCGTGCATTTTATCACGGCTGACGATATAATGGGAAGCAGGGAAAATTGCGGCGTGGGCAAGTGAGCAAAGCACCTCACCGGTCACCACGTTTATTTCAGTGATACGGTCTATCTCATCTCCGAAGAACTCCACTCTTATGGCAGTGTCTGTAGAATTTGCAGGGAATATCTCCACCACATCTCCCCTGACCCTGAACTTGTTTCTCACGAAATTTATATCGTTACGCTCATACTGGATACCCACAAGGTCAGCGATAAGTCTGTCACGGGATTTCTCCATACCACGGCGGATAGACACCACCATGGACTTATACTCCTCAGGGTCACCAAGGGAGTAGATACAAGAAACGCTGGCAACGATAATAACGTCACGGCGTTCAGCGATAGCGGAGGTAGCGGAATGTCTAAGCTTATCTATCTCGTCATTAACAGAGCTGTCCTTTTCGATATAGACGTCCTTGCTAGGCACATAGGCTTCAGGCTGATAATAGTCATAGTAGGACACGAAATATTCCACGGCATTGTTCGGAAAAAACTCCTTGAACTCAGAGCAAAGCTGAGCGGCAAGTATCTTATTATGGGCAAGCACGAGCGTTGGACGGTTTATCCTAGCAATAACGTTTGCCATAGTAAAGGTCTTGCCGGAACCAGTAACGCCCATAAGGGTCTGCTCTCTCATGCCGCTTTCGATACCCTTTACCAGAGCGTCCACCGCCTCAGGCTGGTCGCCCGATAGCTTATAATCTGAAACAAGCTGAAACTTATCCATAAATGCCTCCTCAATCGAACAGTTGTTTTAATCATTATATTACATTTATTTTTAATTGTAAAGGCTTTTTTATCAATATTTTTTGAATTTGCGTATATGTACGATTTTTCGGACTGGTATTGTTACTCAACCTGCGGTATCAGCTCGATGTATGTGTAGGGGCGAACACCGTTCGCCCGTCGAAGAAACAAACCCACGGTAACAACAAGGTTCGGCAGCAAAAAATTCTCCCCGACAATTCTGAATTTACAGCAAATCCTGAACACGGGCGAACACTGTTCGCCCCTACAGATTGTTCTGGAGAGGTTCTTCTGCCGCAAAATCGCTACGCTCGATGCTTGTCCACATCTCTGTTCAGCTTTGCCCATTCCTCATTCCTCACTCCTCACTTAATACCGCTCCCCCCTTGCATTCTCCCACACTTTAGGTTATAATATCACTATAGTAATAATTTCAGGAGGACGTAACATGAATAGATCATATGACGAATACAACTACACCCTCTCAAAGCGTGAACTGGAAGAGCTTAAATTCTTATTCATCTCTGATGATGTGGACTACAACGACACTGACAGCAACGGGCTTACTTTCCTGCTCACTGCTATCGAAAGTGCTGACTTTGTTGAGCAGGACGGTGTTCTCAAGCCTGACAAGCGAAGTGTTGATTTCATCAAATGGCTCATCGCTCAAGGCTCAGATGTGAACTTCCCTGCTGACAAAAAGCCTTTACAATATGCTATCAAATGTGAAGAGGAGATATCTCGCCGTAAAGGCAAAGCCTGCGATATGTCAGAAATTCTTCTGCTTCTCCGTGAAAGCGGTGCTGACAGCACCGGTCTTGACGAGCTTATTGACGGAGGATTCTCCGCTCGTGTGAAGCTCTGAGGTATGACATGAGAGAATTTATAATAAATCAGAATGACGCAGGTCAGCGTGTTGACAAGTTTCTCACAAAGGCTGTGCCGAAACTGCCTAAAAATCTGCTGTACAAATATCTGCGTCTAAAACGTATCAAGGTCAACGGCAAACGCTGTGAGATATCCACACGGCTTGCTTGCGGTGACGTTATGCAGCTTTACATCAATGACGAATTTTTCGAGGGCGAAGTTGCTGACAGACCTGCTTTTCTCAGTGCGCCAACGTCTTTGAATATTATTTACGAGGACGAGAATATTATCCTTTGCGACAAAAAGTGCGGACTTGTGGTACATGAGGACGAAAGCGGTTCGGCGGACACGCTCATAAACAGGATACAGCACTATCTTTATGAAAAGGGTGAATACCGTCCTGAGGAGGAGCTGTCTTTTGCTCCTGCCCTTTGTAACAGGATCGACCGCAACACCGGCGGCATCGTCATATGTGCGAAAAATGCTGAAAGTTTGCGTGTGCTTAATCAGAAAGTTAAAGACAGAGAGCTTGAAAAGCTTTATCTTTGCGTGACCGTTGGCATACCAAAGGAAAAGTCTGCACGGCTCACGGCTTATCATCAGAAAGATGAAAACACAAAAACTGTCAAGGTATCTGACAAGAAATTTGAGGGCAGCCGCACCATGATAACCTCTTATCGTGTGCTTGCTGAGAACAAGGCTGATGATCTTGCACTTCTTGAAATTGACCTTGTCACAGGCAGGACGCATCAGATAAGGGCGCACCTTGCTCACATTGGTCATCCTCTCCTTGGTGACGGCAAATACGGAATAAATAAAGTCAATCGTGCATACAATGTGAAAACGCAGGCGCTTTATTCGTACAAGCTCACCTTTAAATTCACCACTGACGCAGGTATACTTGAATATCTAAACGGCAAGAGCTTTCAGGTAAAAGACGTATGGTTTTGCGAAAAATTCTTCGGATATAAGCTCTGATGTTTCGTTAAATCGCACTATTTCGACACTGTGGATTTGTCATATACGACAAAATAATATAATTTTCGTGTAAATTTTGTGTAAATTGTTCAAAAGTGCTTGCAAATGTATATAAAATATGTTATAATTATTTAGTCAAATTTAACGGCTGTACTATATATACAGAAAATGACAGATATATTTTATAGATTTGGAGGAACAAAGGTATGACAGGAGATCTGCATTGTCACACAACGCTGTCTGACGGCTCGCTTGGTATAGAAGAGGTCATTGTTCAGGCAAAAAGAATGGGACTTGACTTTCTTGCGATAACAGACCATGACACTCTTTCATCATCAAACAGAGCGCAAATACTTGGCGAACGTTATGGGGTCAAGGTCATTCCTGCGGTAGAGCTTTCCGCATGGGACAAGAAGCGCAATTCAAAAGTACACATTCTGTGCTATGCACCGCAGAAGCCAGACAGGCTGGAAGGTCTTTGCCTGAAGTCATGCCAGATAAGAAAAGACTGTGCAAAGGAAATGATAGAAAAGGTAATGGCAAGATATCCTATCCCTGCCGACGCTGTACTGCACTACACAAAAAGCTCAAAGAGCATTTTTAAACAGCATATCATGAGAGCATTAGTGAATTACGGCTATGCAACAGAGCTTTACGGCTCTGTGAACGACAAGCTTTTTGCATATCCAAACGGTGAATGTCTTGTTACCCGTGAATATCCTGACGTAAACTTTGTGCTTGACCTTATACATTCCGCAAAGGGCATAGCTGTTATGGCACACCCTGTTATGTTCAACAACACCGAGCTGCTTCTTGAACTTATTGAGGCAGGAAAGCTTGACGGAATTGAAGCATATCATTACTCTGCTACTCCAACTCAACAGCAGAAGCTTGTGGATATCGCAAATGAACATGACCTGATAGTGACTGGTGGCTCTGACTTCCACGGTCTGTATAATGAGACTATGACACATATCGGAAGCATGACCACAGACAAGGAAAATCTTGATAAGCTGTTCAAGCTCATTCATATAAATTCACAAAAAGCTAACAAAGCGGCTGTGAAAACAGAGAAATAATATGGTATAATAAAGGGACATTATCATGCGGTAATGTTCCTTTAATGCGTAACAAAGCCTAGTTTGGCTGTAATAGAGAGGACTGTATAAAATGAACGTAATGGAAGAATCCCTACAGAAACACAGAGAATGGAAAGGCAAGATAGAGGTCTGCTCAAGAGCAAAGGTAAACAATGCAAAAGACCTGACGCTGGCTTACACACCAGGCGTTGCTCAGCCTTGCCTTGAGATACAGAAAGATCCTGACCTTTCATATGAGCTTACAAGACGTGCAAATCTTGTGGCTGTTATCACAGACGGCTCTGCTGTGCTTGGTCTTGGCAATATTGGCGGTCTGGCAGGTATGCCTGTTATGGAGGGAAAATGTGCACTTTTCAAGGAGTTCGCAGACGTTGACGCTTTTCCACTTTGCATAAAGTCCAATGACGTTGACGAGATAGTAAACACCATCGCCATGATATCAGACAGTTTTGGCGGCATAAATCTTGAAGATATCGCTGCTCCAAGGTGCTTTGAGATAGAGGCTAAGCTTAAAGAAAAAGTTGATATTCCTGTTTTCCATGACGATCAGCACGGAACTGCTATCGTTGTCGGTGCGGCACTTATGAACGCCTGCAAGGTAGCAAACAAGAAAATAAGCGACATTACACTGGTAATTAACGGTGCAGGTGCAGCCGGCTGTGCTATAGGAAAGCTTTTGCTTTCTCTCGGTATCGGCAACCTTATCATGGTAGACCGTGAGGGAATAATCTGCGAGGGCGATGATTATCTTAACGAGGCTCACGCTGAAATGGCTAAGGTCACAAACAAGAACAAGCTCCATGGCTCTCTTGCTGACGCACTCAAGGGTGCAGACGCTTTCGTGGGCGTTTCCAAGCCAAAGCTTGTGACCGCTGAAATGGTCAAGTCCATGAACGATAAGCCTATACTTTTCGCAATGGCTAACCCGACTCCTGAGATAATGCCTGACGAAGCAAAGGCGGCAGGTGCGTTTATTGTTGGCACAGGACGTTCAGACTTCCCTAACCAGATAAACAACGTTATCGCTTTCCCAGGAATTTTCAAGGGTGCGCTTGCAGTAAGGGCTTCTGACATCAATGAGGAAATGAAAATGGCTGCCGCAAAGGCTATCGCAGGCTGTGTGCCTGAGGACAAGCTCAATGCGGAATTTATTCTGCCGAACTCTTTTGACAGATCAGTACCGGTCGCTGTGGCTGAGGCTGTGGCAAAGGCTGCAAGAGAGACAGGCGTAGCAAGAATTTAGGAGGTTTTTTCAAATGGCAACGATCAGCTACACTCCAAAGGGAGTATGTTCAAGAAAAATAGATATCGAAGTAGAGGACGGTATCGTAAAGAAAGTGCATTTCACAGGCGGCTGTAACGGCAACACACAGGGTGTTTCAAAGCTTGTTGAGGGCATGAAGGTTCAAGACGTTATTGACAGACTTGAGGGTATCGACTGCAACGGACGCGGCACATCATGTCCTGCTCAGCTTGCTGAGGCTTTGAAATCTGCACTCTAAGCTTTCGTACTGAACATTACACGGATATAATAACGGGCGAACACTGTTCGCCCCTACAAAAGAAAACGGACTGCATTTTGCTTGCAGTCCGTTTTTTTGTACATATTCTAATTTTCTTTCGCTGCGCCTTGAGTGAAACTCATTGATACAAATCCCGTTCCATTCACCGTAATATTGGTATGATTACCGTCAGACCACTGCTCTGCACCATTAATGCCGTTCGTTCGATAGAACTGAATATCATATTGATTTTTCTCGGCAGAATCGACTTTCATAGTTGCAGTGGCAATTTTTGTATTTACATCTGTGGAAACATTCAGGCTGTAAGTGTTTTTAAACCATGTGCTAATATCAATATATTTTGTGTTCCATGTCAGTGTGACAGTACCCTCGCCACTGCCTGACAGACGGTAGTTGAAGCCGTCAAGATCTTTTGGCGAGGCGGCGTTGTCAATGAATGTGCCTGTCCATGTTGCTGATGTGTTATCATTTATATAGATAACGCCAAGCTTTGCGGAGAGCGTTTTCAACTCTGCCTGATCTGTAGGTGCGGCTGTCACTTTCATGTATATATTAGACTTTGTGAGCTGCGACTTATCAAAGGTCAGCACAAATTCATGCTTGTTGAAATCGTCAGCCATAAGTTTCAGAAGTGAAAACTCTATTTTTGAATTGCTTCCAAAAGTCTTTTTTTCGCCGTTATATTCAACTGAATATTTTGCAGCTTCTTCTCCGGTAACGGCATTTCCGTGGCTGTCCACAAGCTCAACTGTAATGGTGTATGTGATATCCTTATCATTGTGCTTTATCATTGTTTGCGGATAGTTGCATACATTGACTGTCACACAAGGCGAGGTTTCCATACTGCTAAATGTTATCGTCCTTGGAAGATCACTTTCATCTGTTGTAAGATAATTTGATGAAAACAGCATGCCAGCTCCCTTTTGTGTGGACACAACTCGCTTTACACTTGAAACGCTGGTATAAGCCGCCAGGACGCCAATAGTACTGAGTGCGGCTGCCGCAAAAGCTATCC
>OGOC01002716.1_pt1 | contig 10932 bp, 11 predicted proteins | sample 1552561 | NCBI WGS metagenome assembly OGOC01 (sample SAMEA2580148, study PRJEB22360) | human gut metagenome | biome: human gut; feature: human-associated habitat; material: faeces | place: Denmark | collected 2008/2010
CCACAAAGACATTTCCTTCCATAATCATAGTCTTTGCTTTTTCCCTGGATTCTGCCAGTCCCTTCTGTACCAAAAGAACATCCAATCTTTCTTTCATCGTTCTTACTGTGCCTTTCTGTCTATAATCTTACCGATAATTCCATCTGCATCAATTCCTGTTTCTTTGCGGAGAAGTTCTACATTTCCATGCTCTACATACACATCCGGTATTGCAATATTTAAAACCTCCATGGAACCATCTCCATTTGTATTCATAAATTCCAATACATGCTCTCCAAAGCCTCCGGATTGCACATTTTCTTCCAGCGTAACCAGAAGCTTATGATTCTTCTGCAGCTTAAGAAGCAGTTCTTCATCAAAAGGCTTCACAAATCTTGCATTGACAAGAGAGCAGGAATAACCTTTTTCTTTTAATTGTTCCCTTACGGTAAGTGCTGTCTTTACCATGCTTCCTACTGCCAAAAGTAAAATTTCACTTTCTTCATAAAGAACTTCTGCCTTACCATATTCTAACGGTGCCCGATATTCCTTTAATTCATCAAAGGCTTCGCCTCTCGGATATCGTACTGCAATCGGTCCGGAAAAATCCACGGCATATTTTATCATATCTGATAATTCCCACTTATTCTTAGGTGCTAAAATTGTCATATTCGGCAGACAGGAAAGATAAGATAAATCAAAGATTCCCTGATGAGTCTCTCCATCACTGCCCACAAGTCCTGCACGGTCAATGGCAAATACTACATGCAATTCCTGTATACAGACATCATGCAGAATCTGGTCATATGCTCTTTGCAGGAAAGAAGAATAAACCGCTACAATCGGCTTTAAACCGGCTGCTGCCAATCCTGCAGCAAAAGTCACTGCATGTTCTTCTGCAATTCCCACATCAAAGAAACGTTCCGGGAACATATTCCGGAATCTTTTTAGTCCGGTTCCATCTGCCATTGCTGCTGTAATGGCAACCACTTTTTCATCCCGGTCGCCCAATTTACGCATAACCGTAGAAAAAATATCGGTATAATTGGCTTTTACCCGTTTCACAAGAGGCAGTCCTGTCTCAACATCAAAGGCTTCCGTTCCATGAAAACGTGCCGGATGGCGTTCTGCCGGAAGGTATCCTTTTCCTTTTTCCGTAATCACATGTACCAGAACCGGTCCTTCCACCTTAGAGGCTTCTTTGAATAATTTCACCATGGCAGGAATATTATGACCATCTACCGGTCCTAAATAAAGGATTCCCATATTTTCAAAGAGCATGCCCGGAATCACAAGCTGCTTGATTCCATTTTTGGTCTTACGGATTTTCTCAACAATACGTTCTCCATATTTCGGAATGCTGTTCAGGGAATTCGTAATACCATTCTTTAATCCCTGATAAGATTCTGCGGTACGAAGTCCGCTTAAATATCTGGATACACCGCCGACATTTTCCGATATAGACATCTTATTGTCATTTAAAACAATAATCAGATTTGACTTTAATTTGGATGCATTATTCAATGCCTCATAAGCCATTCCACCGGTCAATGCACCATCTCCGATAACAGAGATGACTTTGTACTTTTCTCCGGTAATCTCCCTTGCCATTGCATAGCCTAATCCTGCGGATATGGAAGTCGAACTGTGTCCCGTATCAAAGCAGTCACAATCACTTTCATGACGTTTGGGGAATCCGCTCATGCCGCCGTATTTTCTCAGTTCATCAAAACCGGCTTTTCTTCCTGTCAGTAATTTATGGGTATAAGACTGATGTCCTACATCCCAGATAATTTTATCCTCTGGTAAATCAAAAGCAAGATGCAGTGCCATGGTAAGCTCTACCACGCCAAGATTGGAGGCAAGGTGCCCACCGGTTTTTGATATTTTATCAATCAAAAAAGAGCGGATTTCCTCTGCCAGAATCGGAAGTTCGTTTTTATTTATCCTTTTTATATCGTTTTCATGCTCAATCTTTTCCAGCACCATGTATCTTTACTCCTTTGGTTTCTGAAGTTCTTATTTCTCCCTATGAATCAGATATTCCACCAGATGAATCAGAAATTCATTTTTTACCACCAGTGATTCTAATAAATTCACTGCATGTTTTGAATATCGTTTCACATCTTCCTGTGCTTTTTTCAATCCCTCATATGTAACATAAGTTGCCTTTTCGTTTTTGGCATCACTGCCAACCGGTTTTCCAAGCACTTCCTGATTACCGGTAACATCTAAAATATCATCCTGGATCTGGAATGCCAGACCAATCTCTGATGCCGCCTCTTCGATAATCTTCTGCTCGCTTTTCGTGGCTCCTGCAAGAATTGCACCGATTAACATAGATGCTTCAATCAAAGCACTGGTCTTTAATTTATAAATAAAATCTAACTGGTCTCTGGTGACAGACTGTGTTTGATCCGTTTCAACATCTACGGTCTGTCCCCCTACCATGCCATAAATTCCAGCTTTCTGTGATAATACAAGCAATGCCTTTGCCACATTAGGCGTCTGTTCCGTCTGTAATGCTGTCAATGCTGTCTCATAGGCAAAATTCAAAAGACCATCCCCGGCAAGAATTGCCATGGCTTCTCCATAGACAATATGTGTTGTCTTTCGTCCCCGTCGGTATTCATCATTATCCATTGCCGGCAGATCATCATGAATTAAAGAATAAGTATGAATCATCTCAATGGCTGCCATGAATGGTTCAATTACCTCTGATTTTCCGCCAAACATGCGGTAAGTCTCTAACATCAGCATGGGTCTTAACCGCTTTCCTCCTGCAAGAAAACTATAATTCATGGCTTCAATTACCTGCTTCTGATAGCCTTCTTCCTCCGGAAGATATTTTTTTATAATATTTTCAATCTGTTCTGTCCGCTTTGTAAGCTCTGCTGTCATATCCATTAAAATTCCTCCAGCATTCCTTGTTCATTCAGAACTAACATTTTCTTTTCAATCGAATCTATCCTCTCACTGCAGTGTTTCAGCTTCTTCATGCCCTGCTCATAACAGACAAAGGATTCATCCAGAGAAATGTCTTCCTCCATATGTGCAATCAACTGCTCCACTTCTGCAAATAAATCCTCTAAATTCTCATTTTCTTTTTTTTCCATTATATTATCTGTCTCATTTTCATTGATTGTATGATCTGTCATCTTCCGATTTCCTCCTGGCATATGATTTCTTCTACTCTTGCCTTAACAGTTCCGTCTTTTACACTGATCTGCAATTGTTCTCCTTTTGAAACCTGTGAAACACTTTTTAAACCATTCTGCCGGCTGTCAGAAACATATGCATATCCCTGTCCCAATCGTTTCAATGGCGAAATATCATCGAAATGCTGGGCTAACATCCGAAGTCTTGCCTTATTCTTATCTAACTGCTGTGTCATGCCATGCTCTAAGCGAAGCTGCAATTCCTCCAGATACTGTTTTTGACTGTTCAGACGATATACAGGACTCTGTTGCATTAATCTTGCCTTCAGTGTCTCCATGCGTCCCTGTATCACAGCAATTTTACTCTTCATGCTGCGCATCAGATGTACCCGGTCAGTCCGTATCCGCTGTAACATCTGATTCCTGTCATATACCGCAAGTTCTGCTGCTGCAGACGGAGTCGGTGCCCGCAAGTCTGCCACATAATCCGCAATGGTGTAATCCACTTCATGTCCCACTGCAGAAATAACCGGTGTTTCACATTCAAAAATTGCCCTTGCAACAATTTCTTCGTTGAATGCCCATAAATCCTCTATGGAGCCACCACCACGCCCCACAATGATAATGTCCAAATGCATGGCATCCAATGCATGAATCCCATTTACAATGCTTTCTTTGGCACCCTCACCCTGTACCAGTGCCGGATATAGAATAAGCTGCACATAAGGATTTCTTCGTGCAGCAATATTACGGATATCCTGTATTGCAGCCCCGGTAGGTGCTGTAACAATTCCAATACGTCCGGCATACTGCGGAATCGGTTTTTTATACTCTTCCGCAAACATGCCCATTTCCTCAAGTTCCTGTTTCAATTGAAGAAATCTGGCATATAAATCCCCTGCACCGGCAAGTGTAATTTCTTTTGCATATATCTGATATCTGCCGTCCCGTTCAAATACTTCAACAGAACCTGTTACCTCGACTTTGTCGCCATCCTTCATACGAAAGGATAACCCACCCCGGTTACCGGCAAACATAATTGCACTGATGGCACTGTTATTTTCCTTTAAAGTAAAATAAATATGACCGGAGGAATGATATTTACAATTCGATACCTCACCCTTCACACATACCTGATGCAGGACAAAATCCTGGGCAAACATATTCCTGATGTATCGGTTAATCTGGGTTACCCCATATACTTTCTTCATCATGCGATTTTTGCCAATACTCCGTTGATAAATGCCGGTGAATCATCTGTTCCATATTTTTTTGCCAGTTCTACTGCTTCATTGATGGCTACTCCGGTTGGAATATCCTCTTCATATTTTATCTCATATACAGCAAGACGAATCAGGGTCAGATCAACTTTGCCCATACGGGTTGTTTTCCAGCCTTTGGATGATTCATTGATAATCTTATCGATTTCCTCTAAAACAGCAATAATCTTATTAAATTTATCTTCAATATAGCGCTCATCCGGCTTCTCAATCGGTTCATTCTCTTCGATAAACAGATTCATCTGCTCTTCGTATTCCTTCTCACTATAAAATTCCACACGGAATAACATTTTAAATATCTGTTCTCTGATTTTTCTCCTGCTCATGTTGTATCCTTTCAATATTGGTCTTCCATGTAACTATAAAAAAGAATGCTTTAACAGCATTCTTTATTATACTACATCTGCGGTTATCACAAAAGTATTATTTCGTATTTTTCATGTCAACCGTAGCAATTCTGACATTAACAATTGCTACGGATAATCCTGTCATAGTCTCAATTGCAGATTTTACTTTCTCCTGTACTTTCTCAGATACTTCTGGAATAGAATAGCCATAAGAAATATTTAAAGCTACTTCTACGCTGACTGTTTTCTCTGCCACTTCTACCTTAACACCCTTAGATAAATTCTTCATTCCAAGTTTGCTCACCAGTTCATTGGTAATATTGCCAGCCATGGATGCAACTCCTTCTACTTCTGTTGCTGCAAGTCCTGCAATAATAGCAACGACCTCATCTGCCACATGTACTTCCCCAAGGTTATCTTCTTTTATTTTAACAACTTTTCTATTATCTGCCATCGTTTTGCCTCCTACAAAAATATTATGTGGTTATTATATCAGATAATTCATTTTTTGAAAACCTTTCCGCATAATATTGTGCATTTTCCCTGCGTAAAAGTTCTAAGAAATCTCTGTCCGGAATCGGCTTGGAATAAAAATATCCCTGCAGATAATCACAGTGCTGTTCTGTCAGATAATCTACATATTCCTGGTTTTCTACTCCTTCTACCACAATCTCAAGCCCAAGTTCTTTAATCATGCGGATAGTATTACGCAATGCAATCATTGCCTTTTCATTTTTAAATGCTTCCCACAGAATGGTTTTATCAATTTTTACGATACGGAATGGAAACCGGAACAGATAATCCGTATTGGAATATCCCGAGCCATAATCATCCAAAGAAAACTCAATGCCCTGCTTATGCAGTATCTTGATATTGTTTTCCAACATATCACTATGGGCTGCCGCTGTCTCAGTAATCTCAAGATTGATCTGGGCTGGTGCTACATGATACTTCTTCATTATTTCCGTCAACCTCTCGGCAAGATTTTCCTGCATACACTGCACCACAGACAGATTTATTTCTATATACTGTAAGCCATAGTCTGTAAGCTGCTTTTCCTGGATAAAACGACAGACTGTCTCAAATACAAATTCTCCAATCTGCATAATCATTCCGCTCTTCTCTGCAATTGGAATAAATTCTTCCGGAGAAATGTAGCCCATACTCTGATCTTTCAGCCGGATCAGTGCTTCCGCAGATACGATTCTGTTTTCTGTCACCGAATAAATCGGCTGGGAAAAGACTTCGAAACCTTTATGGTCTACTGCATCATTCAAAAGTTTCCGGATACGAAGTTCCCTCTTTGGCCGGTCAATATCCATCTCAGCAGTCTTTAATACTACATTTCCATTTTCAGATGATAATGAACGCATATACTGGATATAGTCAATTAATCCATTCAGATTATTCGCATCACGCGGACACACAATACTGCTGATATGAATCCGGAATTTTGTCTCTACACTGCCGGAATGCCATGGCTGTTCAAACCGGTCCAGAATCTGCCGGATCAGTAAGGAAGAATCAATATCCTTCTTCTTCCGGTCTAACGCCAGCACATATACGCTCTGTGAAAACTGGTAAATACGGGAATTGTCGATAAGCTTACGAAAAAATGCCGCCATTTCCTTCAGGAATTCATTGACGGAATCATTTCCCAATGTCTGCCGCATCACCTTTAAATTATGCACTTTAATGACAAGCATCGGGAAACGCTCACTTCCTAACAGGCGTTCCTCTGACTCTTTTAAAAATGCCCTCCGGTTCATAATTTCAAGCTCCGGCACCGTATATTCCTGTGGCCTTTCCGAAGAAATCAGATATAAAAGTACGCACATTGCCATTCCAAAAAACTGAAACCGGAAACCCGGAAATGCAATATGAAGCACCAGTGTAAACACACTTACAACTGCAAATACAGTCGTAGAGAATAATAGTTCAAAGCTGAGCCTTTTCCGGAAACGAACTAGAAACACTTCCCCCATCAGATAAAAATAAATCATACATAGGTAGAATAACATAATTCCATTCTGTCTCTGATAACTGCCATCCGTTCCCACTTTAAAAAGATATGATATAAATAACTGTACTACCAGCAATGCGATTACAATCCAGGCCGGTACAAACAACCATCCCTTTTCCTTCCGGATAAAGCGTTCCACTCTTCCTGTCAGGCACAGAATATACAAAAGATATGCTGCCGCTGCCACAACCTGTCCTAAAATACAGATATAGAGCAGGACTGTAGTTCCTGTTTTTCCGAAAGTAATTTCCTCCCAGAACAGTAAAAAGTCGCTGGTAGACACGACAAGCAGAGCATACAACATTACGCGGTATACCCTGCTTTGAAAATTGTCACTGTATTTTCTTAAATGATACGCAACTAATGCAGTCAGAAGAACAAATGCAGCCGCAATATCGTAGTATACTAAATGCTCCATTCTTATCCCTCACACTCTGCATAAATATTATCTGAAAGATATTTTACATCACTGAACGGTTCCTGCTCTGTTGTTTCTTCTGCCATTCCTGCCGCCTTTATCTTCGTCAGTTTGTCGATATAAAAATCCACAGCCTTCTTTGACTCTTCGAAAGTATATAACGCCGCCGGGGAATTCCATTCCCTGATATAAACCTTGTTGTAGTCAATATAAGCAATCATGGCAAAATCGCCGTCTTCCGGGTTTAGAAATGTCTTCTGCATGGATGCATGCATATCACAGCCACGGATGATTTTATCCTCTTTGTTTTTCTTCTGCCCGGTTACAGCTTTTGCAGACTTCTCTCCGGATTCCGTTTTATTTCCGGATGCCTTCTTTTTCTTCTGGTCTTCTTCCACCATCCGGTCTATGGCATCTGCTGCACGATTCATTGCTTCGAAAATATCAAGTTGTCCCTCTACACCTTTTTTCTCCGTTTTCATTGTGCCCCCTGTATTTTCTTAAGCCTTTTTCCAAAAAGAAATCTGCTTATTTTCCCACAATTTTTCTGGTATTGATATAATCATATGGTGTCTGCTGATACACATAATAATTCAGCCAGTTTGCATATAACATATTACCGTGTGAACGCCACTGCAGTAATGGTTTTGCATTGATATCATTGTCCGGATAATAATTCTCCGGCATGGCAATATCCATCCCTTTCTGCAAATCACGCTTATATTCCTCATCCAATGTATAACGGTCATATTCCGGATGTCCCATCACAAAAATTTTGCGTCCCTCATTGGCAATTGCCAGAAATACACCTGCTTTTTCTGATTCTGCAAGAATGGTAATATCCTTTACCTTCTCAATATCCTCTTTACGGATTCCGGAATGTCTCGAATGCGGCGCCATAAAGCGGTCATCAAATCCCCTTACCAGTGGTACTTTGCGGTTCTTTACCTGATGTTCTCATCCAGCATATATTTTGGGATACCATAGTGATAATAGAGGGCAGCCTGTGCGCCCCAGCATAAATGCAGGGTTGATGTTACGTGGGTCTTAGACCACTCCATAATATCACAGACTTCCTTCCAGTAATCCACCTCTTCGTATTCCATGGTTTCTACCGGTGCACCGGTTATAATCAGTCCGTCCAGATTCTCATCCCAGATTTCATCCATTGTCTGATAAAAATGATTCAGATGACTCATGGATGTATTCTTTGATTCATGGGATGATACCGTCAAAAAGGTAACATCAACCTGTAATGGTGTATTTGCAAGTGAACGCAGCAACTGCAGTTCCGTTTCTTCTTTTAATGGCATCAGATTCAGTATTCCAATCCGGATTGGGCGGATATCCTGATGTTCTGCTCTTCCCTCATCCATAACAAACACATTTTCCCGTTCCAGAATCTCTCTGGACGGTAAATCGCTCATTATCTTAATCGGCATATTATCTAACCTCTTTTCATCATATACACATATCTCATTTCATAATACCTTAATTTTACGAATACTTCAATATGCAATTCACTTTCCGAAACGTTCCACAAACATATCTTCAGAAATAATCGGAATGCCAAGACTCTTTGCTTTCTGATTCTTTGATGATGTGGATTCAATATCATTATTCACAAGATAATCTGTCTTCTTAGAAACACTGCCGGTAACAGAGCCGTTCTGGCTCTCCACATACTCTTTAAATTCGGTACGGTTTTTAAACTGATGGACATCACCGGTAATGACAAAGGTAAGTCCTTCACAGGTTCCTCCCTCTGTCACCTTCGGCTCTACTTCCGCAATGTTTAATATTTCTTCTAATGCAGCTACCGTATGACGGTTTTGATTCAGTCTGTACCAGTCCAGCATGGAAGTCGAACGCTCCGGTCCGATTCCGTCAATATCCTCAAATCCTTCCCCTGCATGCAGTTTCTGAAAGAAACCTCCTGTGCCAAGGGCAGCAATCATTTTCTTTCCTGCATCGGTGCCAATCTGCGGAATGCATAGTGCATAAATAAAATGTACCGGATCAACGTTTTTGCTCTTTTCAATTGCCTGCAGCATATTGTTACAGGATTTCTCGCCAAATCCGTCTAAAGAGCGGATTTCATCCGCATGATTTTTAAGTGTATAAATATCTTCAAAATAATGGATATATCCTAAGTTCATAAACTTTAGCATGGTCTGTATGGACAATCCGTCAATGTCCATGCCAGGCTTGCTGACAAAGCGGCTGAATTTTTTTACATGCTTTGCGGTACAGTCCGGATTCGTACAATGTAAAGTCTTTGTTCCGCTGTGTTCACTGATTCTGATTTCCGTTCTGGCATGGCACACCGGACAGAATTCCGGAATCGTAAAAGTTCCTTCCTTTTTCTTGACGCCGATACATTTTGGAATAATCTTATTTGCTTTAATAATATCAAGTGTTGTCTTCCCATCTTCTCCGATTCCAAGACGTTCCATTTCACTGATATTACAAAGGGAGGCTCGGCTTACGGTGGTTCCCTCCAGTGCAACCGGCTCAAATACTGCTACCGGAGAAATGGTAGATGCCGCACAGGACCACTCTACATATTTTAATGTGGTCTCCACAGAGACATCCTGCCATTTAAATGCATAACCGGCTCTTGACGCATGATGTCCGGTAACATTACCGGTCTGGGCATAATCATTATCTTCATAACAGATAACCAGTCCATCTACCGGAATATCCATTTCACCATCTTCTACCTTCTTTGTCCAGCGTTCTACAACTTCCTCCAACCCTTTCGCATCAGTCAATTCATGTGCTACTGTCGTAAATCCAAGCTTCTCAAGATAATCCATCCGTTCTCCCCAGGATGACATTGTTTCATCCAGATGCACCAGTGTAAATGCATAAAAATGAATATGGCGTTCCTTTACTTTATCAAGATTGCTCTTATCCAGACCTAAAGTGCCGGATGCAAGATTTCTCGGATTGGCATATTTTTCATCATCATCTTCAATGGTATCATTGATTAATTCAAAATCTGTATAGGTAATAGCCGCTTCGCCACGGACTACCAGATGTCCCTTATATTTTACAGTCTTTGGAATCCCTTCAATGGCATCCTTCATAAATGTGATATTGCTGCCGACGGTTCCATTTCCTCTTGTTAAAATCTTAACAAGTTTTCCGTTATCATAAGTTACTACCAATGTTAATCCATCCAGTTTCCAGGATAACCAGACTTGTCTTTCTCCCGCCCACACCTGTAAATCAGAAATCCGTTTCGTCTTGGCAAGGGAAAGTGCCGGATATTCATGCGCTTCCCGTTCACCATTGCTTTCCTCAAATCCGGCATTCTGTGTCGGACTTTCCGGCAGAATATATCCTGTTTTTTCTTCTAACCGGGTCAGTTCGTCAAACATGCCATCCCATTCATAGTTTGACATAATTTCATCCTGTCCATTGTAATATGCTTCGGACGCCTCATTTAACGTTTTTACCAGTTCCTCGATTCTCTTCTTCTCATCCATGGATATGCTCCTTACCCTCAATCTATTTTGGCATTACTGTTGTATTGCTGGAATTTAAAATGCGCCGGTTCAGCTCAGTCCACTCTTCCGCCGTTACTCTGCGGTACTTTCCTTTTTTGAGACTGCCCAGTTCTATATTCATAATGCGGACTCTCTTTAATTTTACTACTTTATATCCGCAATACTCACACATCCGGCGGATCTGCCGGTTCAGTCCCTGTGTCAGAATGATC
>OGOC01002720.1_pt1 | contig 10915 bp, 8 predicted proteins | sample 1552561 | NCBI WGS metagenome assembly OGOC01 (sample SAMEA2580148, study PRJEB22360) | human gut metagenome | biome: human gut; feature: human-associated habitat; material: faeces | place: Denmark | collected 2008/2010
GATAAAAATCCAAGTTATTACATACATTTGAATGGTTATTTTTTTAGTTAATATCAATGAAGGTAACAACATTGGTATTATTTTTTTAGGAGAAAACACCCATTTTTATTTCTCCAACCTAGCTAATATAAGGATTTGGTAACTATTTTGATTTTTAGATAAGAAAGAAACATTTGGATTGGTTACTGAAGATACGATCAGAAGACAACTATCTATACACGCTCAAACAGTAATACAAATTAACAGCGGTATATCTAGAACAGCACGCAGGAGAACCGCTCACGACTAACAAGGAGGATTTATTTATGGCACAAACAGTATTTAACCGAGTGGAAAAAAAATACAAACTTACCAAAGAAAAGTATGACCAATTTCTGGAACGATTACTAAATCACATGGAAATTGACCAATTTGGGAAGCACACCATAAGCAATATTTATTATGACACAGCAGATAACGTACTTATAAGACGTTCAATCGAAAAGCCTGCTTACAAAGAAAAATTGCGTTTAAGAAGCTATGGAACCCCAAGTATTTCCGATTCTGTTTTTCTTGAAATAAAGAAAAAGTATGACGGAATCGTTAACAAACGACGTATTGAGCTTCCACTTCAACAAGCTTACGATTATTTGAATTCTGGTATCCAACCCTTTGAATCCACACAGATTCTAAATGAGATGGATTATTTCTTATCACTCTATGATTTATCCCCAAAACTGCTTCTTGCTTATGAAAGAATTGCTCTATTCGGAAAAGAGGACTCAGAATTTCGTGTTACTTTTGATACCAATATCCGAAGCAGAACAGAAGATTTACATTTAGAACATGGTAGCCATGGTAAACTATTATTTGATGACCAAACACATTTAATGGAAGTAAAAATAACAAATTCCACACCTTTGTGGTTCTCAAAATTGTTATCGGAATATGAAATTTACAATTCTTCCTTTTCCAAATATGGCAGTGTTTATAAAAAACAACAACAGGAACTTGCTAATCTTAATAGTAATAAAGCTAAAGTTCCTACTACAACTAATCCTGTGTTTATTCCAGAGGGAGAATACGACTTTATTGCAGGTTAACCCCAAACAAGAAGATACATACATTTAAAATACAAAACGAGATTACAAGGAGGATTTATTATGTTTACATCTATTTTCGACACTACAAACGGTATTACTTTGCAGGAGGGAATCCTTTCCATTCTTATTGCATTTGTGCTTGGACTTGTTGTTTCTTTTACTTATATGAAAACAAACACAAGCTATTCAAAGAATTTTGCTTATTCTTTAGTTATCATTCCCGCTTTAATCGGTGTGGTAATTACTTTGGTAAACGGCAATTCTGCTGCATCTATTGCAGTTTTAGGTGCATTTAGTTTAATTCGTTTCCGAAGCATTCAGGGAACTTCTAAAGATTTAGCTTACATCTTATTTGCTATGACTCTGGGACTATCTACAGGTATGGGCTACGCATTATTTGCTACAATTTTAACTGTTCTTGTGTGCCTTGTTTTATTCGGCTTATCCTACAGCAACTATGGACAGCCAAAAGCAGAAAAGAAAGAATTACGAATTACCATTCCTGAAAATTTGGATTATACAGGCTTGTTCGATGATATTTTTTCACAGTATACATCTTTCACGGATTTAATGTCTGTTAAAACAACAAATCTGGGAAGTATGTACGAATTACAATATCATATTGTAATTAAAGATACCTCAAAAGAAAAGGAAATGATTGATGCCATCCGCACAAGAAACGGAAATCTTACAATTGTATGCGGAAAAACCAGCTTTTCTAAAGAAGCTTTATAATTAAAAACACTTAAACAAACCTATAAAAACAGCAAAAAACTTCCTCCAACATATCGTTTGGAGGAAGTTTTTGTTTGTTCTATTACATATTTATACTTTACAACATTCTGTGCTTATTTCTTCCAATCGCCTCTCTGACGAACAATCTCAAAGGATAATATTCCCATTGCAACTGATGCATTTAAAGAATCAATATCGCCCTTCATTGGTATTTGTGCTACAAAATCACACTTTTCTTTCACTAAGCGACCTACGCCTTCGCCTTCGTTTCCAATTACAACCCCAATCGGTCCTTTTAAGTCCAGATTGTACATGACCTCGCCATCCATATCCGCGCAAACAAACCACATACCTCGTTCTTTTAACTGTTCAATCGTAGCAGCCATATTGGTAACCTTAGCAACTGGTGTATAATTGAGCGCCCCTGCTGATGTTCTGGCAACCGTTGCTGTAAGTCCTACTGCATGTCGTTTTGGAATAATCACTCCATGTGCTCCTGCCTGATTTGCAGTTCGTATAATTGCACCTAAATTGTGTGGGTCTTCAATATTATCTAGCAAAATAAGAAATGGCGCCTCTCCTTTTTTCTCTGCCAATGCAAACATATCATCAATTTCTGCATATTCATATGCTGCGGCATGTGCAATTACTCCCTGATGCTTTCCTGTCTGTGACATTTGATCCAGTCTTTCTTTTTTTACATACTGGATAATCGTATCATGCTTTCTTGCTTCTCTTGTTATTGTACGAATTGGACCGTCCTGACAGCCATCCAATACAAATATCTTATCGATTGTTTTTCCTGAACGAAATGCTTCAATTACGGCATTTCTTCCTTCTATTGTCAATTCTTCACTATGCATGTTTTTCTTCATCCTCCAAGCTATATTTTACTAATTCGATAATTCGCTCCATCCGATGCGCCAAGTACAAATATCCCATCAAAGCTTCAAATCCTGTTGCATGTCGATAATCAATCATGCTTGCATTCTTAGCCTTTGTATATGACTTTGCATTTCTACCTCTATGATACACCGCTTTCTCTTCTTCTGACAAAATCGGTTCGATTTTATGCATCATCTTTGCCTGGGCAGAAGCTTTTACCATGCCACTTACCGTATGATGAAGCTTATTCGCTCTGGCATTTCCACGTTCTACAACCATAGTACGAATAATCAAATCGTAAATTCCATCTCCAATATATGCCAATGCTAATGGAGAATATTGTGCTGCTGCATGTTCTTTTAAAGAAAAGGCTTCCTGTATTTGCGTAACCAGATCTTCCTTCTGCTGTTTTATGCTCTCGTCCATTTTACGCCCTCTCTTGTATCCTTTAACACAATTCCCTTTTCTAGCAAAATATCGCGAATTTCATCCGCACGTTGGAAATCTTTATTTTTTCTGGCAGCCTGACGTTCCTCAATCAATTGTTCGATCTCTGTATCTAATATCTCTTTGACTGGTTCCACTGGCACTCCAAGTACATCCATAAGGGTAACAATACTCTTTTTTGCCTCCTCTACCAATGTCGCATCCGAATCTTCCGTAATACCAACATTTACTAACTTAACCATTTCAAATACAGCCGAAATCGCATCTGCTGTATTAAAGTCATCTTCCATTGCGGTGTCAAATTTAGTCTGTAACTTCTTTAAATCCGCTATCACCTGCTTTTCCTGTTCGGAAACTTCTGCTTCATTCTTCTTTTTAGCAATATCATCCAGACGCTCTACTGCAACTTTAATTCTCTCTAATCCATTTTTAGCAGCTTCCATCAAATCCGCACTAAAATTAAGTGGCATACGATAATGCGCTCCACTTAACATAAAGAAACGAAGTACATCATATGGATATTTCTCACCAATATCACGAACTGTAAAGAAATTTCCTTTTGATTTTGACATCTTTTCATTATTGATATTTAAAAATCCGTTATGTAACCAATAATGAGCAAATTCTTTTCCATTAGCAGCTTCACTCTGCGCAATCTCATTTTCATGATGTGGGAAAATCAAATCTTCTCCACCCGCATGAATATCAATCTGTTCTCCCAAGTATTTCTTACTCATAACAGAGCATTCAATATGCCATCCTGGACGACCGTCACTCCAAGGAGATGGCCAGAATGGCTCTCCCTCTTTCTTCGGTTTCCAAAGAACAAAGTCCAGAGAATCTTCTTTTTCTTCTTCTCCTGCAACTTTAATTTCTCTGTGTCCAGCCTCTAAATCATCAATATTTTTTTTAGAAAGCTTTCCATATTCTTTAAAGCTTCTTGTTTTGAAATAGACTGTTCCATTCTTTTCATAGGCATGCCCCTTTTCAATTAAGGTGGAAATCATGTCAATCATTCCGTCAATTTCTTCTGTCGCCTTTGGATTTTTTGTGGCTGGTTTTATATTAAGTTCCTGCATATCTTCCAATACTGCTTTAATATAACGCTCAGAAATTTCCTGCGCACTCACACCTTCTTCGACTGCCTTTTTAATAATCTTGTCATCTACATCTGTAAAATTTGATACATAATTTACTTCATAACCCTTATACTCAAAAAAGCGGCGCACTGTATCAAATATAATCATAGGACGTGCATTTCCAATATGAATATAATTGTATACCGTAGGACCGCACACATACATACGAACTTTCCCTTTTTCAATTGGTACAAACTCTTCTTTTTTTCTGGTTAAAGTATTATAGAGCCTCATTTCCATAATCATTTCCCTTCTATTTGCTAATTCATCCGTTTTGGATACTACCTTTTATAGTATCATATCCCTATTTTCATTGACAAGAGGTTTTTGCTTTTTATTTTCAAAACCTCTATGCTTCCTTGCGAACTGTCACTTCCTTTCTTTTTATACAAAATATTCAGTATATCCATATTTTTCTTATTTTCTTCCTTTTTCGAGGTTTCATTTTTTCTTTTTATGTATTCCTCATATATTTATTGAAAAAAAGCAAGAAAAATACTATAATAGAATATGAAACAAGATAATTACGAAACTTTATTTATACATTAAAATAAATATGTTTATTTAATTTTTTCAACGATCAATCTAGTGAGGTGAATTTATTTTGACAACAGAATTAGAAAAACAGGAAGAACAACTTAGCATTCTTGCTAATAAGGCTGAATGCGGTTTAATAAAAATTGCATACAATAGTGAAATGACACTCTTATATGCAAATCCTTATTTTTATACATTGCATGGTTACACCCAGGAAGAATATACAAAATTATTTGGCACGAATGCTTTAGCACGTATTCATCCAGATGATGCACAACGTTTTAAAGCTTCCGTTGCACGTCAATTAAATATGGGAACTGCATTGCGATTTGAATACCGTATTATCAAAAAAGACGGAACCATCAGTTGGTTACTTATCAAAGGACAAATGACTGCGACCGAACAGAGAATTGCATATCTATGTTCTTGTATTGATATTACTTCCATGAAAGTATCCTATCAGGATCTGGCTAAATCCAAACAGGAATTAGATGTTATCTCCAACAGCGTTCCTGGTGGTGTTGCAAAGATCAGAGCTACGGATTTCAAACTACTTTATGCAAATAATACCTATTTTGAAATTGCAGGTTACTCTCGACTTGAATACGAAGAAAAGTTTGATAACATCTGCATTGGTTTGGTTCTTCCCGAAGATGCAACCAAACTACAGGAAAAAGTACAAAAAGCTTTACGCGAACATAGTCCTTTTACTGCTGAATATCGTATTATGCACAGATCCGGTCAAATTCGCTGGTCTCACTTACATGCAACGCTTATGGAGGATACCGATGGTTCACCTATTTTTCTGTGTGTTATCATCAATAATACCATTCAAAAGCAATATCAGAGAGAACTTGAATTTTTCCATGAAAAATCACAAATTTTGGCGGAACTTACAAATGAACGTTTATGGGAATATGATGTGCGCACAAATGTAATGCAACGTTCTGGTAAACTAGATGCCTCTTTTAGTCTTGACGAAACAATACCAGATTTTCTAAATTACATTCAAGACAGCAAAGTAATCCATGTAGATGACCAGAATACCTTTTTAAATGCTTTCCAATTTTCTCGTAATACGAAAAAGAATATTAAACTGGAAATTCGAATGAAAAACAATATTGGCATTTATATCTGGTATCGTATGCAAGGTATTGTCATGTACGATGATACAGGAAATCCTTATCAGGTGATTGGAAAGACCATCGACATTGATGCTTCCAAACAACAATACCTGAAACTACAAGAGGAAACTACCCATGACAATTTAACACAATTATTTAATACGAATACGTTATCTACAAAAATAAATGCAATTTTACAGGAAAAGTTGCCAAGTCAAGAAGCTACTCTTCTTTTCCTTGATTTAGACCGTTTTAAAATCTTAGTAGACCATTATGGGCAACTGGCTGCGGATGAAATTTTATCCAAAACAGCTTTATTGTTACATGATACTTTTCCTGGACAAATTATTGGACGTGTTGGAAATGACCAATTTGTTGTCTTTCTATCCGACACAAACAATCTGGAAGAAATCGATCAAAAAGCAGAGGCTGTTTGCCAACATGTTCGTGAGATGAAAATTGACGCAGTAGATGATGTCCATGTTACTTGCAGTATTGGTTATTTCTCTACCAAAGCCTCTGATTTTACATTTGAGATTATGTTGCTTCGTGCAAACGTAGCTGTAAGAGCAATGAAATCAAAAGGTGGTAATGGCTGTGAACTGTATGGAAGTCTAAAACATAGTTATTCTATTACGAACGAAGCCATTGATAATCAAAAAAGAAATTATTATGACCGCCTAACTGGTTTGTATTCTTTGCCTGCTTTTATCTTAGAAGGCGAAACACAGATGGACCAAAAGCAAGACAAGAAGATTGCTATTGTTTATTTTGATATTAATTCCTTCCGCATTTTTAATGCAAATTATGGATTTACAATCGGAAATAAGATATTAAAATATTTTGCTCGCGTCTTGGAAGAGGAAAAACGCGAAAACGAAATGTGCTGTCATGTGGAGAAAGACGAATTTGTATGTATGCTTTACTATGATACAGCCCAGGATTTGGCTTTACGTTTTACAGACATGAAAACACATTTTAGTGCTACAAATATGAATATTGAAGACTATTTCCGATTAAACTTTACTTGTGGTGTTTATTTTTCAACTGGAGAACGAGAAGACTTAGCTTCTATGATCGATAAGGCAAACTATGCAAGAAAAGCTACGAAAGGCGTTACGGAAGTCAGTCATTATGCTGTATATAATGGAGATACCGAAAAGAAAGCCAAAAAGCAGCTTGCTATTGAAGCTTCTATTGAACAGGCTATGAAAAATGAAGAAATTGTTCCATTTTTCCAACCACAATATTCTTTACATACCGAGCAAATGGTTGGTATTGAGGCTTTGGCTCGTTGGAAAACAACAGATGGTACTTCTCTTCTACCAGAAGATTTCTTCCCTGTTTTAGAGGAAAATGGTTTTATTGTGGAACTGGACTTTTACATCATTGAACAGACCTTGAAAATTTTCAAAAGTTGGATGGAAAAAGGCTTACCTCTATTCCCAGTATCCTTTAATATATCTGGTTCCCACCTTCTTACAACAAACTTTGTAGAACGTTTGGTAGCACTTATGACACAGTACTCTGTTCCAATTAACTATCTGGAATTAGAGATTTCTGAAAAAGTATTTGTTACCTCACCAGAAACAACGGTATTCCTTGTGCAGGAACTGAAAGATTTAGGTTTTAAAATTATTTTGGATGACTTTGGTAGAGAATTTTCAGCCATTAATAGCTTAAAAGATTTAGATATTGACGGTGTAAAACTTGACACTGCCTTCTTCAATGGAAAGATTCGCAAAGAAAAAGAACGAATTATTTTCAAGAAAATAATCGAAATGGCAAAGGAACTAAAACTATCCGTTTCATCCGAAGGTGTAGAAACAACTTTACAAGCAGAGCAGCTAAAAGACTTTGGTTGTGATTTTGCACAGGGATTTTTATTCCACAATCCTATGTCTGCAACTGAATTTGAAGAGTACATTCTAACAAGAATGAAACCTTAATAAAAATATACATTTGTTATAGCTATTGCGATTTTAATCAACTAACTATGCACAGACAGAGCAACATTTTCCCGTTGCTCGTATCAAAAAAGGAGACATCAATAAGGATGTCTCCTTTTTATAATAGCAAATACGTCTATCTTTAACGCTTACAACCGCCACAGCCGCCACATGGAGGCATCTCTGAATCTGCCACCATAAAATCTTTCATTTCTTCAATTAAGCAAATTGCCTGCGAAGATATTCCCTGTTTTGCACCAGTAAAGCCTAATCCTTCTTCTGTTGTTGCTTTGATATTTATCTGATCCAGTTCTATCCCTAATGTCTTCGCAATATTTTCTCTCATCTTAGGAATATGTGGTAACATCTTAGGTGCCTGTGCAATAATCGTGGCATCAATATTCCCAATTACATATAATTTTTCTTCTAACAATTTTCCAACATGTTCCAGCAACTTTAAACTGGATATCCCCTTGTATCTTTCGTCTGTATCTGGAAAATGTTTTCCAATATCCCCCAAGGCTGCTGCTCCTAACAAAGCATCCATAATTGCATGCAACAATACATCCGCATCCGAATGCCCTAAAAGTCCCTGTTCATGTGCAATCTCTACGCCTCCAATAATCAACTTTCTATTATCTGCCAGTTTATGCACATCATATCCCATACCAACTCGCATCTATGAATCCTCCTTCTCTTTATTCTCCTTTTGTATCTGCTCTCGTACCTTTAAAATTTCCTGATATAACTCAGGTTTATCTTTCTTCATTTTTTGTTCCAGTTTCTTCAAACGTGTCTGTAACTGACTATATTCCTCCCAATTTTCTTTTTTTAGGCGTTCTGTAATTATCGCACGTCTTTTTTCTAATGTTTTTTCTATATCTTGCTTTCTTTTTCCAAGCTTTTCTGCTACTTCATGCAAATGTAATTCTAAATAGTATAATAAAACTTCTTCATCTGCATGGCCAAGTTTATGCCAACGTCTAGTTTTATTATGCTCTAAATACCATCCATTTGACAAGTTTTGAATATCCTCACTGGAAAGATTCTCAATAACCTTTTCTGTATATTCTAACATATACTTTTGTGCATCACTTCCATATGCCCATTCAAACTCATTTATGCCGCGGTTCTGTGCATGCATTACCAATTGCATATGTTCCTTTGTATTTTCCACCAAAGGATATGGAGGATACATATGTACATCACGCAAAGCTGCTGAAATAGTTCTTCTCGCAACACCTTCTTCAATCAAAGCCTGTGCACCATACTGTCGAAGCTTGTCATTTACTTCTCCCTTATGCTCTGTAAGGAAGAACTGAATCCCTTTCTTTTTTAATTTCAAATTCAAGGAAACCAGCAAATCCGCAGCAGACATATCAATATCATTTATTCCTCCTGCATCAATAATTACATACTTGGTATCTTCTTTTATGTTACCAAAAATATCCTGTTCAAATCGATCTATATTGGCAAAAAATAAATTTCCCTGAAAACGATAAATAATGGTCTCTTTAATCTCTCTGGCTCCACTGCTACGCTCCAGACTATGAAATCCACTCTTTCCCGGTATTACACCCACAAAACATCTTGGTGTTTTGGTTGTTCGAATCAATACATCAATGAAAGATAAACAAATACCAATAATAACCCCCTCAACGGTTCCAAAAATCAAAACACCAAAAAAGGCACTTAGAAATATTCCAAGCTCCACTTTACTTTCACGGAGCAACCGCTTGGCAAGTTTAATTTCCATCACTCCAAGTAACGCTGCAATTACGATACCAGTCAAGATAGGCACTGGCAAATACTGAATAAATCCTGTTCCCACCAAAAGCAACGCTAACATACTGATTCCTGCTACAATAGAAGCCATTTGACTTTTACTGCCAAATTGCTCTGTCATAGATGTTCTTGATACACTTCCATTGACGGGGCAGCAACCTAACAATGCCGCACCCAAATTACCCATTCCAAATCCAAATAATTCTCGATTACGGGAAATTTCATATCCATTTTTATTCGCAAAATTATTTTCTGCCAATAAAGAACCCGCTGTAATCACCAACGCAATCGAGAAACTATTCTCAAGGATTGACATATAATCCCAATCATAAAATTGGAAGTGATGTAACTTAGGGAAGCCTGACTTTACCGAAGCTAACAAAGCTACATTATATTTTTCATCAATATGAAATACCGTTGTTAATATAACGCCAATCACCATAGCGATTACAGACATTGGAAATTTAGGCATAATTTTTTTCGAGATTAGAAGAACCACAATTGTGGTAATTCCCAAAAACAGTGAAAACCAATTAATTTTATCCAACACCTGCCCGATTCCATACAACATTTCAAATAATTCTCCTGTTACCGTCCCATGTCCCATAAGTTTTGGAACCTGCATCAATATAATCGTAAAGGAGATACCACTAATAAATCCTCCCATAACAGGCTTTGAAATGTAATTTACCATTTTTCCTACTCGTAAAACCGAAAAAAGGACCAGCCAAAGAGCGACACACAACGTAATACACGGAACAATAGCCAACGCTTCTTTTGAGCCTGCTGTTATCCCCATGGAAGCCAATGCGGAACCTACCAAGGCGGCAGGTGCTGCATCCACACCTATTACAAATTGTTTTGACGTAGATAACATAGCAAACAGCAAAATAGGCAAAACAGAACCATATAATCCATAATAAGCTGGCAATCCTGCAATTTGTGCATATCCCATAGAAATAGGGATAGATACCGCAGCTACAATTAATCCTGCAATTATATCCGACATAAGATAGGAGGCTTGATATCCTCTTAATGTCGGAAAGAAACCAATACGTTTTCCCTTCATTTTCAATTCTCCTCTCTCTTTGCTTCTACATAAAAAATAGAAGTTTACAGTTCTTTTATCACCCCTTCAGGTGTTTTGACATTTTAATCTATAAGATTAAAAAAAGTCTTCAGAAACTCTGAAGACTCCTATTGTTTACTAAATTATAAATATAAAGTAGCGG
>OGOC01002732.1_pt1 | contig 10868 bp, 12 predicted proteins | sample 1552561 | NCBI WGS metagenome assembly OGOC01 (sample SAMEA2580148, study PRJEB22360) | human gut metagenome | biome: human gut; feature: human-associated habitat; material: faeces | place: Denmark | collected 2008/2010
TTAGTCACTTTTTGCTCGGCAGAGTGTTCCTTATCACGAACTTTTCTCGGACAAACTTAAATGGAGTTTTTTGTATAAGATTCTAAATCATTTAGAACCCGTTTAAATTTGTCCAAAATTATATCAATGAGCATAGTAATATGATGGCAATTTTTTTCATTTTCGCGACATAAATCTAAGGCTTCTTGTCCGATTTCAGTTAATGTGTATATTGATGTCAAATCTTTGTAAATTTTGAATAACATTTTTGTTTTATCAGCATTTTTTGTGTTAAACATCTGTACTCCTTGTGTTTTTGGTTGATTTTGTCCGTGAGACGGATTGCGATATTTGTCATTGTAGCGGACAATTTAAAAATGGACAAGCATTTGTTAAAAAAATTAGCAAAAAGAATTAAAGAATTGAGAAAAACCAATGGCTATTCCCAGGATGATTTGTCTGTTTATTCGGGGATTGCCCGCTCCACAATCGGAAACCTCGAAACTGCTCAAAATGATATTGTCTTATCGAAACTTAATAAAATTGCGAAAGCATTTAATGTCACTTTATCGGAATTGCTAAATTTTTAAATAAACATAAGCTATTACTTTGTTTAAAATCCTTTAAGGTTAATTATTCTGCGGCAAATCCCCCGCTGCAACCTGAATTTTCTCGCTGATTGTCAACGCGTTTGAAATCGGAATCCCTCCGGCTTGCGCGGGCTTGTTTACGACCTTTCCGCTGACGTACATTACTGTGGAACCGCCGCCATCAAGGTTCATCGCCTCAACGCACCCGAATTCTTTCATTAATCGCGCTGTTTCACCTAATGTCATGCCAATTGAGGCATGCTCGCGCCCGTCAATTGTTATCATTATGAATTCGTTGTCGCGCGTGTAACCGATTGCGGTTCTGGGGTTTCTGCCGGTTACGGAATTGAGCCTTTGCGCCGCTGCATCAACAAAAACCTGCCCGTCTTTCACAAGATATGGCCCCCCGCTTATTATATGGTCAACATCGCCCCAAATCGGGTTGACTTTTACGTCGAGTAGGATTTCTTTTGCATTAAAAAACGGCTGCAACTTGTCTTTCGGGCCGGAAATCACATATCCTTGCGCCGGTATTGTTGTTGAGCCGTATGATTTGGATATAATTTTGCCTGTTGAATCTACTGCGATGTTGATTCCGTATTTCGGGGGCGTGGGCGAGGTTTGACCCCAGTCCTGCGTGTAAATAAGAACATATGTGGAAAGCATTCTTGGCTGGTTGATGTTGTCGACTTTTAAATGTGTGCTTCCGGCCCTGATGTAAGAAATAAGCCCGAGTTTTGACATTTTAAAACCATCTTTTGAAATTCCCATGGCAACTCTGTTGAAAATAGGGCCTGTGTAGATTTTTTTGTCTATCATCAGCGTGCCTAAAGGTACTCCTGTCTGGGGCTTAAAATAAGTGCCGTTCACTGCGGCGATAGAATTATTCTTTTGTGCAATAGTTCTAATTGTTGCCCTGCGTTTTAAGGTGGTGGATGCTAATTGTGGTGAAATTTCGATGTTGGGGTTGAGTTTTCGGTTTACTTCTACTACATTAATCCTCACAGGTCGCCCGTTGATGTACCTTACGAGCCGTACATGCTTAACCCCATCGGCGACTGTGAGAATAGCCCCGTTTTTGTAGCGCATCCGGAGCCTCGTTTCCCACCTTTGCTTTTCTTCGGTTAAACTCATCGGCTGGGAGGTCACAAGCGGTTCTGTGTTCTCGATTTGCGGTGCATTTACATAGGCGGTTTTTGCAATTTCGTTCCCGATTGCCGCTAAAGGATTGTGAATCACAAGATACTGTGCCGTAAATACGCTTATGAGTATAGTAATCATGCATGAATTGTTGATAATTCTTTTTATACTCTTTTGATTTTCATAAAGCGTAGCGTTCATGATTAATTTGTAATTTACTATCCTTTCTACTACTATTGTAGCATAATTTATATATCCTTTCAATACTGAATATGACTTAATTTTAAAAAATCAAATGGCTGTAAAGCCGCGCGGTTAATATTTCTTAATGGGATTTTGTACACTTAATGCGCAATTCATTTAACGCGGGGAACAAGCCCGACCGGCTCCTGAAATGAGGTGTTTTTTGCAAAATATTGCCCGATTGTCTAATTGCTCCGGAGTTTTGTTTTGCATTTAATATAATCAAATCTTTTTCATACTTCCAACTATTCTTAATTCCAGACAGCGGGGCTATTTCAGCCCCATTTTTTTATTAAAAAGTACTTTAAATTCGATGTCACCCCCAACTTGATTGGGGATCTCCGGCAACGCCGGTCAAAAGCGTAAATAAGAACATGTTTTTGCAAAAGATTCCCAGGGAAACGGGAATGACAACACACACAGGCTATCAAACGCCGTAAAGCCCCAAAAGTCTGATTGGTTCAGCCTCTCTGTCCACCCAAATCTGGCTTCTTGAGGGTGTAAAAGCCTCATTTACCTCTTTTTTTAGCACAGCAAAGTTTATATCAATAAAATTTATGCTCGGAACCCTTTCAACAAAGTACTCAGGCGCCCCGCAGTTGGGGCAGAATTTTGTATGGGGGAGGATTTTTCCGCGTTTGATAATAGTTTTTCTTTTTACGTTGCAGCATGCGCAGCGCGTTAGATACCAGTGGTTTTCGACGTATTTTCCGCAGTCAGGGCAATAACCCGCGTCGACCTCCGACGAAACCCTTGTATGAGTGCATTCTGACTTTTTTTTGAAAAATAACATATTCGCCCCTTAAAATAAATTTACAAATTATTTATAATGACGATTCCAATCATGTCAAATAACATGTCAGAAAAAGGATTGAGCCTTATTGACAAAATAAAATGAGCATATAATATGGTATAAGACGATGTATTTTTGTCTAAAAATGTTTTATAGAGGTAAAACCTATTAAACAGGCAATATAGAACACGTAGTAGATATACAAAAAAGGAGATTAATCTCATGGCACGCGAAAAGTATGAACGTACGAAACCGCACGTTAACATTGGTACAGTAGGCCACGTTGACCACGGTAAAACTACATTGACAGCAGCAATCACTTCTGTTTTGGCAGCAGCTGGACAAGCTCAGGCTAAAAAATTCGATGAAATCGACGCTGCTCCGGAAGAAAAAGCAAGAGGTATCACTATCTCTACTGCTCACGTAGAATACGAAACAGCAGACAGACACTATGCACACGTTGACTGCCCCGGCCACGCTGACTATGTTAAAAACATGATCACAGGTGCAGCTCAGATGGACGGCGGTATCCTCGTTATCGCTGCCACAGATGGTCCGATGCCCCAAACTCGTGAACACATCCTCCTTGCTCGTCAGGTTGGTGTTCCCAGATTGGTTGTATTCTTGAACAAATGCGATATGGTTGACGACGAAGAACTTCTCGAACTCGTTGAAATGGAAACAAGAGAACTCTTGTCTTCATACGAATTCGACGGCGACAATATTCCTATCATCAAAGGTTCAGCTCTTAAAGCTCTTGAAGCTGTACAGGCTAACGCTAACGTAAAACGCGGCGAAGACAAATGGGTTGACAAAATTTGGGAACTCATGGATGCGGTTGACTCTTACATCCCGACTCCTGAACGTGACCTTGATAAACCTTTCTTGATGCCGGTTGAAGACGTATTCTCTATCACAGGTCGTGGTACTGTTGCTACAGGCCGTGTTGAAAGAGGTAAAGTTAAAGTTGGTCAGGAAGTTGAAATCGTTGGTTTCGGCGAAACTAAGAAAACAACTGTTACAGGTGTTGAAATGTTCAGAAAACTGCTTGACGAAGGTCTTGCAGGCGACAACATCGGTGCATTGCTCCGTGGTGTTGACAAAACTGAAATCCAGAGAGGTCAGGTATTGGCTGCTCCCGGATCTATCACACCTCACACAAAATTCACAGCTAACGTTTACGTTCTGACAAAAGAAGAAGGCGGACGTCACACTCCTTTCTTCCCCGGATACAGACCTCAGTTCTACATCAGAACTACTGACGTAACCGGTTCTATCAAATTTGACGGCGAAATGGTTATGCCTGGTGACAACGTTGTAATGGACGTTGAATTGATTGCTCCTGTAGCTATCGAACAAGGTATGAGATTCGCTATCAGAGAAGGCGGACGTACAGTTGGCGCAGGTGTTGTTGACAAAATTACTGCGTAGTTTGTTGATTACACATCAAAAATTAAAAACCGCTCCGAAAGGGGCGGTTTTTTTATTTTTCCATCGGAATCAGATGGAGGAGTTGTTTTCTCAGGGAGTTTAGCTTTCTTTCGTTCACAATAGACAAATTTGTTATATCCAGATGATGAAATTCCAGCTGGTTGAGCAGAATATTGTTCAATATTGAGTGCAAATGGTAAATTCTGTATGTTTGGCGGTAAAGATTTTTGATTTGTTCGCTTGTGATTTCAATTTTTGACATTGTGACCTCTATAATAATTAATATTTTATGTAAACTGATAATATATTATCAATAAACGTATTATATGATATAGAAATAATCTTGTCAATAAATTATCATTAATATATGGAAAATGAACAATTATCGTTAAAAATTGGTAAAAAAATAAGGCTCCTTAGGGAATATAAAGAATTTTCCCAGGAAGATTTGGCTATAAAATCAAAAATGGGGATACCTTCAATTAGTATAATCGAACGGGGAAAGGCCAATCCTACACTCCATTCTTTAAACCAAATTGCCAATGCGTTGGAAGTTGATATTTCGGAATTATTTAATTTTACGATTTAAGCAAAATTTTATGAACAATGAAGATTTAATAAATAAAATTGGCAAAAAGATAAAGCTTTTGAGAGAAAACCAAAAAATATCTCAAGAAAAATTGGGGCAATTAGCTAAATTAGAAAGAAATTCTGTTGGCCTGATTGAAAGAGGCGAAACAAACCCTACTTTGTGCTCTTTAAACCAAATTGCCAATGCGTTGGAAGTTGATATTTCAGAATTATTTAATTTTACGATTTAATTTATTTATCGCGGTTGCGTAAAAACACTTGAATATTCATTTTTCTAGCTCGATTCACTGTGCCCCACCCCCCTATTGCATGAAAATCTTTACCATGTATGATTAAAAAGTCAGAAAAGTTACCGACAATTTAATACAATATCGCGGAAATTCGTTTTCTGCATTTTTGTTGTTGTGTTAATTGTCAAAAAATAAAGATTTGTAATATTAAACGTAAGAAAGGTTACAACGTGGAAGAATCTAAAGAAACAAACGTACAGGAATCGGTTGAAGAAGTAAAAACCGAAGAAACAGTTGAAACAGCAGCTGCTGAAACTGTTGAATCAGCAGAAACAACTGAAGCTAAACCCGCAAAACGCGGCAGAGGCGCAAAAGAGGGCAAAGGCAGAAAAAGAAAAATCGAAACTGTCGAAGCTCCCCAGTCTGAATGGAAAGAACGCGTAGTTCAAATCAGACGTGTAACAAAGGTTGTAAAAGGCGGTAAAAAACTCAGCTTTAGAGCAATCGTTGTTGTCGGAAACGGCAAAGGACAGGTCGGCGTAGGCTGTGCAAAGGCATCAGAAGTCATCATCGCTATCCAGAAAGCCATCGCAGAAGGCAGAAAAAGCCTCATCACCGTTCCTATCTTCAAAACAACCATTCCTCACCCGATTGTCGGAAACTCCGGCGCAGGCAGCGTTATGCTGAAACCCGCTTCAATGGGTACCGGTGTTATCGCAGGCGGCGCTGTTCGTGCAGTGCTTGAACTTGCCGGCATCGAAAACATTTTGAGCAAATCTCTCGGTTCAAAAGCTCCTTTGAACGCTGCTAACGCAACAATCGAAGCTTTGAAATCATTGAGAACGTTCAACGATGTTGCTAAAAACCGCGGTTTGACGTTGAAAGAAATGTTGAACGCATAAGCTCTGTTATTTCGAACTTGTTTCGGAATCTCAAAGACCTTGCGTATTGACATAAATTTCAGTGCAACCTTAAAAAGCTAATAAAGTAAAGGAAAAAATAAAAATGGCTAAAGATAAATTAGAAAAAGTATCGATAAGACTGAAAAAAAGCCTTATCGGCTCAACAAAAGACCAGATTAAAGTCGTTAGAGCACTCGGTCTCAAAAAAACTAACGATGTTGTTGAACACTTCAACAGTGCAACTATCATGGGTATGGTAAATAAAGTGCCTCACCTTGTTGAAGTGGTGAAATAAGGGTGTGCAGGGCAAAGGGAGCCTGCGCAGGCAGGGGACCAAAGCCCGCAACCGTTCTATACCGCCGTTGCGGAGGAACAGTGTTCCGGAGCGTACGAATCTTTGATTCGACAGGCGGAATCGTTAAAAATATCCAATCGGCTAATATTAAAAATTAATGAAAGGTAATATAAAAATGGCAGATAGAATCACATTAGAAGACTTAAGACCTGCTGAAGGAGCAACAAAAGGCTCAAAAAGAGTAGGCAGAGGCAGAGCATCAGGACACGGAAAAACTTCTTGCCGCGGTCACAACGGCGAAGGACAGCGCTCCGGCAGCTCACAAAAAAGAGGTTTTGAAGGCGGCCAGATGCCCTCATACAGACAAATGCCTAAACTCAAAGGCTTTACTAATTTCAACGCAATCAACTATGCAGAAGTTAACGTAAAAGACCTTGAAAGACTGGGACTTGAAACTGTTGACCTCGACGCGTTAATCGGCGCAGGCAAAGTTCACCCGTCATCAGAAGGCTTGAGAGTCCTCGGAAACGGCGAAATCTCAAAAGCTGTAAGTGTTAAAGCAAACTACTTTACACCTTCGGCAAAAGAAAAAATCGAAAAAGCAGGCGGAAAGGCTGAGTTAGTATAATGCAAAACGCAAGAATCAAGCCACCTTCAATGGAAGATGTGGCATCAATGCTCCAGGCTTCGGGCTTGAAAGCTAAATTAATATTTACTTTCGCAATGATTGCCATATTCAGGCTTGGCGTGCATTTGCCGCTGTTCGGTATCGACAATCAGATATTTGCAAGAATCGCACAGGGAAACAATATCATCGGATTTATTGATTTGTTCTCGGGCGGTGCTTTGCAGAACATTTCGATACTGGCTCTGGGCATCGGGCCTTACATTACGGCGTCAATTATCATGCAATTGCTGACCGTTGTAATCCCGCACCTTGAGCAGCTGCAAAAAGAGGAGGGCGAAGCCGGCAGAAGAAAAATTTCGCAATATACGCGTGTTTTCACGGTGTTTATCGCGGTTTTTCAGTCTGCGTTGTTCCTTTTCTACCTTTTGCATCAAGCTCCTGCGGCAATTCTGGTTAATCCGGCGGTATTCTTTATCGGCTCCACAATCATCCTCACGGCGGGTTCCGTGTTTGTGATGTGGCTTGCTGAGCTGATTACCGAAAAAGGCATCGGAAACGGCGGCTCGCTGCTGATTTTCGTGGGTATTCTTTCAAGAATCCCGTTCTATTTTGAACAAACCGGACAACTCGTAATGAACGATTCGTCAAAACAGCTCGGATTGCTGCTTTTGCTCGCAATCTTCTTCGGAACGATGATTTTGATTGTAATAATGCAGGAAGCCATCCGAAAAGTGCTTATCGTGAACCCCAGAAGACAGGTTGGCAACAAGGTTTACGGCGGAGTGAACACATTTATCCCGTTCAAGATGAATCCGGGCGGCGTAATGCCTATCATCTTTGCGGTTGCAATTTTGTTGTTCCCGACGACGGTTATAAGCCTTATCGGACAATCGAATCTGCCTCCGGGAACGTTCAGAAATATAATTACGCAGCTCACGACGATATTGAGCCCGTCAGGCGTTACTCACTACGTGCTGTACTTCCTGTTAATCGTATTTTTGACGTTTTTCTACGCGTCAATCATGCCTAACATGCAGCCGAAAGAGATTGCGAACAATTTGAAAAAATACGGCTCATCAATCCCCGGAATCAAACCCGGAAAACCGACCGCGGAAGCTCTGGACAGGATTTTGAGCAGAATCACGCTTCTTGGCGCACTCGCGCTGGGCGTAATCGCTTTGATTCCGTCGTTTGCTTCTTATATCACGGAAATTACGACGCTTCAGGGCATCGGAGCTACTTCGCTCATAATCATGGTCGGTGTTGCGCTTGACTTTATTAATCAGGTCAAAGCTCAGCTGCTGGCTAAAAATTATGAAAGCTTCCTGAAAGAATAAACGGATAAAAAATAAAAAAGCGTCGGACAAAACCGGCGCTTTTTTAGTGCTAAACTGTAAAACATGGAGGGTTTGCCCGTGTATAAACAAATTTTTGAAAACTTAAAAAAATCCGCATTCAGAAGCAAATTCAGGCTAAAAGAAAAGGAAAAATTGTATATAAAAGAAAAGGGGCTCGCCACAATCGAATCACATGCGCGTGATTTCATTGCAAAAAGAATTGCACCGGCTGTGGTTCCTAATGACGGCAAACAAACCCCGATGAAAGGCCATCCGGTTTTCATCGCCCAGCATGCGACCGCCTGCTGCTGCCGCGGATGCATAAACAAATGGCATAAATTCCCCAAAAATGTTCAATTGACGCAAAAACAACAGGATTATATCGTTGGTTTGATAATGGAATGGATTAACGGGCAGCTGCTGGCTTAATCACACCCGCACGACGGGCTCAAAGAACCGTCGCAGCATAGCGCTTTGTTGTATTTACATCCGCAAACCCCGCCGTGGCGCGAACAGCAGCCCTTTTTATTGAGAACGGAGTTTTCTATTACCGCAAAACCCGCACCGGCACAAAAAAGTACCAGCAATGCGCCGATTAAAATCTTTTTCACCATAATTATTTATTTATCCTCGTTTTTTCTAATTCTATGCATTTGCGCAAGGACTGTCAATCACCATCTGTAACTAATTTTTAAATTTACCCCTTGACTTAGAGTTAACTCCAGCATTTAAAATGATATTACAGTGAAAAAAGGAGAAAATTTCATGACAATATTGGACAAAATTAACAACCCTGAAGATGTGAAAAATCTCACAATAGACGAGATGAAATCGCTTGCGCAGGACATTCGCGCGGGTATTTTGAACAGAGTAAACCTTGTCGGAGGCCATCTGGGGCCGGATTTGGGCATAGTCGAGGCAACTATTGCGTTTCACTATGTTTTTAATTCACCTGTGGACAAAATCGTGTTCGATGTTTCACATCAGGTTTATCCGCATAAAATGATTACGGGCAGAAAAGCCGGATTTTTGCACCCGCTTGAGCATCCTGAGATTTCCGGCTACACAAATCCCGCAGAAAGCGCCCATGACCATTTTGTTGTCGGACATACCTCAACTTCGGTGAGCCTTGCGACCGGTGTGGCTAAAGCAAGAGATTTGAAAGGCGAAAAATACAACGTAATTGCGCTGATTGGCGATGGTTCACTCACAGGCGGCGAGGCTTTCGAGGGCTTGAACAATGCGGCTGTGTTAGGAAGCAATTTTATCGTAATTGTGAACGACAACGACATGTCAATCGCCGAAAATCAGGGCGCAATAGACAAACACCTCAAAGAACTCCGAAAAGCTAAAGGAAATGTCGAAAACAACCTTTTTAAAGCAATGGGATATGAATATTTCTTCGTAGAAGACGGAAACGATCTTAAATCGCTAATTGAAACCTTTGAAAAAGTCAAAGATGTTGACCATCCTGTCGTTGTGCACATTTGCACGCTCAAAGGCAAGGGCTACAAACCCGCAGAAGAAGACAAAGAGCCCTATCACTGGCAGCTTCCAGGGTTTTTGGATGAAAACAAGCCCGCGTTAGAACCTGTTGAAACCTACGATTCAATAACAACGGATTATATCCTGAAAAAACAAAAGGAAAACCCTGCTATCGTGTCGATTTCCGCTGCAACACCGGGCGCAACCGGCTATTCGCGTGAATATAGAAAAGAATTGGGCAAAAACTACACGGATGTTGGCATTGCCGAGGGGCATGCGGTTGCTTATGCGTCGGGGATTGCGAAAAACGGCGGAAAACCGATTTTCGGCGTGTTGAGTTCGTTTATCCAGAGGACTTATGACCAGCTTTCGCAGGATTTGGCGCTGAACAACTCGCCGGCGACGATTCTTGTTTACTGGGCGGGGATTTCCGGCGCTGATATGACGCATTTGCAGACTTTTGACATTCCGCTCATCAGCAATATCCCGAATATCGTTTATCTTGCGCCCGCAAACAGGGAAGAATACCTGAAAATGCTTGACTGGTCGGTCGAACAGAACGAACATCCGGTGGCAATCAGGGTTCCGATGGGGCAGGCGGTTTCTTGCGGAATTGAGGATACGACCGATTATTCTGTTTTGAATAAATACAAAGTTGCTGCAAAAGGCGAAACCGTTGCAATAATCGGGCTCGGCAGCTTTTTCGGGCTTGCAAATGAGGTAAAAGACGAGCTCAAAAAGCACGGAATCAACGCAACCGTTATAAATCCGCGATTTATAACGGGCGTGGATGAAGAATTGCTTAACAGCCTGAAATCTGACCATCAGCTCGTCATCACGCTGGAAGACGGCGTTCTGGACGGCGGTTTTGGTGAAAAAATCGCAAGATTTTACGGCGATTCAAGCATGAAAGTTCTAAATTTCGGCGCGAAGAAAGAATTCACTGACAGAGTGTCTGTTGACGAGCTTTATGAGCGATACAGATTGAAAAAAGAGCTCATTGCGGACGATGCGATGAAATGCCTTTCTGCGGTAGTTTGCTAGATTTTAAAAGCCCCTTTCTTGTTAATAGAAAGGGGCTTTTTTATGAAACTTGATAATTTGCGGGGTATTCAAGAGCGGGATTTAGTTTTTCCGTTCTGATTCCTCCGGCTACGCGACGGGTTTAAGTTGTCTGAGAAAAATTCGTGATAAGGAACGAAGTGACGTGAACGAATTTTTTGA
>OGOC01002756.1_pt1 | contig 10780 bp, 9 predicted proteins | sample 1552561 | NCBI WGS metagenome assembly OGOC01 (sample SAMEA2580148, study PRJEB22360) | human gut metagenome | biome: human gut; feature: human-associated habitat; material: faeces | place: Denmark | collected 2008/2010
CACTGCGCAGGCCGGGCTTTCGCCCGAAGAAGCTCTGCGCGAGCAGGAACTTTATATTTAAGATCTTGCCGCTGCCTTTTTCTCGTTCTTCACCCGGTACATCGCGGCGTCTGCACGTTCTACTCAAGCATTCTGTTTTTTGCGGATATTTCACCGCTGGAACTCACACAGTCTGCTTTTTCTTCCGCAACAGCAAAAACAGGGTCAGCAGCGCCGTCAGCAGCTCCGATGCCGGGAAGGCCGCCCACACGCCGTTCATGCCAAAGAGGGCGCTCATCACCAGCGAGCAGACCACAATGGCCGCCACGCCGCGGCAGATGGAGGTGACCGAGGCTTCCAGCGGGCGGTTGGTGGCGCTCAGGTAGCCCGCCGCCACGATGTTGAACCCGGCAAAGAAGTAGCCCACGAAGTACAGCCGCATGCCGTTGTGGGCAAACCGGGCCATCTGCGCCGAGTTTTCACTGTTGAACCAGCCCACCAGCGTGTCGGTCATGCCGAACACCACCGCGTACAGCATGGCCGCCAGTGCCAGCGCGGTGCAGCTGCCCAGAATGAGCAGCTTCCGGGCTCCGGCCCGGTCGCTGTGGCCGTAGCAGCGGCTCACCAGCGGCTGGGCACCCTGGGCCACGCCGTTGAAGATGGCTGTTGCCACCAGCGCAAAGTTTGCCACCACGCCGTAAGCGGCCACGCCCACGTTGCCCGCCAGCCGGAGCAGCAGGAAATTGAACACGGTGGTGGTCACGGCAGAGGAGAGCTCCCCGACAAAGCCGGAGATGCCCAGCTGGCAGCTCTGCACCAGCAGCCGGGCCGAGGGGGCCTGCCGGACAAAGGTGAGCGTGTTGCTCTTTTGAAAGAAGTGGCGGCTGCAGATGGCGATGCTGAGCACCGGCGAGATGGCGGTTGCCAGCGCCGCGCCGGGCAGGCCCAGCCCCATGGGGAAGATGAAGATGTAATCGAACACCACGTTGAAGAGGCTGCCGCAGAGGGTCGCCACCATGGCCAGTGAGGGATCGCCGTCGTTGCGGACAAAGGCTGAGACGATGTAGTTGCACATGAAGAAGGGCGTGAACAGCAGGAAGATGCGGGCGTACCCCACGCCGAGTGCAACGATCTCCGCGTCGCCGCCCATGAACCGCAGCAGCACCTCGGGGCAGAAGATGCCCGCCAGCATGAAGGGCAGGGCGAACACCAGCGCCCAAAGCAGGGCGTTGGAGAAATAGCGCTCCGACCTCTCGTCGCCCTGCGCCCGGAGGATGGCGTAGCGGGTGGCCGCACCGAGGCCCAGCATGGAGCCGATGGCGAAGATGAAGTTGTAGATGGGCAGACAGAGGTTCAGCAGAGCCACACCGCTGGTGCCTGCCGCCTGCGAGATGAAATAGGTATCGGCCAGGATGTAGCAGGACGTACCCAGCAGGCCGAAGATGTTCTGGCTGACGTATTTGAAATACTGTTTGGTAAGGCTCATGTTCTCCTCGTCAAATGTCACATTTTTATCATTCAAATTTCAGATATACTGCCATATTGCGTCAGTTTATCACAATCCGACCGAAGCTGTCAAGCTCTCCATTTGCACAAACGCCCGGATGGGTGTATACTGTAGTTTGTTTTTGAAAACAGGCAGAAGGGAGGGTGCATCATGCCGGGCAAGACTTTATACTGTCTGGGCGAAGCGTGGCTGGAATTGAACAGCACCGCGCCGCTGGCGTCGGCAGAGACGTTTTCTCCCCGCATGGGCGGAAGCGCCGCCTCGCTGGCACTGGCTTATGCCGCACAGGGCGGCAGAGCTTCTCTTTTAACGCAGCTTGGCGAGGATGCTTTCGGACACCGCATCGCAGACGCTTTATCTACTGCCGGTGTGGACGTCAGCCGGGTCTGCTTCACCTCCCGCGCCCCCACGCCGCTGCTGTTCGACGGCGGCGGCGAACAGCTAGGCTGCCGCACCCGTTCTTCGGAGCTGCTCTATGCACCCGAACAGCTGGGCGCTGACTGGGCCGCAGATGCTGAAATGCTGGCCTTTTCCAGCGCCTGCCTCGTGGACAGCCCCTGCCGCTACACCCATCTTGCCGCGCTGGACACCGCCCGCACCGCCGGTGTGCCAGTCTGCTTTGTCCCCTCTCTCCGCCCGGCTCTCTGGCCCGGCGAAAAGACCCTGCGGGACACGGTGATGCAGTTTCTCCCCTTCGCGGACATCCTCGTCCTCACCGCCGACGAGATGGAGCTTCTGCTGGACATCCGGGAGTATCAGGTCGGGCTGTTTGCCCTGCTGCGGGGGCATACCCAGCTGGTGGTGCTTGAGACAGAAGAGGGCGTCCACGCCTTTACCCGGGCAGTACACGCATTCCTGCCCGAGCTTTCCGCCCCGCCCGAAGAGCTGGCCGCACGGCTGCTGTATCAAATCTCTCAGCAGGAGCTGACCCTGAAAAAGCTCATGAAATGCAGTGCTCCGGCACTTCAGACACTTCTATAACGCCGGAAAGCCCCCGCCTTTGCAGGCGGGGGCTTTCCGTTTATTTTGTCATCCGGAGGAGAATGAGCTTATCAGTGGATGAACACCGGGCCAAGCGGGTTGGTGATGGGGCTGACGTAGCCGCCCAGCAGCTTCGGGATAGCGAGGCTGATGTCAGGCACATAGGTCAGCAGCAGCAGAGCGATGAACATGCACAGATAGAACGGCAGGGGAGCCTTGACGACCTTCTCCATGGGGCGCTTCGCAACGGCAGAGCCGATGAACAGAACCGCGCCGACAGGGGGAGTCAGCAGGCCGATACCGCAGTTCAGGACCATGATGATACCGAACTGGATGGGGTCGATGCCGATGGAGGTCGCAATGGGCAGCAGGATGGGGGTAGCGATCAGGATGATGGGAGCCATATCCATGATGCAGCCCAGAACCAGGATGATGAGGTCGATGAGCAGTGCGATGATATAGGGGTTGCTGGTGACGCTGGTGATGGCGTTTGCGGCCAGATCAGGCACGTGCAGCATGGTCAGGCAGTTGCCGAACACTGCAGAGGTGGCGATCAGGATAAGGACGATGGACAGAGTGTTGACGCACTCATCCAGAGCGTGCCAGACGCCCTTCCAGTCAAGGCCCTTGTAGACGAAGACGGAGACCAGCAGAGAGTAGATAACTGCGATAGCAGCGGACTCGGTAGCGGTGAACACACCGCCGACAACACCGAACACGACGATGACGACTGCGGCCAGAGCCCAGATGGAGGTACCCAGCTGCTTGATGAAGCCCTTGATGGTGAAGGGAGAGCCCTTGGGGTAATTCTCCTTGACGGAGATGATGTAGGAGCCGATCATCAGGACGATGGCCAGCAGAGCGCCGGGCAGGTAGCCAGCCAGGAACAGGCTGCCCACGGAGATGCCGCCGGCGGTGGTGGCGTAGATGACCATGTTGTGGCTCGGGGGGACCAGCAGGCCCTCGCAGGAGGAGGTGATGGTAACGGCCGTGGAGAAATCGGCGTCGTAACCCTGATCGACCATCATGGGGATCATGATGGAGCCGATGGAGGCGGTATCTGCGGAAGCAGAACCGGAAATGCCGCCGAAGAAGTAGGAAGCAACGATGTTGACCATTGCCATGCCGCCGCGCATCCAGCCGACGCAGGCGTCAGCCAGAGCGATCAGCTTTTCGGAGATGCCGCCGCTGCCCATGAGGACGCCCATGGTGATGAAGAACGGGACGGCCATCAGGCTGAAGGACGAGATGCCCTTGACCATCAGGCGGCAGACATCGGACAGTGCCTGACCCTGCACCATCAGGCAGAGCACGCTGGACAGACCAACGGCGTATGCGATGGGGAAACGCAGGAAGATCATGACGAAGAAGCTGACAAGAAGGACAACGATTGCCAGTGTCTGGACTGTCATATTAGTTCTCCTCCTTTACAAAAAAGCTCTTGATGTGGTTGTACAGTGCCTCGATCTCGAAGATGATCATGGCGACACCGGCCAGAGGCACGGGGAAGTACATCCAGAAACGGCTCAGCCAGGGCATCGAGACATAGAAGCCGCGGCCGCCCAGGGTGGTGGCGTAGTTCCAGCCCACAACCAGCATGATGAGGCCGAGGATGCAGACCGCCAGATCGGCGAGGATGTCCAGCACCTTGACGACGATCTTGGGCAGGTAGACGTCAAATGCGGTCATGCGGATGTGTGCGCCGCGGCGGATGGCCAGAGCGGCACTCAGCACGGCCATATAGCTCATGCAGGTCAGCACGACCTCTTCCGTCCATGCGGGGTCCGGGATGAACGGGACGTAACGACCAATGACCGACATGGTGGTAATGAGAATATCTGCGATCAGCAGCAGCTTGCAGATAAACAGGACCACTTTGTAGGTGACGTCGTACGCCGGCTTGATCTTATCCAGAGTGGTAAAGATTTTCGGCATAGGATCTCCTCCATACTCTTATAAAAAGCCCGGCGGGTCTGCGGGCGTATCCCGTAGTCCCCCGCCGGGCTATGTACTACTTCAGGATAAAGGCGCTTTTATCAGGCCTTCATATCCAGCAGCTGCTGATACAGCTCAGCCTGATCCGAGGTGTTCTCGCTGATGACCTTAGCGCAAGCCTCCTGCCAGGGAGTCTTATCGGGGACATCGACGACGTTGCAGCCGGAAGACTTCAGCTCGTCGAGGACCTTGTTCTCAGCGGTCTCGGACAGGTCAGCGTTGAAGGCCTGCGTATCCGCAGCAGCCTCCATGATGGCAGCCTGCTGGTTCTCGGTCAGCTTGTTCCAGGCGTTGTCGGTGATGACAGCCTGCACAGCGCCCAGAGTATGGCCGTCGAGGATCAGGTTGTTAGCGACCTCGGGGAAGGCGTTGGACTTGTAGTTTGCGATGGGCTGCTCAGCGCCATCGACAACGCCGGTCTGCAGTGCGCTGTACAGCTCGCCGAAGGAAACGACGGTGGGGTTAGCGCCCAGGCCCTCGACCATGCCGTTCATGACGGGGTCGTTGGACACACGCAGCTTCAGGCCCTTGAAATCAGCGATGCCGGAAACGGGCTTGACAGTGAAGAAGTGACGGAAGCCCTCTTCGCCGTAGAAGATACCACGAACGGGCAGGCCCAGCTCCTGGGGCTCGTTCAGGAACTCAGGTGCCAGCTCGCTGTTGGCGAAGTTCCAGAAGTGTGCGCGGTTCTCGAAGGTGAAGGGGATGGACAGCAGCTTGGACTTGTTGCAGCCGTAGCTGGTCAGTGCGAAAGCGGAGATACGGCTGATGTCGATGGAGGTGGAGCCGCCGAGGATAGCGTCCAGAACGTCGTTCTCAGAGCCCAGAACGCCGGAAGCCTGCACATCGACGACGACGGAGCCGCCGGTCAGCTCCTCGACCTTCTCCTTGAAGTGAGAACCGGTCTGGCCGACGATGGTATCCAGCGGGTTGACCTCGGCGTAGACCAGAGTCACCTTCGGGTCGGAAGCAGCAGCTGCGGCATCACCGGCGGGAGCGGTGGAAGCTGCAGCAGAGGTAGCGGTAGAAGCAGCAGTGCTGTTGCTGGAGCCACCGCAGGCGGTCAGTGCCAGAGCAGCGGCGGAAACACCGGCTGCTGCCAGAAAGCTGCGACGAGAAATCTTCTTCATGATAAAATCCTCCTTAGATTTTCCTCATTCAGGGCGGTGCGCTCTGCACGGGTCGCACACCGTCCGTTCATTTACTGTACACACTTTAGCAAAAATTTTTAGTCAGAACAAGGGCTTATGAAAAATGTCCTGTTTTTCAAAAAAATGTGAGAAACACTTTTGTGCATTTCCTACAAGCCATAGCGCAGTTTATTCAGCACACTGCCCAACAAGATGAATACAATGTAATATCTCTTGCGCTTTTTCAGGCTTCGCGAATGCGCTGGATGAGGCGGCTCTGCTCCTCAAAAGCCGCGTACATAGGCTCGACTGCCGCCCGGAAGCGGGCTTTCTCGACGGCAGAGAGGGTCGTCACCTCCACGCCCCATTCCCGCATATGCTTCTCGGCGCTGGCCTCCCGCTCCGCCCAGAGGCGGCGTTCGGCCAGAGCGCTCTCCTTTCCGCAGGTGCGGATGATGTCCGGGAAGTGTTCGTCCAGCTCTGCCAGCTTTTCCATCGCGGCCTCGCTGGCCAGCTGCAGCTCCGGCACGCGGGCATGCTCATCCTTTAAGAAATAGGGGGCCACCTCGTAGTGGCCCATGGCCTCATAGCTGGGCCAGTTGTTTTCCGCGCCGTCTATCTCGGCGTTGTGCAGGGCTGCATAGACCCGGCTGTAGACCACCTGCGCGGGCTTTGCGCCGAGGTCCAGTATCATCTCGCTCATCATGTCCGACTCCTGCACCCGGAGCGTCAGCCCCGCGAGGTCCGCCAGCGTCTCCACCTTTTCGCGGGTGTAGAAGCTGCGGACACCGGCGTCGAACCACGACAGGCCCACGAGGTCCATCGCGCCGAGGCCCGAGAGGAATTCATCGCCGATCTCACCGTCCAGCACCCGCCACATCTGGGGCGCGTCGGTATAGAGAAAAGGCAGCTGCAATACGCTCAGGGCAGGCAGACACTCGGCCAGCTGGCTCAGAGAGACGCGGGCAAAGTCGATGCCGCCGTACTGCATCTGCTCGATGACGCTCTGTTCGGCCCCCAGCTCCCCGCCGCTGTAGACCACGACTTTGACCCTTCCCTCCGTCCGCTCGGCCACGAGGTCGGCAAAGGCCAGAGCGGCCTGAGTGGTGGGATAATCCTCGGGCTGGTTCTCGGCGTAGCGCAGGATGAGCTCCGGGCCGGTGTACTCTTCCGTCTTGCTGCAGCCCACAGCGCCCAGCGCCGTACAGGCGGCCAGCGCCAGCACAGTGCGGCGGGAAATCATCCGCCCGCTCACAGCCCGGCCTCCGGGTCGGCCTTTGCCTTCTGGCCGGCCTGACGGCGGTACTGGGTGGGAGTCATGCCGGTGCGTTTCTTAAACGCCCGGGCGAAGTAGCTGGCGTCCTCGTAGCCCACCATCGACGCCACCTCCGCCGAGGAGCGGAAGGGGTCGGCCAGCAATTCCTTTGCCGCGTTGATGCGCAGCTCGGTGAGGCAGTCGAGGAAGTTCATCTTCTGGTACTTCTTGAACTGCGCCGACAGGTAGGCCGGGCTGATGTGCAGGATCTCGCCCACGCTGTCCAGCGACAGATCGAACATATAATTATCCTCGAGGTAGCGGCGGACATGGGCCATGACGAGGGCCGTCTGGCTGTTCTCGCCCTCCTCGGGGGCGTCTTCCGCCTCTTCTTCGGTCTCCGTCTGCTCCTGCTGGGGCTGGGCGGCGGCCAGCTCTTCCAGCTTCCGCTCCGTCTCGATCTGCCGCATAGCCCGGCGCACCGAGGCTTCCAGCTCGTCGGGGTCCACCGGCTTGAGCAGATAGTCGCAGGCCCCCAGATGCACCGCCTCATGGGCATACTGGAACAGGCTGTAGGCCGTGACGAAGATGACCCGGCAGGAAGGCCGCTGGGCCAGCACGGCGCGGGCAGCGTCGAGACCGCTCATACCCGGCATCTCAATATCCATCAGGATGAGGTCCGCGCCCCACAGCACCGCCGTGTCGGCAGCTTTGCGGCCATTTTCCGCCACCTCCAGAACCACTTCCCGCTCAAAACGGCGCTGGACCAGCTCTGCAAGCGCCTCCCGCTCCAGCTTTTCGTCATCCGCGATCAACAGGCGTATCATCGTCCAAATCCTCCTCCAAAAGTTCTACAAGGGGCAGGTACATACTGATGGCCGTTCCCCGGCCCGGGTGAGAGCGGATGATCAGCCGCCCCCGTTTATCCAGAAGCCGCAGCCGTGCGGCCACGTTATAGACGCCGATATGCTCCCAGCGCTCCCCGGGCTGGGCCAGCGCGGCTTTCAGCTGGGCCAGCTGTTCGGGCTGGATGCCCACGCCGTTGTCGCAGACGCTGATATAGAGCAGTCCCTTATCCCGCAGCGGGTTGATGCGGATGCGCACCACGCCGCCCTCTTCCTTGGGCGAGATGCCGTGCTTGAAGGCATTCTCCACGATGGGCTGCAAGATGAAGGACGGCACCATCGTCTCCGTCAAATCGAGGGAGTCGGAGATGCGCCACACCATCTTCACACGGTCGCCGAAGCGGACGTGATAAATGGAGTAATACTCGTCCACGATGCGCACTTCCCGGGCCAGCGGCACCTGCTCGTCGTTGCTCATCAGGCTGTAGCGCAGCAGGTGCGACAGAGCCGTGATGAGGGCCTGAGTGCGGTAGGCTTTTTCCTGTCCGGCGGTCTGTAAAATGACGTTCAGGGTGTTGAAAAGGAAATGGGGGTCTATCTGGCTGCGCAGCTGCTGCAAACGGCTGCGCTCCATCCGGTTCTGTAATTCCAGAGCTTCTGTTTTCTGGCGGTGGAGCTCCCGCTCCATCTCGTTTTTCTCCCGCAGGGTGGTCACCTGCTCCGCCATCGAATGCTTCATGTGGTTGAAGGCTTCGGTCAGCTGGGCCATTTCCGGCTGACGGGGCGAAGGCAGGTCGGGCGAATCGAACTCGCCCCGGGTGACCTCCCGGGAGGCGCCGATCATCTGCTGCACCGGGGTCAGCAGCGTCAGCACCGAGAAGGCCATGACGCAGCCAAGCGCAAGGCAGAGCGCCACCACGACGGTCTGCACCCATTTCACCCGGTCGCTGAGGGCCGACACGGTGGTGTAAGTCCCCTGAGCGTCGGTGATGGCCGTGTTCAGCAGCTGCTGGGTGTACTGGCGCAGATAGCCGCCGCAGGGTACGATCTTATTATAGTAGAGCTGGGCGGCTTTCGTGTCCTGACCGGCGGCCACCGCTTCTTCCAGCTGGTCCACCAGTGCGGTGTAGCTGTCGTAGGTAGTGGAAACGGCATTGTAGAGCAGATACTGCTCTTCACTCACAGTGCCAAGGTCGCTCTCGATGCGCCAGAGCCATGCGTTGGTGACGGAAAAGGCGCTGTGGAGCTCCTCTGTCAGCGCTTTGGCATCGCCGTACTCCCAGCGGTAATCTTCCATGGCCGAAAGACTCCGCTCCACGCCGTTTTGAAAGCGGCTGATGGCGTTGAAGTTGCCCATCTGGTCGTCCAGTTCCCGCAGCACGGTGCCGGACTGGTAAAAGCTCAAGAATATCTGCCCCGCCAGCGCCAGAAAAAACGCCGCCAGGCAAAGACTGATCTGCCCTTTCAGGGTCATCCTGCGCCCCACGCACCCATCCTCCTTCTCTGTGATATTCTACCGCGCATCTTCCGCCTTATCCGGCCTGTCCGCCGTCAGAGCGAAAGCTCCATAAACTTTCTTTTTCGTCCTATTTTAGCACATTTTAGGGCATCTGCGCAATATCATCCTTGATTGTTGGAAAATAATATGGTACTATGACCAAAAAGGAGGGTATTTTTATGTCTCAGCCGATCTCCGTTTCCGTCCAGATGGATGCTGCATCCTTCCACGATTTTGCCGCCTTTGACCTGCTGCGCCACCACAAGGCGTGGCACCGGCCTCTGGTGTTCACGGCCATTTTGCTGGTGTCTGCCGGCTTCTGCCTGTCGCAGGTGGGCCAGAAAGACGGCGCAGCTCTGCTCACGGTGGTGCTGGCCGTGGTGGCGCTGGGCGTGCCGGCTGTCTACTTCTGGACGTTCTTCCACTCCCTGAGCCTCCAAATCAAAAAGATGGGCCTGCCCCGCCCCTTCTACCGGCTGCTGCTGGACGACGAAGGACTGTCGGTCTGGATGGCCGGCGAGCAGGACAAGCCTGAGGCGAGCCGCAAGTATGCGTGGCACGATATGCATCTGGCCTACCGCACCCCCAACGCCATTTACCTCTATGTCCAGCAGAATCAGGCCTATCTGCTGAACGACAGCCTCGACGCCGCATGGAGCCTGCTGCAAGCCTCCCTCCCGGCAGAGCGCCTGCATGATATGCGATAAGAACGTCAAAAGCCCATCGCACAGCTGTGCGATGGGCTTTTTTGCGTCAGCAAACAAAAACAGGCAGCGCCGTGGAAAGGAGGAGAAAGCGGCGCTGCCTGTGTATGAGAACTCCTAAACATTTGCGGCTGCTAGGAGGTTGTTGGTAGTCTGTCCGCCGCCGTGGCTATTGCCTCGCATAGGTGGGGGACAGTATTTTTTAGGGGCGCGGCACCCGCTGCGGGGCTGCGCATGAATCCTGCCTGCATGGCATTTATGGAAAGTCAAAAGCCGGAGATTGGGGATCTCGTTCTTGTCTTCCCGACTGCACCTTTATTGTACCGGATAAAAATGGAGTTTCTTTGAGTTAGTTTTGAACAATCTGCAAACAAGATGTGGAAAGTCGGAGGGCTTTCTTTTCCGTTCTGCTTGACATTCGGCACAGAACGATGTATTGTTAAGTTTATTGTGAAATACCTATGAAATTCCTGCATTTTTGAGGGAGGAGACACTATGGCCGCAACGGCACAGCCGCAGCAGGAAAAGACCCTGCTCATGACCGAGGGCAGCATCTGGAAAAGCATCCTGCTCTTCTCGGTGCCGCTCATCCTGGGCAACCTGCTCCAGCAGCTTTACAACACCGCCGACTCCATCATCGTCGGCAACTTTCTGGGCAGCAACGCTCTGGCCGCTGTGGGTTCCAGCGGCTCACCCATCTACCTGCTCATCGGTTTCAGTCAGGGCGTGGCCGTCGGCGCCGGCGTCGTCGTGAGCCAGTACCTCGGCGCAAAAGATAAAAAGGAAACGCGCATCGCCGTCCACACCTCGCTGGCCATCGCGGTCATCCTCGGCCTCATCCTGACGGTGGGGGGGGAAGCCCGCCGCCGCACCACCAGCTGGCTGA
>OGOC01002764.1_pt1 | contig 10760 bp, 10 predicted proteins | sample 1552561 | NCBI WGS metagenome assembly OGOC01 (sample SAMEA2580148, study PRJEB22360) | human gut metagenome | biome: human gut; feature: human-associated habitat; material: faeces | place: Denmark | collected 2008/2010
GAAGGATAATATATATATCCGGCAAGAACAGTCGCCGAGCAGCCACAGCCCGATCCGCCCGAGTGGGTATCCTGTTCCTCGTTGTCAAATATCTCTATACCGCAGTCCATATGATTTGCCGATATATCCACATTGTTCATGCTCAGCAGATCCTCCAGTATCTTCTTGCCTACCTTGCCGAGATCACCGGTTATTATCCTGTCATAGTATGATGGCTTTATTCCAAAGTCCTGAAGATTCTGATATATGACAGCAGCCGCAGCGGGTGCCATACACGCTCCCATATTGAGAGAATCCTTCACTCCATAATCTACTATCTGCCCTGTGGTGACTCCATGAATACATACATCCGACTCTCTGTCCGACACCACAAAGGCACCACTTCCCGTGACCGTCCAGGTAGCTGACAGGGGACGCTGATTTCCATATTCCAAGGGAAAACGGAACTGCTTCTCCGCACTTCCATAGTGGCTTGACGCCTCCGCAATATCAGAATCCCCCCGCAAGGACGTTGCCCGCATCCCCCGCCGCCACAGTCATGGACGCAAGCGACAGTGCCTCCCCGCACGTCGAGCACGCACCATACAGACCGAACACCGGTATCTCCATATCCTTGATTCCAAATGTCGACGCTATGAGCTGTCCCAGCAGATCCCCGGCAAATATATACCTTATATCCTGCTTGACTATTCCCGCCTTCTGTATGGCAAGGGTCACCGCCTGACGCACCATCTCACTCTCGCCTTCCTCCCAGGAATCTTTGCCAAATGTTGCATCCTCGCTCACTCTGTCAAAATATCTCGCCATGGGGCCGTCTATCTCCTTCGGCCCCGCCACCGCTGCTGCCCCCAGTATATATGGGGGATTGCCAAATTTTATGCTCTGTTTTCCTTTTTTCTCATTCATATCATGCAACTCCCTTATATGGATAAATGTAACTGTTACTATAATTTCCTTATGCACTGCAGATTATAATGGTAGTTTTTGTTAATCTCAGCACTGGACAAATTCATTTATTTGCTTTAACATTACTAAAGTTGCTTTACAAAGAAAAAGGAATGGAGAATCGCCGTGGAATTTACAAAGGAATACTGGGTAAACTGTTTTAGCAGATGTGTCAGATATGCTACGACTTTTTTCAAATGGATAGTTTTTTCACTGATAATGGGAACGATATGCGGGCTTGTCGGAACAGCTTTTCATATATGCGTAGAGTACGCCACCGGCTTCCGTGAGAACAATCATATGATAATATATTTTCTGCCGCTTGCGGGAATCGTGATCGTATTTATATACAGGATCTGTGGAATAAGACATTCCAAGGGAACCAATCTTGTCATCGGTTCCATAAGAAGTGTGGAGGACGAGATTCCTTCCCGTATGGCTCCGCTGATCTTCATATCGACGGTCATTACACACCTCTTTGGAGGTTCATCCGGCCGGGAAGGTGCCGCCCTTCAGATAGGTGGAAGCATCGGTGTCTCTATAGGCAAGCTGTTCAAGCTGGATGACAGCGACAAGCACATACTCACACTGTGCGGTATGAGCGCTGTCTTTTCGGCACTGTTTGGAACGCCAATAACGGCTGCACTTTTCAGTATGGAGGTCATAAGTATCGGCATCCTCTACTACTGCGCATTTGTGCCTTGTCTGTTCTCGTCAGTCATCGCATACGCAATAACGAAAAAGCTTCACGTTGTACACGACCACTACAATATAGCCGGCATGCCGACATCCGTGGATGTGCCTTTGGTGATCAAGGTCATCGGTCTGGCTATCCTGTGCGCAGTGCTCAGCAGTCTATTCTGTATATTCATGAACATTGTGCACAAGCTTTTCCGCAAATATTTCAAGAACCAGTATGTGCGCGTATTCGCAGGAGGCGTGATGCTCGTCCTGCTCAACATAATACTCAACACCACCGACTACAACGGAACCGGTATGAACATCATCGCCCAGGCGCTCAACGGAGAGGCAAAACCAACGGCTTTCCTTCTCAAGGCGCTGTTCACCGCCATAACAATAGGCTGTGGATTCCGAGGCGGTGAGATCGTTCCATCGTTCTTCGTCGGTGCCACATTTGGATGCGTCATGGGTGGACTCATGGGACTCGACCCGGGCTTTGCCGCTGCCCTCGGAATGGTGTGCTTCTTCTGTGGCGTGGTAAACTGTCCTCTTACATCTCTGTTCCTGAGCATAGAGCTGTTCGGAGCACACGGAATACTTCTGTTCACCATAGGATGTGCCGTCAGCTACATGCTGTCCGGCTATTACAGCCTGTACAACGAGCAGAAGATCATCTACTCAAAGCTCCGCCCTCACTATGTCAATCTCTACACCAACCAGGAGATAAAGACCAAGGAACCGGGATTCCTGGAAGGCCTTATAAGGATCAGGGAGGACGACTCAGACGACATTGAGGAGTAGCCGGCAGCTACTCTTCCTGAGTATCTGACTCAGACTCAGTCGTCTTCTTATCTGTGTCTGAGCTGTCACTCTTATCTTTGTTCTGATCCTTATCTTTGTCTTTATCCTTGTCCTTTGGAAGCTTTCCTACCTTGTACACCTCGTCACGCTTAGAGTACACGCTTGTCGCCTCAGGATTGTCCGATATGACATTTCCATCGCCGTCATACACTCTTCTGTAGGACTGCACTGTAAGGCCCTCTATTCCCACTGTGTCAAGCACCTGCTCATCCTTGCCAAGACTCTTGTCCAGCTCATACTTGGTCTCATATGGCTCTGTCTCAACGGTCTCCGTGTAGAGCTCCACGCTGAACGGCTCCGTGATGGTGCCCCATATCGTACATGATGTGGAATATCCATCGTAGCTTGTGCTTATCTTTATCGGGTAATCCGTGTCATTTGTAAATACAAAGTCACATCCGCCCCACGCCACAGTGGCGTCAAGTCCCGCAGGAACATACGATGAAGGGTATGGATGACAATGTCTCTCATCTATCTCAAGATTCGCATACAGGCACGCCATGTACATGGTGGATGACACCTGACATATTCCACCGCCCATGTCCATGACTGACTGTCCGTCAGCATATGATGGGCCCGGAAGGAAGCCTCTCTCCTCGGTGAGCTCTCCGACTCCGAGGTTATATGAAAATGACTCTCCCGGCATGAGTATGGTTCCATCGCAATACTGCGCCGCCAGCTTGACATTTGTCTTTCTGTTCTCTGAACCCTCAACCTCTGTGCTGTATGAACTCATCTCGTCTCTGAACAGCATCTTCCTGTATTCTTCCGTACTCATATCCGCCGGGGTGTATGTGAGCGGGATGCTCACATCCGTTCCCTTCTTGGCAGATTCAAGGCTCTTCTTTGCCGCCTCCAGATCAAAGTCCACACCGTCCTTGGCCTCAACTACCTCGTAGTTCTTGTCCGGGTCAAGCGTTGGATTCTGCGGCTCACAATGTACCTTTTTGTATACCTCGTCCAGATCCACGTCAGCAGACACGACAGGACATTCCACCACAGTGCCATAGTCTCCTTTTGCTATCTGCTTCTTTATGCGGGTTACCAGCTTGTCTGTGTCTATCCTGTAGCTGCCCTTTCCCTTTGTCACAATGAGGTTCTTGTCCTCTATCCTGTATCCATCCTCTATATCCAGATCAACCTTCATCATATCACTGCTCTCGATGGCGGTCGTTATGATGCCGCTGTCGCCTATATATGGATAAATGTCATAGCTGCTTCCAAGTGTCCAGGATTCCAGAAGCCCATAGCCTCTTCTCCAGAAGCTGTGTGAGTCATCCTGTATCTTCTGCACAGACTTCTCAGAATCCATATCCAGCGCCGCCGACACATCCAGGGTGTAAGTCTTGTCATCCAGCTTCACCTGTATGCCCACACTGCTGTAATCGCGTCTGAACTGGTCATTTATGCTCTTTGCCGCCTCCGCAGATTTCATTCCGCCAACGTCTAATCCGTTTATGGTGGTCTTTTTGTACAGCTTTCTGTTGCCCACACACGCACATATTAGCGCATAAAATATCACCATGAACACCGCCGTGAGTATCCAGCTTATCACTCTGTATCGCTGCTGTCTCTTCCTCCACTGCTCAGATGCACGCCGTCCTGAACGTCCTGAAGCTCTCTGCCTGTTCTGCACAAGTCTCTTTTCAGTTGTATGTCCGTTTCTTCTTTCGTCTGCCATCTACATTCCCCTCATCCTGTAGAATAGATATTCCTTTGCAAGCTCCGAGTAGAGCTGCTGTACAGTCCACTCCCTGTTGCTCCGTGTCACTACCGACTTCAGCCTTACTGCCGGAAGCCCGGTCTTCTTATACCTTTCAAGAAATATATCAAGTTCTTTGCTGCTCACTCCGTCAAATATGAGCATATCCATACTGAGATCTTCCGTCTGTCCGGTCTCATCTCCACAGCCAGATATGTCAGCCGTGTCGCACAGACTTCCGACCTTCATACCATAATGCTTTCTCTGAATGTCAACGCACTCCGCACCTATGTCACTGCATATATCCTGTACTGCACTCTTCTGCTCAGGTGCCAGATTGACTGTCATTAGCCTCTTCATGTCAGCATTTCTCCTGTCTTTCTTCTTTTGTCCAAATCTATACTCATTATGTTATTTTTTCAAATATTGTCAACCGATGTGGGGAAAATATGTTGATTTTTAATTTAATAAACCCCATTTCACCATATTGAGACTATCCAATATATAACACCGAGCAGCCAGCTTGTAAATATACCGTACAGTATAACAGGCCCCGCTATGGTGAACGCTTTCACGCCCTTTCCGAACACCTCACCCTCAGTCTGGAATTCCACTATGGGCGCACACACACCATTTGCAAATCCTGTGATCGGCACAAGTGCTCCGGCACCGCCGTACTTTGCTATCTTCTTGTAGAGATTCAGACTTGTGAGGATGACACTTACGAGAACGAGTATCAGCGATACATACGCATACGCCTCGTCTTCCTTCACATCGAAGTGTACCAGCAGGTCAAATATCCCCTGCCCTATCGTGCAGATCACGCCTCCCACAAGAAACGCCCACAGGCAGTTTCTCGGAACGCTTGATGTTGGTGTCACAAGCTCCACATATTCATTGTAATCACTCTCTGTAGGTTCAAACTTCATAACAAATACCTCCATTTCACACAAAATAATTTTGACTTTATCACATGCCCAGAACGACACTCAGCACCGAGCCCACCAGTTTTCCCGCGGCAAGGCCGTATATGACATAAGGGAGATTTCTTCTCACACTGAATCTTCTGGCCGCGATCGGAATGACATTCAGCACCTCCGTAAGCGCCCCCGCCAGGCATCCCACAAATATCCCTCCGAACAGACATATGATGGTATATCCCACCCATGTCACCGGAACCGATATTTTGAATACATATATCAGATTTGCCAGCGCCGCACCATATGCCAGCAGACACTCTATGAGCAGATAATACCTTGCCCCCTTTACCTTCTCAAGGAGCTTGGGGAATATTCCTATCATGGATATAAATGCAAAATACCCGCCCGATATGGCCACACCGCTGGCAAAGCAGGCTATGGCAAGCATAGCGTATCTAATCAGCATCTCTCTCCGCCTTCTTTCTGGAGGCATCCGTTATGACTGTCTGGTTGACCTCCTGTTCATACTGTCTCATCTGAACCTGAAGCGGTGTAGGATCATCAGAGAATTTTTTCTTTGCACCGTGATTGAAAAATACGATTATACCGATGAAGAGCCCCAGGGAATATGCTATTCCCGCCACAGGATAGGCATCCCTGCCCTGCCCCACAAATATGTTGTGCATGACGTCAAGCTGTCCAACCATATTGACATCCGAGTTGTACGACATGATGGAAAAGCCTGCTCCGAAAAATGCGATGAAGCATATCATCAGAAATTTGAAGAACTGCTTTACTTTGTCGCTGGTGTCATATGTCCTGTAATACACAACCACGTCCGTTGCCCCTATGGTCTGTGTCTGGCAGTCCGGGTAGTGCTCCTGTATCACCTGCAGAATGTACATCACCGATATGACCTGCTGCTCCTTGCTTCCGGAAAAGCTCATGAGCTCCAGCTTCTCCACGCCGTATTTTATATCAGGATTTGGACTCAGCACCGTCGCCACATCCTTTATTTTGACCTTTCTCTTCTCCGCCAGACTGCTCTCCGACAGTTTCAAATACAAAAGTTCAGCCATATACATGTCCCCTGTTCTTATATTCTAAGAATAGTCTGTCCATGTATATGGCTGATATTACTCCAATATTTTCCATCTGAGTCTTCCGAGTATCTTTTTCTCAAGCCGGCTCACCTGCACCTGGCTCATGCCAAGGATCTGCCCTGTCTGTCCCTGCGTCTTGTCCTGAAAATACCTCAGCACCACAAGTTTTCTCTCGTCCGGCGTGAGCGTGTCCAGGAGCTGCGATACACACAGCCTGTCCACGATGCGGTCTCCATCTTCCGTGCCGCACATCTCTGCGTGAAGATCATCTATGCATGTCACATCCGATGCCGCGTCCATCGCCATCACAAGCTCTTCAGGTGTCGCTCCTATAGCCTCACATATCTCCTCTATTCCCGGCTCAGTCCCTCTGTTTTTTTCGACCTCATGTCTGTATCTGTCTGCCCTGTAGTATATCGTTTTAAGATTTCTGCTGACCTTCACCATTCCGTCATCCCTGAGAAAGCGTCTAATCTCCCCTTGAATGAGCGGAACCGCATACGTTGACAGTTTTACCTCATAGTCCATATCAAACCTGTCTATGGCCTTTACAAGGCCTATAAGCCCTATCTGTATAAGATCCTCAAGTTCCTGTCCTCTCCCCACATATCTTCTGGCAACGCTGACCACCAGTCCCATATTGTCCGTCACAAGTTTATCTCTGGCATCTCTGTCTCCATCTTTTGCAAGTTCAAGCAAACGATGATTATCCGCCATCAATATATCTCCTGACTTTTTCCTATTATCTTCTTCATATTTACCACGGTTCCCTCACCCACGCTGGATTCGACCCTGAGCTCATCCATGAAAGCCTCCATAAATGAAAATCCCATGCCCGATCTGCTTCCGTCCGTGACAGTGGTGTAAAGCGGCTCCATGGCTCTGTCGACATTCTCTATGCCGCAGCCGTGATCTGTGATCGTTATGTACAGGGTGCGCTCCTCTATGTATGCCTCCAGGATTATGCTTCCCTCCCCGGATCCATATCCGTGTATTATCGAATTCGTGACAGCCTCCGAAACCGCCGTCTTGACATCCTCCACCTCACTGAGTGTCGGATTTGTCCTCGTCAGCATAGCCGCCACCACGACTCTCGCCACAGCCTCATTCCGGGCATCACAGCCAAATTCCATGATCAATCTGTTCTTATCCATACCATTCTCCTCGTTATCTATATTTTATCTGTCCAATCCTCAGCCTCATCCCGGACACCGCTGTCCAGCCTTGTCGCGATCCTGTATATACCGGACATGAGCAGTATCCTGTCCATTCTCGCATTTACATTTATCACCCCAACGCTTCCCCCTCTGTCGTGGAGCTGTCTGTACCTTCTCGTTATAAGTCCTATCCCCGAGCTGTCCATGAACGTCGTCCTGCCAAAATCAAATATGGCATGTCTCACCACCTCCTCGGCAAATACTCCGTCTATCCCTGCGGTCATCTTCACCGCCGCATAATCATCCACCTCTCTGGGCATATACACGATTATAGTATCCCCCATTTTCTCGTAGATATTCATCTTCAATCCCCCTGTCACAAAATAAAAGGCACAAAAGAAACGGTTAATCCTTATCCGTCTCTTTTGTGCCTTCTATAAATTATAATCTTTTTATATGTCTTTCTGTCTTTCGTTACTGTCCGTCAGTTGTATCTGTTCCATCGCCTGTATACGAACTGTCGGTCGTGTCTGTTCCGTCACCTGTATACGTATTGTCGATGGTGCCTGTTCCATCATCCGTATACGTGTTGTCGGTCGTATCCGTTCCATCACCTGTATACGAGCTGTCGGTTGTATCTGTTCCGTCACCTGTGTCCGTGCTGTCGGTCGTACCTGTTTCGTCACCTGTGCTTGATCTGTCGGTTGTATCTGTTCCGTCGCCCGTGTTCGTGCTGGCTGTACTTGCAGAATTCTTCTTTTCAAGTCCCGCCTGTATGGCATCTTCATCCGCATAATCACACGCAACCGTGTAGTATACGGAGTTCGGACAGTTCTCAACAAGCTGGTTAAATACCAGTGTGGCATTGTTATCATCAGAAAGCTTCAGATAACACATCGCCTTGTAGAACAGTGCCACATCGCTGTTAGGTGTATCCTGAAGGACTCTGTTCAGATCATCTATGGCAGCCTCATATGTCATGGTCTCGTACTTATAGATCGCTGACTGTACCCTTGCCTTATTGTCATCCGACAGAACCTGTGAAGCGTAATCGCCATACTTATCTATCTGTGTCTGAAGGTTTTTCGCCTCAGTCTCAGCATTTGTGAGCTTGGTGGTCATGCTGTCCACCTGTGACTGGAGCTCCGATATGGCCACGTTCTTATCCGCTATCTCCTGACTGAATGTAACCTTCAGGTCTCTCTCTGAATTGTCAGCCGCCTTATCCCTGTGCGGGATGATGAGCGTCCACATGGCCGCAAGTCCCAGAACAACTCCCGCTATGATATAAGCGATGGAATATTTGTAGAAATTGATGTCCTTGTATCTTCCAACCGGAATCGGATCCCCATCAAAATCCACCTCGCTGTTGCCGGCTATGAGCTTCTTCTGGTCATCCACGAACAGAGAATCCACATCGTAGTCCTCCTGCGGATAATCCCTGAAGTTCATGATCTCCTCATCAGTGTGGCCCATCTCATTGAAATATCTGACCGCCACTGGATTTGTCCTGTCTATCTTGATGACACGCTTGAGTGCCTTGCGAGCCTTGTCATATCTTCCCTCGTCGATGAACAGAAGTGCAAGGAGCAGGTACCCCTGTATAAATCTGCTGTTGTCGGAAAGTACCTTTCTGAGCTGTATAAAGGCAAGATCCTTGCTGCCCTGCTTCGCATATACCAGCGCCTGATTATACTTTCTGGTTACATTGTTCACCGCCTCCAGCCTGTGTGGGTTGGATTTTATCTCCTTGATGTATCTCTTGGCGACATTCTTGCCGTCAAAATAATTCACACTCACTACCCAGTGGCTGAGCGCCTGAACTATCTCTCCGGTCTCATAGTACACCAGTCCAAGAAGGTTCCGGGCATCTATATTCATCTTGTCATACTTCAGAGACAGCTTGAGCGCCTCCTCCGCACCTGACATATCCCTGACCCTCGCCTTATCAAGCCCTATGTTGTAATAGTACTTTGACGAGTTGAGAGCCTTGTTCACGTAATCTATCTTCAGTCCGCACCTGGTACAGTAACCTGTGACGGCTATCGCTCCACCGCAGTGCTTACAATTCAGTACATCTGCCATATCTTAATCTCCCGACCAATCTGTGTTCTTTACTTCTCTGCTTCCTTTGCAACCCTCATCATCTCCTGCATGACATCCATGATGTCCTTGAGATCATTGTTGTATATTGCATCCTCTGCCTGGTCAAGTTCAAGTGCCGGCTTAAACCTCTTTATCTCTTCATCAAAATTGATCATGTCTGTTCCTCCATCTCTTGACACCGCCCACCAGATACAGGGAACCAACGCAGTATATGTTGGTATTCTCTCTGTCTCCTCTGAGCTCCACTGCCATATCCATGGCATCGTCAATCTCATCGCTGACCATGACCGGAGTATCCGTACACGCCGAGAATATCTCCGCCAGCTTTGCGGAATCCGCCTTTCTGCTGCTGTCAACGCTTGTGACTATTATCCTGCCAAACGTAATATTTCCGGCAAGCAAATGTATCATGGAGTCATACTCCTTATCCTTCACCGCCGCAAATACCAGTATCTTGTCATATTCCCCATGAAGCCTGTTCATGGTCTCTATATATGCATTTACAGCCTCCACATTGTGGGCACCATCCACATATATATGGGGAGCTATCTCCTCCATCCTGCCCTCCCAGTAGAACTGCAGGAGTGCATTCCTCACGGTCTTCTCTATATCCTGTTCCGGTACATTCCGCCTCTCCATGAGCATCCTGAATGCTGTCACGGCAAGGCTGACATTCTCCACCTGGTACAGTGATGTCTTCTGTATCTGTAAATTGCAATAACTATAATACCGATTATGCAATGAAAAATCAATGGTTTTGTTCCCCAAATGATTTATTATATAATCTGATTTTTCGACCGGAATTATGTCCGCTCCACGCTCTTTGGCAGTATCTTCTATGACCCGCGCAGCCGCCTCGTCCCGCCTGAAATATATCACCGGAACACCCGGCTTGATGATGCCTGCCTTCTCATAAGCTATCTTCTCTATCGTGTCGCCAAGATACTCCATGTGATCCATTCCCACCGACGTGATGATCGTAAGCTCCGGCGTAAGGACATTTGTCGCATCCAGTCTTCCGCCCATTCCTGTCTCGTATACGGCAAAGTCACACTTCTGCTGTCTGAAATACACCGCCGCCATGGCAAACATGACCTCGAAGAACGAAGGGTGCTCCATGAACTGCCCCTTTACGGTCTCAAATGCCGACACAAAATCGTCATCGGATATATTTGTACCATTTATCTGTATTCTCTCGTTTATGGACACGAGATGGGGTGATATGAACAATCCCACTCTGTATCCCTGGGCTGCAAGCATCTGCGCCAGAGCGCGGCATGTGCTG
>OGOC01002765.1_pt1 | contig 10755 bp, 5 predicted proteins | sample 1552561 | NCBI WGS metagenome assembly OGOC01 (sample SAMEA2580148, study PRJEB22360) | human gut metagenome | biome: human gut; feature: human-associated habitat; material: faeces | place: Denmark | collected 2008/2010
CGATAGGTCATGCGGTTGTGGTCATCCAATGCGAACTGAAGGCGGATATGACCATCAGGCGAAACGACTTCTGTCGGTTTGGGAGTACATCCGCATATTACAAGCAGCAGACTGACAGTCCATAATATTGTTTTCATGTTTTTCCGGTAATTTTTTACTGTGTAATGGTACAAAAAACATGCAGCTACCTACGCTTTTCCTTAGAAAACGAATACGGATAATCTTCCGCACGGACACCTCGCTGCAGGTTGGGCTTATCGCCCATTTCGAATTTCAGCGTACCGCCTTTCAGCAAGTCTTCGTGACGCAGGTAGTTTTTGGTATATTCATTTCCGTCGACCTGAAGAGACTGTATATAGACATTCTGCGCACTGTTGTTTCCGGCATCGATCGTCAGCGAGTTTCCGTTTTCAAAATGCAGAACGGCTTTCTTGAACAAGGGAGCGCCCAATACATATTCGTCCGTACCCGGACAAACCGGATAGAAACCCAATGCGGAGAATACATACCATGCCGAAGTCTGCCCATTGTCTTCATCCCCGCAATAACCGTCCGGACCGGGTGTGTACATGCGGTTCATCACCTGACGCAGCCAATATTGCGCTTTCCAGGGTTGTCCGATATAGTTATAGAGATAAATCATGTGCTGTATAGGCTGGTTGCCATGTGCGTAATTGCCCATATTCATTACAGTCATTTCGCGTATTTCATGGATGACTTGTCCGTAGTAGCTATCATCGAATACAGGCGGAACAATGAATACGGAATCGAGCATATTGGCAAATACCTTTTCGCCCCCCATCAGATCGACCAATCCTTGCGGGTCGTGGAATACCGACCAGGAGTAGTGCCAACTGTTTCCTTCGGTAAAGGCATCCCCCCACTTCAACGGTGAGAACGGTGTCTGGAACTTACCGTCTTTATTACGCCCGCGCATCAACAGACTTTCCTTATCAAAAATATTACGATAGTTCATGGCACGCTTTGCAAACAACTCCTGCTCCTTTTTCGGACGGTTCAAAGCTTTGGCAAGCTTATAGATGCACCAGTCGTCATAAGCATATTCCAGCGTACGGGCAGCATTCTCGTTAATCTTCACATCATAAGGAACATATCCCAACTTGTTGTAATATTCATAGCCCAAACGTCCGGTAGATGATATTTCCGGATGTACATGCTCCGTCCCGTAAAGCAGCCCTTCATACATAGTCTTTACATCTTCTACCTTAACACCCTTCAAATAGGCATCGACCAAAACGGAAGCCGAATTATTGCCGATCATGCAGCCACGGTGTCCCGGACTCGCCCATTCGGGAAAGAAACCACTTTCCTTGTAAGCATTGACAAGTCCCTCCTGAATTTCCCTGTTTACCGACGGATACATCAGATTAAGGAAAGGAAACAGACAACGGAATGTATCCCAGAAACCCGTATCGGTGTACATATAGCCGGGAAGCACTTCCCCATTATAGGGGCTGTAGTGAATGGGAGCACCCTGCTTGTCCAACTCGTAAAAAGCACGGGGGAAAAGCAGCGAGCGGTACAGGCAGGAATAGAAAGTGCGGTATTGGTCGAGGTTTCCGCCCTCCACTTCAATCTTGCCCAACACATTGTTCCAAGCATCACGTCCTTTCTGCACCAGCGTGTCAAAACTGTCCGCACCCAATTCGAGCAAGTTCCGCTCAGCCTGTTCGTAGCTGACAAAAGAAGAAGCAACACGTGCATGCACAATCTCGCCTTTCTTCGTCTTAAATCCGATAATCGCACCTGCATGGGCAGCTTGCTGCTCTTTCTGCGATTCCTGAATTACACTGTCTTTAACAGAAGCGGTATATGTAAAAGGTTTGTCGAACTCTACAATAAAGTAGTTTCTGAAATTCTGCGGTACACCGCCGCTGTTACGGGTGGAATATCCGATGATCCGGTTCTTTTCCGGTACAATCCTGATATAGGAACCGCGGTCGAAAGCATCTACCACCACATAGGAATGTTCATTTTCCGGAAATGTGAAACGGAACAGCACGGCACGTTCGGTAGGAGTAAACTCCGTCACCACATCGTGCTCCGCCAGATATACCTTATAATAATGCGGCAACGCAATCTCACCTTTATGCGAGAACCAGCTTGCACGTTTGTCCTCATCGAAAACAGGTTGCCCGGTAACAGGCATAATGGAGAATTGCCCGTAATCGTTTATCCATGGACTGGGCTGGTGCGTCTGCTTGAAGCCTCGGATTTTATTGGCCGTATAGACATATTGCCAGCCATCCCCCATTTTTCCGGTTTGCGGTGTCCAAAAATTCATTCCCCACGGACGCGCAATGGCGGGATAGGTGTTTCCGGTAGAAAGCTCGAATGTGGACTGAGTGCCCACCAAAGGATTTACATACTGTACCCAATCCTTAGCCTTTATGCTCGTAAAACAGCATAAAAAGGCAAATGCCAATAAAAGTTTTTTCATAATATTTGAATTTCAGATTATCAATAAACAAAACAAGCCTGTTCTATTTGGATTTGGAAGAAGATATAAAAACGTTTTCGCCTATTACCTTGTATTTGATACCGATGGAATTCTTTATCAAATCCAATGTGGCAGCTACGTTTTCTTTCTTCTTCAACGGTCCGGAATATGTTCTTTCAATGTCCACATCCGGTGCTATAATGATTTTCACGTTATAGGCTCTCTCCAAAATCTTGCAAAGCGTGCGTATGTCCGTCTGATTTAAATCGAATGCCGTATCATGCCAGCCCTCTATACCCGGTTCTGCAGGTTTCACCGTCAGTCGTCGGGTCATTCCGTCCAATTCGGCCTGTTGCCCCGGCGAAAGCACTATCATGCCTTCACCATGATTGCCCTTTACTTCTACCTCACCTTTCAATAAGGTGGCTACTGCCCTTTGTCCGTTTTCCCCGGACTTCAAATTAAAGGTTGTTCCCAATACCCTCACTTGCATGGCATGGCTTTGTACGATAAAAGGCTTGGCTGTATTTCTCTTCACATCAAAGAAACCTTCTCCGTTCAGATACACATGTCTCTCGCCACCTTCAAAATTACGGGGATATTGCAAAATCGTGTTTTTATTCAACCATACTTTGGTTCCATCCGGAAGCATCAGCTCCTTTATGGTTTCATTGGCCGTAACAGTGACCAAAGATTCGGAACTACGGCTACCCGCCTGATAGAACCAGTAGCCCATACCTCCTATAAAAAAAGCACCGACTGCAATAGCTGCATATTGCATCCACCGGTGAAACAGTTTACGCTTCAACTTACGCTTCCGCTCCTCTCCGAGCCTCTGCGACAATTGTTTTTCAGCCTTCGCAAGAAGTGCTTCCTCAGAAACCACATCGGATTTTCCCAAATGGTACAGTTCCTCTAATGTAAATAATTCATGAGCATTCTCTTCCGACTCCTCCAACCAGACATTCAACGAGCGAAGTTCCTCTTCCGAACATTCACCCGCTAAAAACTTTACTATTATTTTTTCATCCAATTTGCCCATTTTCCTGTTCATGTTACAATATTAGAACAATCCTATCTTTAAAAACACTTACTAATCCGACCGATAATTAAAGAGAAAATGCCTATTTGCACATCGGAGTGGCAACCTTTCGGTTACCACCCGGTACGTTCATACTGCTTTCCGCTCCACTCTACTTCATCGTCGTACAACAATCGGGATATACGGCTGAATTCTTTTTCATACGAACGTTCGTTGTTCAAATCGTAAACAGCAAAATAGCCCCAACCGTTCTGACGGATGTTTTTCAAGCAGTCATCATCTATCTTTACATCTCCTCTGGCTGTGGTGACTTCAATAGCATACGGGCATTGTTTGGCTATGCTTACCGTATCGGCAGGAATAGCCTTCCACTTACCGTAATATCCGTAAATGGAATAGTCGATCAATTCATCCACTGTTTTTCCTTCTACCGTACCGACCGGATAGTCGTATCCTGCATACCAATAAATTCCTATTGTCTTGTCCGGCATTAACTTACGGCTTTCATACACCAAATCGGCATAACGCTGCGGGGTACATTCCTCAATGCTTGGCGCTACTGCATCCGAAGGAATATAGGGCTCCACAGCCTGGTCGGTGGCATAGGTAGAATACTCATCATCAAAGTCTATGCCGTCAAATCCATAAATATCGATATACGCTTTCAAATCCTTTGCAAAGGCGCGGGCGGCATCTTTCGAAAGACTACGCATACCGGCAGCAGTGTGATCTCCCAAGATGGAGAGATGAACTCTTATGCCTTTTGCCTGCAACGGGCGTACAGTCTGCTCGATATTATCAAGTACAAATCTGGTTTGCTCGTTACACGAAACATAAGGAACATCATCCGCGCTCAAACGAATATTGGCTGCAAATACACTGGCTATGTCAAAGAAAGGAGCCTTATCGCTCTTCATCGTGTACTCACCCGCATTCAACATACTTTCACGATTGACTTCCACATAACATAAATTCTTTACTTTGCGTCCCGCATTGACTTCCGGCATGGCTGCAAGCGGTTTTACCAAATAAATAAAGGCCTTGTTGTCCGTATGTTTTTCCGTTCCCGCAGTAGCTACCGCCGATACAGCCACAGCATAGGTAGCCCCTTCCGTTCCACCCGGCAGTATATCCAGTGCAAGTGTGGCAGACTTACTTTTACCGGCTTCAACAACCACGTTGCCATTGTTTTCCAGCAACAGTTTGTCTGCCGGATACATCGTATACCCCGTACCATTCAGCTGGTTATAAGCATCCAATATCCTGGAATCCAGTTTGAAAGTAACGGCAACCTCCTGTTCTGCAGGTTCACTCAATTCAAAAAACAAATGTCCCGTAGCTTTTTTATCTCCTCTGAGCGCAATGGGAGTCAACATTTTGGCACCGGCGGCAGACTTCACTTCCCCGAAAATCGCTCCGGGATTTTCCGTAGTCTGTTTTCTGCCATTACCCGCCTCGGAGCAACCGGAATTCAATAACATTGATGACAGCATTAAAACACCTGCCGATATAAGCGTTCCTATTTTCATATATCTCATATATTATTATTCATTTAGATTAAAAACAAAAACTAACCTAAGAGAGATATCCGCAATCATACTTAGGTTAGTTTTCCATATAGGAAAACGGCAATGCACCGTTTTCCTATCATAACTTAAAACGGATTATCTGAAGTTATCCGGTGTTTTCCATTTACCGGTTTCATCCATCGTATCTGCCACATCCCACCATACTTTAGTACCTTGCGTATAAGCAGGCTTGTTCGGATTTCTGGATTCACTGTTCGGATAGCTTACACGCTTAATCAGTTTGGTATTCTCCACCTCACCGCTTGAGTTGTTGCCATAACGCGGCAGCAACAAATAACGGGGATAATCTGTGCGGCGAACCTCAGCCCAACCTTCGTTACCGTTAGGATAGACAGCCAGCCATTTTTGTGTAATGATTTGTTCCAGTTGTTCTTCTCTTGAACCACCTTCTTCGAAAGCCTCTTTACCTTTCAAATGGCTGATATATTCGTCTGCTTTATCTGAAGCAATACCATAATAGTTCATAGAAGCACGTACACCTTCTTCATACAATCTTCTGGCAACCGCAGTTCCTGTTTCATTGCCCCAACCACGCAATGCAGCCTCAGCTCTCAGGAAAAGAGATTCAGAGTAACCGAGCCAAACAATTTCACGAGCCTGATTCCACCAACAATCGGGAAGCATTTCATCGCTCTTCAGATTAGTCTTCATAGGTGAATACTTCACTGTATACTTAGAACCGACTTCTTTTGCTCCATTTCTGTATCCGCCGTATTCAGCATTGGGGTCCTCTGCTTTATAATCGTCCTTGATTCCCGGATCATAGGGTGAAGGACGGAAGAACAGTATCTTGCAACGGGGATCCAAATAGCAATTCGCTTCTTTTTCATTATACTTGGTAGCGTCCAATCCAAAGATAGTACCTTCCTCATCTGCATTTCGGGCAACCTTTTCAACAAAGCCACTGGCATTGGCATCTACACCCTCTTTAAGAGCCTGATTTTTATAAGCCCACTCCATCTCTTTCGGTAAAACGCAACTTGCACCCCAGCTGAACATCAATGCAAAGATATTCTCATTGCCACCGGTTATCCACTGACGTTTAGGAATCAGTTTCATATTATCTTCCTGGCCTTTCATCAAACCCGAAGGATCTGACAAAGCTTTTTCTCCTTGCTCCCGAGCAACTTCCGGAGCAACATTGCTTACACGTAAAGCCAGGCGTAGACGCAAGGTATTGGCGAAACGAATCCACGGCTCTACCTTACCTCCATAGATGCGGTCGTCCTCGGCACTGAAAGAGTATTGATCTACAGCAGGCGGATTATGCAATCCCGTAATGGCTTGGTCGAGCAATTTAAAGATAATGTCATACACTTCTTTCTGCGGAGTATAAGTAACATTTTCCGTAGGCGGCATCGCACCTTTCACATAATACTGGATAGGAATATCACCATACGTATCGGTTTGTGCCGAAAGCAGGAAAGCGTAATAGATACGGGTTATATAGAACGCATTGTGATAATACTCCTTGTTGCAGAACCAGAAAGTCTTGATAAGCTGGCTGTACTCGGCAATCGTACGGTCGTCATAAAAATGCTTCCAACGGGCAGCAGACCAACCGTCATTATAAGCATACGCCGGTGAATTGTTCAAGAAACCGTTCGAGCCATTATATGCCGCATAGACATCATGCGTCAGATTGGTAGCAGTCTGGTAATCGTTATACAGACCTTCATAAGTAAAGTTGAAGAAAATAGAGCCTAACGCACTTTCTGTTGCCTTCAGACTTTCCAAAGCGCTCTCCGAAATGGTATAATCGATATCAATACCCTCCGGACCGCAATCCATAACCGACGGGTCATAGACAGGTGCGTTCGGATTGGTATTCATTTCTTCAAAATCATGGCATCCGGCCAATGCCAGCAATGAGCAGAGAGCAACGGATTTATATAAATTAAGTTTCATATAATTTTAATATTTGAGTTTTTAAGTTTCCTACTGCATTATCAAGTTTAAAAACCTAAGCTGACAGACAGACCGAATGTACGGGTATAAGGCAGCGCCGCATAGTCGATGGCCTGTGAGAACATGGTTGTATCATAACCACCCTCCGGACTTGTACCCGGTGTATGTTTCAGCAGGTAACAAAGGTTACGTGCCACGAATGATACGCTGAGCGACTGAATCGGAGTCTTTTTCAACAGTTTAGTCGGGAAATTGTAACCGATTGACAACTCTTTCAATTTGATGAATGAAGCATCGTACAAGAAATCTTCCGCCAGCAACGCACCATAATACTGGCTTGCCGTAATCTTGGTAGTATTGGGTTGTCCGCTTTCGGTTACGCCGGGGAACACCATCATATAATTATCCTTCTCACCGCGATTCTCGGTACGCTTTGCCAAACCGTTACCGGCTGCCACCATCTCGGAATAAGAAAGGATGTCGCCACCGAATTTCATATCGAACATTGCCGACAAGGTAATTCCCTTATAAGTAAAGGTAGGAGATACGGACATAGTCAAATCAGGCTGAATATTGCCGATAGGATTGTTTACGCGTTCTTTCTCATCGTTGATTGTCTGGGGCAAACCGTTCTCACCGATAATGATATTACCGCTGTCATCGCGTTTGTACAGTTTCTGAGCATAGATTTCACCCAGTTTTTCTCCGGCACGTGCACCTACGTTAACGGGGAAGTTACTGTCACCGTTAAAGAACAGGTAGTTCACATTAGCATCCGGTGCCAATTCTTTCACCTTAGATACGTTATGAGCAATGTTCACATTCAAATCGAACGTAAAGTCTTTGGTATCCACAATTGTAGAATAAAGCATCAACTCCACACCCTGATTGGTAATCAAACCGGCATTTACCCATTGTCCGCCACTCCAGGGAGCCGCTGCGGGCACTTTCATAATCTGGTTCTTAGTCTTGCTATAATAGTAAGTGAAGTCAAAACCCAAACGGTTATTAAAGAATTTCATATCAAGACCAGCCTCGTAAGAGGTAGCGATTTCCGGTTTCAGATTGTCATTCATCTTCACATTGCTCTTATCCGGAACCAGAATACCGTTGTCGAACTTATAACCATAGGTATTTATCAACTGATAGGGTTCCGTATCCTTACCCACCTGAGCAGCAGAAAGACGCAACTTGGCAAAGGTAACCCACGACGGCAACGGTTTGTCGATGCTCTTCATAAAGTCGGAGATAACAAAACTCAAGTTGGCGCTGGGATAGAAGAACGAGTTGTGTGCCTTTGGCAAAGTAGATGACCAGTCGTTACGGGCCGTAATATCGAGTGACAGATATTCCTTCCATGACATCTGTACCGAACCGAATACGGAATTCATGGCACGTTCACGTTCCACATTAGCAGCGGTACGAAGCAGATTGGAAGCATTGAACATCCACAATCCTTTAGTGTGCATATTACCCACACCGGCAGTAAGGTTCTCGAATTTCTGATACATAAAGTTAGCGCCGGCAGTAAAGCCCAGACGGAAGTTATCAGTCAACTGGCGATCGCCCATCAATACAAATTCGGCATTGCTTTCAAAGAAGTTCTCTTCACCACGATCCATCTTGTCATCCTTAATCTGGCTGGGGAAAGATTCTCCGCTGATACCGTCACCGCCATTGGTATTCTCCACACGGGTACGATAGTAGTCGAACGCATATTTGGCTGAAAGATGCAACCAATCGGTAAAGTTGATTTTAGCTCCATAATAACCGAAGGCACGCCAGCGCTCGTCGCTGTTGTGACGTTGGTTCAGTACATAATAAGGATTACGGATGCCGGCTGTAGGACCATACCAGTTGCTGTGTACACGGTTCTCCGTAGAATATTGTTTCAAATCGTACAGACGGACATTATGAGGAATACCCATCAACTGATTGATTGCACCGTAGTTACCATACTCCGGACGGTCTGTTGCCTTCGTGCGGCTCAAAGAGATTTTACCGTCCATAGACATCCACTTATTCAGTTCCGTACCGGCATTAAGGTCGATATTCACACGATTCAGTTTTTCATTGGGGAATACGCCCTTGCTGTCCGAAATACCGACAGAAGCACGATAATGAGAAGTTTCCGTACCGTTGCTCACAGATACGTTATGATTTTGAGAGAAACCGGTATCGAAATAATCCTCCAGTTTATTGCCATACTTGGAGTAAGCGTATGTCTCACCGTTCCAAGCCTTTTGCTGGCTGCCGTCAAGAACAGGTCCCCAGCTGCCCGATGCCGATGTAGTATATTCAGCACCGCCATTCGCACCGATTTGTCCTTGTCCGTAACGGGTTTGCTGTTCCAGCGTTTCCGCTACACTGCTCCAGGTGAAATTACCGTTATAACGCACACCAAAACCGGTTTTCTTGGAACCTTTCTTGGTTGTAACAAGGATAACACCGTTACCGGCACGCGATCCGTAAAGAGCTGCCGCATTAGGTCCTTTCAACACGGAAATACTTTCAATGTCATCCGGATTAATGTCGAGTGCTGCGCCACCACGGTCTACACCACCATAGAAGGAAGCATCGCTGTTATTGTTATCGCTGAACGGCACACCGTCTACAATCCACAACGGCTGGTTGTTGTCGCTCAAGGAAGAGTTACCGCGGATGGTGATTTTGGTAGAGCCGCCCAAGCCGGTAGCCGTGGGGTTCATTTGAAGACCTGCCACCTTACCTTGCAGTGCGCTGGTTACCGACGGGTCGCCGGTTTTATTCAGTTCATCGCTCTTCAGTTCCTGAACCGCATAACCCAGCATCTTCTTCTCGCGCTTGATACCGAGGGCAGTCACGACTACTTCATTGAGTTGTTTCGTGTCGCTTACTAATTTTACTGCATAGATGTTTTTATCTGTTATTCTCACAGTTTTGGATGTATATCCCACATAGGTAAAGCTTAATATATTACCTTGGCGGACCATGATTGTGAAATTGCCATCTATGTCGGTGATAGCTCCTTCGGAGTTTCCTTCCACTTTGATATTAACTCCAATTAGAGGTTCATTATTCTCATCAACAACTTTTCCAGTCACATTCTTAGTTGGATTTACTTCTGTTTTTTTGTCAGGAACAATCATTATATATTTCCCTTTGAACTCATAAGTGAATCCACTGTCTTTGAGAATTTGTGTAAGGGCGTTCTCTACTGTTACAGCTCTAAGATCAAGATTTAATACAGGCTTGTTCTTTAATTGGGAGTCGTTGTAACCTACAGATAGGCCGGATTGTTTTTCTACTTCTTTAAGTGCTTCAATGACAGATATATTTTTCTTTTGAATGGTGATTGAGGCATCTGTTTGCGCAAAGGAGCTTGTTGTAATGAGCAACAAGCAGAAAAAAAGTAAAAAACTTCTTCCCTTTGCTGTATGGTCTACTATAAATTCATAAATTTGTAGCATTTTCTTAGTATTAGGTTATAAACTAAATTATTTCACGGTGATTAATAGAGTAGAACTCTAATATTGAGAAATTTGATTTCATATCCGGGATAGAGTTCGCCCTCTGTTCCGGATACTTTTTTGCATGGGCGTATAAGGTTAACTAAATTAATAATATTGTTATCTGTTTCTTCCTGTTATCAGGATATTTTTCTATTTGGGGATTAAATAGCAGCGGTCACCTTGTATTTTATAATCCATCTGACCTACTACATTTACTATTACATCCATTACTTCGGACAGCGGTGCTTTATCTTTAAAACGGAA
>OGOC01002793.1_pt1 | contig 10668 bp, 7 predicted proteins | sample 1552561 | NCBI WGS metagenome assembly OGOC01 (sample SAMEA2580148, study PRJEB22360) | human gut metagenome | biome: human gut; feature: human-associated habitat; material: faeces | place: Denmark | collected 2008/2010
AGTTTGAGTACCATACATTTTTACATCATTCTCAAACAGGCGGTGATGGATAGTGAGCAGCGAGCGGTTTGAGTACCATACATTTTTACATCATTCTCAAACTAGAAGCTGTCATTTACGCGCTCAAATCGTGTTTGAGTACCATACATTTTTACATCATTCTCAAACGTCTTTTACGCCGTCATATGACGTTTTCAGGTTTGAGTACCATACATTTTTACATCATTCTCAAACTTAAAACCATCATTCGCACCATATACAGTAGTTTGAGTACCATACATTTTTACATCATTCTCAAACTGGTTTTCGACTTTCACGTTTGTTCCTGATGTTTGAGTACCATACATTTTTACATCATTCTCAAACATCGTCGATGAAGGCTTTTCTGGACAGGGTGTTTGAGTACCATACATTTTTACATCATTCTCAAACTTCATGCCTGCAGAATAGAAATCGTCCTCAGTTTGAGTACCATACATTTTTACATCATTCTCAAACTTTCCTGCAAGTGGAATAATATTAGAACCTGTTTGAGTACCATACATTTTTACATCATTCTCAAACCATGGAGGTATTAGGTATGGCAATCTATCAGTTTGAGTACCATACATTTTTACATCATTCTCAAACCGCTCAAATACTCGTAGCAGCCTCGATAATGTTTGAGTACCATACATTTTTACATCATTCTCAAACCTCAAATTTAAAAATGAACTGCTTTCATCTGCACAAAACAGGTACTCAAACATCCGATGGATATTAATAGACATCACATCCATCTTTGTCAATTATATAATATTCTCTCTGATTCGAAAAGTCCCTTTGTATATTTTCTATGAAAAGCAAGGATATTTCATAGTAGCATGCCATTTGGGAGAGTTTGTTTATTTGTGTTTCGTTCAGATAGGATCGAATATTGACCAAAATCACCAGTTCTTTTTGGAGAAGTTCGGCCATAACTTTGATATATTGCGTTAATTTTTCCAGAAGCCCCATCTCTTTTTCGGTTTCTGTCTGAACTCCCATCAATTTTAGGAGTGCGCTCAAATCGATTTCCTCATTTTGTTCCAATTCGTACCCACTGACAGCTTCCAATTGATAGATGTATTTCTTCAGTTCCGCAATAATTCTCTGTGTTTCCAGAAACATTTCTTCATTTTGCGCACTTTTGACCAGCTCTGTAAATAACCGTTTTTGTATTCTGTGATCCGCAAAATCAAGAGAAAAGGGCGTTAATACCAATTCCACATCTCTTTTCATATTCAGCTCTGTGTCAGCTTTAGAAAGTACGAAATTTCCCTTCTCTCCCTGATTTTGTTTTTGCAGCTGCTCCACATATTTTAAAAACAGCTCCGGTGATTCTATAATCCATTCCGTGGGACAGTTCCGATGAATCGCAATAGGTTTTTCCAAGTCCACATGTACCAGTTTCATAAAATCACCAGCCTTTCATCCGTATTCAACACTTCGCTCTTTACGTTCCCAACAATCAGATCCATTTTCGCATACTGCTTCTCAGTCACCGTTAAAAGCTGTACCAGGCCTTCTTCCGGCTTATTTTTATGAATCTGATCCACGATTCCATTCACTGCAGTTGTATTTAACGCAAGCTTACAGTATACGGATTCCTGGAGCATCAGGAATCCGCTTTTCAATAAAAACTTTCGAAATCTCGCATATTCTCTTCTCTGATCGCCCGTCAGCACCGGAAGATCAAACAGTACCAATACTCTCATAAAACGATAACTCATAGGCCGTAAAACCGGATCAATGCACTGTCATTCTCATTTAAGGCATCAAATACACTTTTACAGTAAATTTTTATGGCATTATTCACATACTGTGTTTTCCCGTCTATCATGACTTCGTTGTTTAATACATTGACCAACTGTATTTTTTCCTCATGCGTAAATTCTTTCCTCTGCATTTGGATTACTTCCCGGTCAATCAGAACACGGAACGGTTCCATCAAATCGGACGCCAGATTAAACTGATTAAACATATTATCATGAAAGAGTCCGAGCTGTGTAATATAACCGCTCGCTACAATTTCTCTCGCAAACGCAGACAACAAAATGCTATATCCGTAATTCAGCGCTGCATTTTCCGGACAATCCGCAGTTCTGGTAAATGTCATACCGAACAATGCATTAAAATATACCTTTGCCGCATGCCCTTCCCGGTTTGTCTCATCGTTCCAGCCAATCTCCTGTAAATATGATTCTAACAGACCCGCTTCTTCCTTTCCCAGATTTTTTAATAGTTCCTTCTGTTTTCGTATTTTTTCCGTCACAATTTCTGTCCAGATCGCTTCTTTACTGTGCCGGCTCCACTGAATCTGCTTTCTGATTTTATTGCTGGTATCATGACTTCCGTAATACCCAACCAGTTCCGACGATGGATTTCTCTTTTCATCGCAAAAAATCACTTTTATTTTCTTTTTGGTCAGCTCTGCCAGCAGACTTGTTGTGACTGTTGCTGCTGTTGACTCAATCAGAATGGTTGAGATTTCACTTAAATGTATTTTTGTTACTTCTTCATTTCGTACCACAAGATAACCAAGCTGATAGTCCAGCTTTGCCCGTTTGGAAATAACCACAATCCGCCAGCTCATAATGCATTCAGGTCTACTGCCTGCTCGTAAATACCGGTTGGCGATTGATGAATCATTTCGATTCGACTGCAATCGGTTATATTTTTGTTGAGATACAAAATTCCTGCTCTTCCAGATCCTCCAATTAATTTCAAATCAGCGGTAACACTCTGGCACTGGAAAAAATGTAAAATTTCATACAAAACGATACACTTTTCTTCTATGCATAATTCTTTAAATTTTTCTCTTTTTTCCGTTAATGTCTTTGCCTGTGCTCCAAGTTTTTTTGCATATACCGTATTTGTTAATTTATTTAAAAAGGTTTCATACAACATCACCACCTTCTTTTCTTCTAAATGGTCGGAATCGTAAATTTTCAGTTCTTTATTCTGTTTTTTACGTTCCACGTACTGTACTATTTTTTTCAGTATTTCTGTTTCTTCCTGGGAAAGTACCAGCTGATTTGCACCTTGCATCAATAGCTGATCCCCTGATCTTCCGGAAACCCACATATAAAATCCGTCCACACAAAACAGAGTATCTATTTTGATTTCCGGCACCAGCACTCGCGGATTCTTTAACTGTCTTTCCTCTTCCAGATACCGAATTATATTTTCTTCTGACTTCTGAATTTCCTTTTTCAGACGAATCGGCACATACTCGATTGTTCGTATTTTCTTTCCCTTTTTGCCCTCCGATTCTGCCAGTACAAAGTAAGCTCCCGCCTCTTTGTTATATCCTCCATACTTCTGTATATCACAAAGCCGTTCATCACTGCTCTTGATCGGAACCTGACCTTTTCCTTTTTTGACAATCTGCTGGTCAAACAATGCACCTGTTGCCTCATACGATCTTCGCGTCACAAGAATGTTGTTCTTTTCCATAAACTTTCGGACTGTCACAATGGTTCCGTTCCCGCCTTCCCAGGCAATTTCTCCGTTTCGTTCAATTCTTTCCTGTTCAAACATCTTCTTCAGATTATAACTTCTTCCCGGATTTTCCTTAATGAAGTGAATCGGATTTGATGTGAATTTTACAAAATATGCGTTGCCAACGACAATATTCAAATAAGCATCCTTCGCATGATGATAATCATTCATCTCCCGTACCTTCAGAAATTTAAAATCCTTACGGAACTTTGAAACGGTTGGCGCTTTTACATAAACAATCTGTGTATCCGGGATCACCTGCTGCAGAATACTTGCTGCCGCTTTTGTACTCTGACGAGTTTCCACCAGCTGCCTGGAAATAAATCCAGCCAATTCAGACGGTTCAAATCCATTTCCTCTTATCAGCCGTTTATATTTTTCTTCACTGATCAATCCGGCATCCACTAAAGATTTCCAGAATGGCTGCATTTTTTTCCGAACTGTTTCATCGATCGGATATTTATCCTCTTTCATCTGATTACACTTTTTCTTTACAAGTACCCGGTTATCCAGGCTATCATCCATCACTTTGGACTGTGGAAAAATATGATCAATGTCATACTTCTGATTATCCCACAATTCCTCCAGTTCAATTGTTTCACCGGAATACATGCATTTTCCTTTTTGCGTATAATACAAATACAGCTTGTCTCTTCTCATTTCCGCATCGGAACGCTTTTCAATCTCATCTATCCAGTCTTTTTCTTCCGCTTTACATTTTTTATAGAGTTCCAGCAGTTTCTTTTTTCTTGAAGAGGTTCTTCCCTGATCGGTTTTTTCTCTTGCCATTTCTATAAAAACACGTTTCGGTGGGTTTCCCATCACTTTACAGATTTCCTTTACAATCAAAAGGCTCTGCCAAATCTGCCGCTTCACTGCCGGTGATACGTAAAGTTCCTCGACTAATTCATACGAAATATCCCGTTTTTTCTGTTCGTTTCCATTCTTTTCTTCGATTGCCGATGCAAACAAATATTTTTCGCTAAGCAGTTGCATCAGATTGTCATTCGTCTCCCACAAAGCCCGAATAATAGACCATGCCTCTCCCGTTTCCGGTGCCGGTGCTTCCATCTCTTCCAAAAACACTTTTGAGAGTCTTCCCCAACCACGATACGGCAGTTTACTTATGCTGTCTCTTTGTTTTTCTGTCAACTCCGGAAACAGTTTCTTTAATCTCTGTTTCAGTATCGCTTTATCATCTCCAAACAGCGTTACGTTCAGGATGATGCATTCTTTTTCCGCCTGGTTCAGTGACAGATTTGTTAATTTCTCTTTAAAGTCATGGTATGCCGTAAGAGAACTCTTGAAATCACCATCAATTCCGGTAATTTCAACTTCTTTTCCGGTAATTCCTTCTTTCACTAAATAGTTTTTCAGTTTTTTCTGTGTAACCTTTCTGCTTTTCTGGAATACTTCTTCATATATTTTCTGTTTCTGCTCTACAGATATCTTTTCTCCATCCAAACGCAGATTATTTAATTCATTTAAAACTTCGTATTTGCTGTACAGCAGAGAATACTTTGGTAAAACATCTTCACTTGGCAGATAAGTACATTTATTCGTCATTCTTCGAATAAACTGCTCTGCACTTGCTTCCAAATCTACCATCTCATCGAAGTTCCATGGATATATTTTGCCTTCTTTTCGTACCGCCCAGTTACTCTTCTCCCCTTTTTTTCGAATTCCGTTTAAGGGTCCTACGTAGTACGGAATGCGGAATGTGAAAATCTTTTGAATCTTCTCTCCATTCTCTTTCAGTAGCGGAACTTTATCTTCCAGATTTTTCAGGATTGCATTTAATTCATATAAATGAATCTGATACGGAATGACACTGTTGTCTTTTACAGTCTGTTTCGGAAGAAACGTTCCCATTTCCATTTCCTTCTGCATACAGGATGCTTTCGTCACATCTGATATCTTGCCCAGAATATTCTTTTTCAGATAACCGTAAAAGTCTTCCTGACTACATTGTTTTGGTGCCTTGATATACGCATAATAATTAGTTTTTTCGTCCTTTTTTGCAAACAGTCTCTGATATTCTTCCCTTGAAAGATTCTCTCTGACCAGCTTTTTCAGATCTTTCAGATCTTTTTTATGCTTTTCATAAAGTGCCACTTTTGCCTCTGAAAGAGAAGAATAGTTCTGCAAAATATCAGCCAGAACAGCCCAATCGTACACTGCTTTTGCGTGTTCAATTAATGCATATTTTTCTCCCAGCTCTGCTTCGATCTCTCCAGCGTATTCTTCATAACCTGCATCTGCGAAGCAAAGTTTTGGCCGTTCCAGTGTATCCATCTGTTTTTCCCCAAACAGATTTCCCAGTTTTGCTGTTCCACCGGTAATCAATCCCAGCCACTCTTTTTCACAGGATGTTTCTGCCCGCATTGCTTTTACTGCTTTTGTCTTTTTCGCAGATTTGGTCAATGTTCGGTCTTTTAAAATTGCCTCTATTTCCTTGCTTCTTTCCACTCCAATCTCGGAAGAAAAGCCAAGTTCTTCTGCCCGCACTGCTTCAAGGAACTGTTCAAATGTTGTCTGAAATTCTCTTACCTGTTCGATATTTCCGTTTAATAGAAAATGGCCTCTGTGTTTCATCATATGATGCAGAGCAAGATATATCAGGCGAATATCAGGCGTTTCGTCAGTTTCCATTAACCATTTTCTCAGATGATAGATGGTTGGAAACTGTTTATGATATTCTTTGTCTGTGTAATCATCATCCGCAAACAATGCATAGGGAAGTTCCGGACACTTTCCCCGCCTGTCACGCTTATCCTCTGGCCAGTAACGACTCTCTTTCATTCTGCGAAAAAATCCATCATCTATCTTTTCTACTTCTTCCGCAAAAATTTTCTGCAGCAATTCTATTCTCCAATTACGACGATCCAATCTTCGTTTTGCTGTCCGAAACCCTCTTCTCTCTTCTGCAGTCTGTGCACTGTCAAATAGCCGTACACCCCAAAGTGTTTTTCCATGTGCGCGCAAAATTTCGTACTTCTCATTTGTCACAGCCCATCCAACCGAACTGCTTCCCATATCAAGTCCGAGATAATATTCCCCTTTCATCTGTTCTTTCCTCCATTTTCTACATTTTATCTAATTTTACCATATATTTTGATTTTTTACATCTTTTCTTTCCTATTTTCAACAATTCTACTTCCTGGTTCTTGCTGTTCTCACAGTACTGAATCATAACCATGTTTCATTTCTAATTTTAGACAACAAAAAAACTGCTGTCTATGAAGACAACAGTTTTCGTTCCACACACTGTGGACCATCTAACGATGGCGTTTTCGATAAATCGTTATTTGAACTTATGATGTAAAATTTAGTATGGTGCTAAACTATCTACACTATACTTCTATTTTTTCCTTTCGTCAATCTTTTTTAGAAAGTTTTTATGATAATTATTCCATTTTTTTCTCTTGCGTCCTTCTTGTTTTTATGGTAAAATATATCTTGTTCTGATTACGAACACTGCCGCTGTGGCGGAATTGGTAGACGCACTTGACTCAAAATCAAGCGGTGAATAACCGTGCCGGTTCGAGTCCGGCCAGCGGCATAGCTAAAAAAGATCTGCAAGAACGAACGTTGATGCAGATCTTTTTTTATTGTCTTCCCTTCAAAAAACAGCTTTTGAAAGAAAGAAAACCCCTTTCGAAGAACCGGCCATCTGCCGCATGGTTCTTTTTGAAAGGGGTTTTACTGTTGTTATCTCTTATTTATTTCCAAACATCTTTTCATACTCCGGTGTTCCATCCAGTGTAGCGAAGTAATCCTTCGGGGTTTCTGCGCGGCGGATGACTTCAAAGCTGCCGTCCTCTTTTAACAGAACCTCTGCAGATTTTAATTTTCCGTTGTAGTTGTATCCCATGGAAAATCCATGTGCGCCGGTGTCGTGGATGAAGAGGAGGTCTCCGACTTCCACTTCCGGAAGCATGCGGTCGATCGCGAATTTATCGTTGTTTTCGCACAGGGAACCTGTTACGTCATATTTGTGGTCGCACGGCTGATCTTCTTTTCCCATCACCGTGATGTGGTGGTAAGCGCCGTACATTGCCGGCCGCATCAGATTGACCGCGCATGCATCACAGCCGATATACTCTTTGTAAATGTGTTTCTGATGGATGGCGCGGGTAACGAGTCCGCCGTACGGTCCCATCATGAAACGGCCCATCTCCGTGTAAATTGCAACATCGCCCATGCCGGCCGGAACGAGGACTTCATCGTACACTTTATGTACACCCTCGCCAATCACGCGGATGTCATTGCCTTCCTGATCCGGTTTGTACGGAATTCCGACGCCGCCGGAAAGATTGATGAATTTAATCTTCACGCCCGTCTCTTTCTGCAGCTTTACAGCCAGCTCAAACAGTGTTTTTGCCAGAACCGGGTAGTAATCGTTGGTTACGGTATTACTTGCAAGGAAGGAATGGATGCCGAACTCTTCTGCCCCTTTTGCCTTCAGAATGCGGAATGCCTCAAAAATCTGCTCGGTTGTCATACCGTATTTGGCATCTCCCGGATTGTCCATAATATCGGTGCTGATTTTAAACAGTCCGCCCGGGTTATAACGGCAGCAGACTTTCTTCGGAATGTAGCCCAATGTTTTCTCAAGAAAATCAATATGTGTAATATCATCAAGGTTAATGATCGCACCAAGCTCTGCAGCCAGTTGATACTCTGCAGCCGGTGTTACGTTGGATGAAAACATGATTTTATCTTTCTCAAATCCCATCGCATCGGAAAGCATCAGCTCCGTGTAAGAAGAGCAGTCGCATCCGCAGTCATATTCACCCAGCATTTTGATCAGTGTCGGGTTTGGGTTCGCTTTCACAGCAAAATACTCACGAAATCCCGGATTCCAGGAAAAAGCTTCCTTTACCGCTTTCGCATTCTCACGAATTCCTTTTTCATCGTAAATGTGAAACGGAGTTGGTACTGCTGCTGCGATTTCTTCCAGTTTTTCTTTTGTTACAAAAGGCTTCTTCGTCATTCTCTTTTGTCTCCTTCTTCTGCTTATTTTGCCTGAATAATGTGAAGCATGTTTGTCATATATCCTTCACCCGTCACCTCGTTAGTAGCAGGGTCTCCGGCCGTAAAAATAACCATATCGCCACGTTCTACAAGCTCCTCACGGCGCACCATATACATAGCATGGGAAATGATGTTCTCCGTAGAATCTTCCTCGTATCCGGTCACCGGACGAACGCCCCAGTAGAGCTGCATTTTTCTTCTTGCCCATTCATATGGGGTAACGCCGTAAATCGGTACGCTCGGACGAAGGTTGGAAATCAGTCTTGCAGTCTGACCGGACATCGTCGGAGTCACAATGCAGGCTGCTTTGATGTGTTCTACCATAGAAACGGCTGCGCTTCCGACTGCCGCGGAAACATTCAGCTTTCCTTCCAGCGCTTTTCCATCGCGGTAATCTTCGAATTTCAGATAACGCTCCGTCTGCTCGGCAATCTCTCCCATCATGGTAACTGCCTCGATCGGATATTTTCCGGCTGCTGTTTCGCCGGAGAGCATGATCGCATCCGTTCCATCATAAATTGCATTCGCAACATCGGCTACCTCTGCACGGGTCGGACGCGGGTTCCGGATCATGGAATCCAGCATCTGGGTTGCTGTGATAACCGGTTTGTATTTATGATTGCATTTTTCAATGATGATTTTCTGTACATGCGGTACCTGGCACGCCGGAATCTCTACACCAAGGTCTCCCCTTGCAACCATCACACCATCTGCCGCATCGATGATGCTGTCGATGTTCTGCACACCCTCCGCATTTTCGATTTTGGCAATGATATCAATATGCTCTCCTCCGTTTGCCACAAGAAACTCACGGATTTCGTTAATTGCCTCTGCATTTCGGATAAAAGAAGCCGCTACAAAATCAATATCCTGTTCAATACCAAAGAGAAGATCTCCTTTGTCTTTCTCCGTGAGGTTCGGAAGATTGATCGAAACGTTTGGTACATTCACGCCCTTTTTTTCTCCGAGCTCGCCGCCGTTTACTACGGTACAGACAATTTCCGGTGCATTTACTTTTTCTACGCGCAGGCCGATCAGACCATCATCGATCAGTATTGTGTCTCCCTCTTTGATATCTTCCGTAAGGCCTGTGTAGCTGACAGAACAGTGATTTTCATCTCCGGTCTCCTGAACGGTTGTCAGGGTAAAAGTCTGTCCGGTTACCAGATTCACTTTTTTTCCATCTTTTAAAACGCCGGTACGAATTTCCGGTCCTTTGGTGTCCAGAAGGATTGCCACAGGAGTTTTCAGCTCTTTTCGAAGCTCTTTCAGCATATCCATACGCATTTTCTGCTCATCGTGGTCTCCATGAGAAAAATTAAAACGAGCAACATCCATTCCGGTTTCAATCAGTTTTTTCATCAGGTCACGGGAGTTGGTATTTGGTCCCATGGTGCAGACAATTTTCGTTCTTCTCATACTTTCTCTCCTTCTTTATTTTACATGTTCATGCGTAAACAGGTGATCCTGGCAGTATTCATAATTTCCGTTGCATCTGGAGCAGAAACGGAACTCCAGATTCGGATCATCCTTTTCAGTCCGCCCGCAAATCGCACATTTGTGTTTTGTGATTCCATTTGGATTGCGGTATTCGGCTTCTCCTCTTGATACGGCTTTTTTAAATTCTTTCCTGCGTCTGTTCTGCCGGAAAGAGTTATGTTTTCCCTTTCTTGTCATCAGGAAAAACACCAGGACGTTTGCCAGGGAACACAAAATAACAACACATCCTGCCCAGTTTCCGCTCAGAATGCTGGTAATCATGCTATAAGCAAGAAGTGCTACGTCAAGATCCGCCAGCCATTTGATCTTGATCGGGATAATAAAGTACAAAAGCACCTGCATATCCGGAAAACTGATCGCAAAGCCAAGAAAAATAGAAAGGCTGATATAATAGGTGCTGAATGCAGTTCCCATCAGCGCCGGATACCCCTTCACTGCGTACTCGATTCCATACAGCAGGAAGGAACCGAGGATCGTCATCAGAATACCCGAAAAGATATAAACGTTATATTTGAAATCTCCCCAGGCTCTTTCAAGACTCGTTCCGATTGAGTAGTAGAAAAACAGCATAATAATCGTAAAGATGTCGAGACTGCTCGGCGGAATCAG
>OGOC01002805.1_pt1 | contig 10619 bp, 9 predicted proteins | sample 1552561 | NCBI WGS metagenome assembly OGOC01 (sample SAMEA2580148, study PRJEB22360) | human gut metagenome | biome: human gut; feature: human-associated habitat; material: faeces | place: Denmark | collected 2008/2010
GGGGTTTCGCCGGAAACGTCAAGCTTAACGTCGGTGATGCGGCCGTCCTGATTGAGCGTGACGGCAGCCTTGACGGTTGAAAGCTTGCCCTGAGCGGCACCCTCATAGGTGCCGGCAGTAACAGCAGCGACGGCCATGGCCGAAACACCGCACAAGAGCGCGGCAACGGCGGTCATGCGGAAGGACTTGGTGATCATGAACGGTTCTCCAGATAGAAAAGTGAGGCTTCGTATGTGGTTTGCGGCTGCCCGAGGCTGTGAGGCGCTCGAACGGCACTCTTCAATAGGTCGGTAGCCTAAAGTTCAGTGGTTTTTTGAACAATCTCGGCGGAGCTACCGCATCATTGGGAAAGCTAATCGTGGCTGTGTTATTTTTTTCCGATTGAGTCCGGCAGCAGCATTTTGTTCAGCTCTTCATTCCATTCGTGCGCTCGTAAAGGAGACGTCATGTTTGAACCTCGTCATCTCAAAGCGTATTTGGCGCTCGTTAAATGCATGCACTTTGGCCGCGCAGCGGAAATGCTCGGTATTTCGCAGCCGACCTTGAGCCAGCAGATTCGGATGCTTGAGGAAGCGGTTGGTGCGCCGCTTATCAACCGCAGCAACCGCACCATGGAACTCACGCCGGTAGGCCGCGTTTTTGCTGAAGATGCGCAGCAAATCCTCACGCTCATGGAGCGAGCCAAACGCAATGCTGAGGACATTCTTTCCGGGGAAGAGGCCGAAGTGAAGCTTGGCGTCTGCCCCGGCACCATCAGCTCCGGATTCCTTATTAATCTCCTTGCAGAGTCCCGACGCAGATGGCCGCGCATCAAAGTGCTCACGGAGGTATCTCCGCCCACGAATTTGGCTGCCCGGCTCTCCAAAGGACAGATTGATATTTATGCCGGATTAACGACTGGCGTTGATTTCCCGCAGACTGTAACCAGTCAGGTCATCGCAGAGTGGGATGCCGTACTGGCAGTTCCTAGGAGCCGACTGGTACTCGAGGAAACAACGTCTCCGGAATTTCTCAAGGATGAAACATTCATCTATCTGGAGGGCGGTGAAGCGGGCTATCCGCACGTGGTGGAAAGCATTTTGGGTTTTACGCCCAAATCGACTTTGAGCACGCCCTCGAGCCGACTGATGATGGCTTACGTGGATGCCGGCTACGGCGTCGCGCTTATTCCTGCGCCTGATGCAACGATACGCGGAACTAATACGCTCATTCGAGCCGTGGCCGGCGGCCGCGGCGTGATGAAAGCCCGTGCCGCTCGGCTCGCGGTCAACAATGCGCCGGCCGTGCGGCGTGTCTATGACGTCATCCTTGCGCTCTCGCGCAACGGCAGCGAATAACAAAACGACGCGTGACTGATCGGCTCACGCGATTTAACACATACTTCATCAGAAGATTGTGAAGGAAACTTGATTTGCCGCTTATTTCGGCGTTCTCATGCCGAGAGCTCGGTTAAAACGTCTGCACAGGCTTTTTTTGGTGTCTCGGGCAGATAAGATCAGCCTATGATCTTGTTTTACTGTACGATCTTGATGTATGTTTGTAGTATCATTGGAGCGTATGTTTGGGAGGATAATTATGGAATTTCAAGTAACTAGCCGCGAGTTTAATCGTAACTCTGCAAAGATTCGTGAGGAATCTCTTCATAAACCGGTGATCATCACTGTGCGAGGCGAGCCGACCAATGTGCTCCTTTCTTATAAGGAGTATGTTCGTGTTTTCAAATCTTCAGATAACCGCAAGACTGCAACTGAGCTTTTTGCTCACAAAAAAGCCGCTTATTGCGATCTCGAGTCCGAACTGGTGCGTAATAAGGAATTGGTCAAAGCACCGGAGTTTGACTAATGTTCCTTCTCGATACGAACGCTGTCTCAGAAAGCAGAAAGCTTGCAACCAGCAATGTTGATCCTGTCTTTAAGAACTGGATTGACGAAATTGATCCAAATCTGCTTTATGTATCGGTCATCAGTTTGATGGAACTTGAAGTGGGTATTCTCCGCATCTCCCGCAGAGATACTCGGCAGGGTATCGTGCTCCGAGAATGGTTTGATATGGAAATCAAACCGAATTACGAGGGGAGAGTGCTCGATATCACTCCTGATATTGCCTATACCTGCGCGCGTTTAAATGTACCGGACCCGCGGCCTTATCAAGATGCTTGGATTGCTGCGACAGCATTAGTACATGGCATGACTGTGGTGACGCGAAATGTTCGTGACTTTGTGCCGATGAATGTATCTTTGCTTTGTCCATTTACTCAGCCGCATTAATTTCGCTTGGGCTTCATTGGATGGAAAAGAATTAGTTCATGTGAAGTGAAATCTCATGTTTAAGGTTGGTCGAAATGCATTCGGGCATTTCGACCAACCTAATTATTTCTGAGTTGCCGCAGCAATCTTCAGAAAATTCTCGAGCTGATCGAGCCCCCGCTCGGTCAGCATGGATTCAGGGTGGTACTGAATGCCTTCAACCGGGAGCGTGCGGTGGCGCAGCCCCATGATTTCACCGTCGTCCGTTTCTGCTGTCACCATTAAATCTGCAGGGAGCGTAGTGCGGTCCACGGCGAGCGAGTGGTAGCGCACCACAGACAAGTCTTCGGGCAGTCCGGCAAAGAGCCCCTGACCGTCATGACGGATGCGCGACGTTTTCCCGTGCATCACTTTTTGAGCGTGAATAACGTCTCCCCCCAGCGCTTCGCCGATGGCCTGATGTCCGAGGCAGACGCCGAGCATCGGCATTTGGCGTGCGAGTCCCTCGCGGATAAGCTCGAGCAGAATTCCCGCGCTTTCTGGACGCCCCGGACCGGGAGAGAGGACAATCGCGTCGGGGCGAAGGGCGAAGACGGTTTCGACCGTTGTGCAGTCGCAGCGTCGAGCCGTCACGTCGCAGCCGAGGATCTGAAAGTACTGCACGAGGTTGTAGGTGAACGAGTCGTAGTTGTCGAGCATGAAAATCTTCATGGCAGTCATTCCTTTTGAAGCGTATTTCGGGCTCATTCAGTCGGCGAGTCCGCGGGCAGCGAGTTCAACAGCCTTCATCATGGCTGCGGCTTTATTTTTCGTTTCCTGATATTCGAGCGCCGGAACGGAGTCGTAGACGATGCCGGCGCCCGCCTGAATGGAAAAGTTCCGCCGCTTAGCGACGCCCGGCGCTTCGGGTTCCTCAAGGTCCTCAAAGATCAGCGTGCGGATCGTGATGGCAAGATCCATCGCGCCGTCGTAGCCGAAGTAACCCGCTGCACCGCCGTAAAAACCGCGCGGTTCAGGTTCAAGTTCGCGAATGATCTGCATCGCGCGCACCTTCGGCGCGCCCGAGAGCGTTCCGGCGGGGAAGGCCGAACGAACGAGATCGTAGGCGTCGAGTCCGGGGGCGAGCTGGCCCGTGACGGTGGAAACAATGTGCATGACGTGCGAAAAGTATTCGACGGTCATAAAGGAGGGCGTTTTGACGCTGCCCGGGGCGGCTACGCGCCCTAAGTCGTTGCGTGCAAGGTCAACGAGCATCAGGTGTTCAGCGCGCTCCTTCGGGTCGGCGAGGAGCTCTTCGGAAAGACGTTCATCGTCATCGGCAGAGGCGCCGCGTTTCCTCGTGCCGGCAATCGGGCGGAGCAGCGCGCTGCCGTCGGCTTCGGTGCGGCACAGTGTTTCGGGAGAGGAGCTCACGAAAGTGAGGCCGCCCATTTTCATAAAGAAGGTGTAGGGCGAGGGATTAATGCGGCGCAGCGCCCGATAGAAAGTAAAGGGTTCAATCGTCGTTTCACCGGAAAATTTTTGGGAAAGAACGACCTGAATGAGTTCGCCGTCACGGATCAAGCCTTTGGCTTTTTCTACCATGGCGCAGAAATCGTGTTCGGTCGTATTGGCCTTGAGAACGGGTGTCGCAGCCGGATGCTGATCCGGGAGCTTTGAAAGATCGAGCGGCCTGCGGATTCTCGCCCGCACTGCTTCCACGCGGGCCGCGCCCGCGGCGAAAGCCGAACCGAGATCGGGGAATTCGTCGATGCGCACACCCGCAGAAATCGTCATGGTATGGCGGAAGTTGTCAAAAATGATCATATCTTCGGCCACCATGAAGGCTGCCGTAAGCCCATGAGGCTTGTAGCCGGTTTTGGGTTCGAATTCACCGCACATCTCCCAGCCGAGCGCACCGACAGCACCGCCCGTAAAGGAGGGCAGATCTGCAGGAGCCGCGGGACGAAGGCCTTCAGTAAGCGACCTCAGGGCCATGAAGGCGCCCTCTTTTGTTGCGGCTTCGGGAAGCTCTCGGCGTCCGTCGGCGTCCTCCATAAATGCTCGGCCGTCTTCGACCGAGAACCGCGCTCTGGGATTGAGGCCAATGAAGGAATTTCGGCCGAAGCGCTCGCCGGCTTCGACGGATTCAAGGAGAAACACATCCTCGTCATCCTTGAGCCGGGAAAGAATGGAGACGGGGGTTTCCAGATCGGCAGTAAGCGTGAGCGTTACGGGAACGTAATTGCCCTGCTGGGCGAGTCGGGCAAATTCGCTGAAGGCGAGCATGGCGGCATCCTAAAAGAGAATCATGAAATCGGAAGACGAAAAAAAACGGACCGGAATCACTGAACAAGGATTCGGTCCGTTCTTTTGGAGATCTGCGGCAGGCGCTCTGCAGCAGAGGTCTCGCGGCGGCTGAGGAAGCTCGAATGCATCAAGGCGCTGGGCGCTTTTCGTTCTTTTGCTCCTCCCGGCTGCAGACGCAGACGGGCGCCGACGGATCGAATCCGGGACGCCACCGCCAGCTGCGGGAGAGAAGAAGCAAGAACATGAAGGTTCCTCAATGGGGCATAAAGTACAGAATCACTATCGCATGATGCGGGGCAGTTCGGCGGGAGCGCCTCTCGGCGCTCCGCCTCGGTCGATTTGATCCGCATCAGAATCCGGTGCGGATAGCGGTCGGCTGCCTTGTCAATGTCATGCAATCGGCCAGCCGAGCGCTTCGAGCACATTGCGCGCCGCGGCTTCGGGTTCAACATTGTCGACCGAGCAGTCTGCGGTGCCCTCGTAGGTCGCTCGTCTTTCCGCCCAAATGACGGAGAGCGGCCGCGACTGCGAGACGGGGCGCCCCATGGTCGGCAGCTCTTCGATGGGGCGCTTCAAAAGCGCTACGCGGCCGTTCTGCTTTAAGGCTGAGACATTTTTCACGCGCATCATGGTGCCGCCGCCCGTGGCAATCACCACGCCGCGCCGTGCTCCGGCAATGGCGGCGATGCGCGATTCCAGGTCGCGGAAAGCGGGTTCGCCGTGACGGCGGAATATTTCGGGGATGGGGAGTTCCGCAGCAGCCTCGATTTCTTCATCGAGATCGATGAAGGGGCGTCCAAGCCGTGCTGCAAGAATGCGGCCGACGGTGGATTTGCCGCTCCCCGGCATGCCTGAAAGCACGATGTTTTCGAACTGACGCTTGAGGTCCGCGTGAATTTCTTCAGCGCTCGCTGCCGGTTGGGCCGGCGCGCCGTCGACGGGGGAGGCGATCGAGAGAAAATCGCGCGCGGCTGCTTCGGCCTGCACGACAAGCATGCGCAGGCCGTTGACTGCGGGGATGCCGCGCGCTCTCGCACGAAGCATGAGTTCGGTGACGGCAGGGTTATAAATGAGGTCGAAAACGAAGGAGAGCTTAGGGAGGAGGCCCAGGTCGCCGATGGGCGACACGCCGCAGACCGGGAACATGCCTACGGGCGTGGCGTTGACAAGAATCTCTGCATCGGCATGGCGGTTAAGCGCTTCGCGGCCTTCGGCTCCGCGAATGTTCACCATGACGGCAAAGGCGCCGAGATCCTTTAGGACCGCCTGCACGCATTTAGCCGCGCCGCCCGTGCCGAGGATCAGGGCTTTCCTGCCCTTCACTTTGATGCCGCTCGCACGGACAGTGTCGAGGAATCCGGCATAGTCGGTATTGTCGCCCACGAGTTTTCCGTCAGGACGGTGCACGAGGGTATTGACCGCGCCGACATGCTGCGCGGCGGGCGTCAATTCGTCGCAGTAGGGCAACACCGCTTCCTTATAAGGAATGGTGACGTTGAGGCCGTCAAACGGCGTTGTTCGCAGGAATTCGTCCAAACGCTCGGGCTCGCACTCAAAACGCTTATAGGCGTAGGCGCCCAGACGCGCGTGAATTTCCGGCGAAAGCGTGTGTCCGAGGCGGCGGCCAAGCAGTCCGCAGAGCAGTCCGGCGCCCGCTTTGGGCGGAATCGGTTCAGCATTGCGGTCGATGGTGACTTCCACCTTTGCACCGAGCCCCTTGAGGTCGGCCGCCAGAACGCGGTTCATGCCGGCCCCTTCAAGGGTGAGGCCGACGCCTTCGCGAGTCGCCTCGAGCAGAGCGGGCGCAGCCCCCGCAGCCGTGCAGGCGCAAATAAGCCGTTTGGCGGCATACTGCGGCGTTTCGCCTTCGCCGAGCGTTTTGAAAACAGAGAGCCGCCCGGGCTGATGCCCTTCAGTGCCGAGAACGCCTTCATCGCAGAGCTGAGCGGCGAGCTGCCGCTGGCGGGAGCCCGCGATCAAAAGTTCGTAGACCGCTGCGACAATCGGCCGCTCGTTGGGCGGCACGCGTTCAACGAGCTTTTCCAGCAGTGCTTCTTCGCGCTTGGGCGCATGAATCGGCAGGTTCCGGCCGCGCTTACGCTCGCCGATTTCGTCGGCGATGGCCAGGCGCTCGACAATGAGTGCCGAGAGCTTGGCGTCAATGACGTCGATCTTTGCCCGCAGGTCAGCCAAGAGGTCGCTCGGCGCTTCGCGCAGCTGCGCGGGATGAGGGTGAGGTTCTGCCGTCTGCTGGTCGGTCATGATGAATTCAAACGTATCTTTTTGAAGGGTGGTATGGGGCGTTTCAGCGCGGTGCGCTTTCATTGGGCAGTGTTCTCGGCTCGTGCCTTTAAAGCTTCAGAAGCCCAGCACTCGGCATTGGGGAGGTCCTTTGAGAGCACTGCCGGCGGCGCGAGGAGGAGGTCCAGGGCAGCGAGCGCCGCAACGGCCTCTACGACCGGCACCGCGCGGATGCCAATGCAGGGATCGTGCCGGCCGGTGACAATCAGCTCGGCGGCTGTCCCCGCTTCGAGCGAGACCGTCTGCTGGCGGAGCGCAATGGAGGGCGTGGGTTTCATGGCTGCACGAAAGAGGATCGGTGCAGAGGTGGTCATCCCGCCCGCAATGCCGCCCGCGTGATTGGCCGCTGGTGCTGCGCCGGGAGCAGAGAGCTGAGGCTCCCAGGGGTCGTTCTCAGCCGAGCCCGAACGGCGTGCGGCCGCAAAGCCGTCACCAAACTCCACACCTTTGACCCCTGGAATGCCAAAAAGTCCGAAGGCGAGCGCACCGTCAAAACCCTCAAAGAGGGGGCCGCCCAAGCCCATGGGCAGTCCCGTGATCATGCCTTCGATCACCGCGCCGATGCTGTCGCCCGCCTTTCGGGCGGCAGCCATGGCTTCGTCGGCTTCATCGCTGAGCACTGGGAGTTCGCGCTCCAGCCGCGCCTGCAGCACCGCATCGGTTTCGCCCATGGGGCTGAAAGGCCGGTCTTCAACGGTGCCGACTGCGGCCAAGTGAGCCGCAACCCGAATGCCGCGGCGGGCAAGAATCTGCAGGGCAATGCCGCCCGCGCAGCAGATGGGAGCCGTGAGGCGTCCGGAGAAGGCGCCGCCGCCGCGAACATCCTGAAAGCCCTGATAACGCACCTGCGCGGGCAGATCCGCGTGCGACGGACGAGGGCGGTCAGCAATGGCCTTGTAGTCTTTCGAGCGCTGATCGGTATTGCGGATAAGGGCAGTGAGCGGCGCGCCGCAGGTGATGCCGTTCATGAGACCGCAGAGAATTTCAGGCTGATCCGTTTCGCGGCGCTGCGTCGAAAGCCGGCCGCCCGGCGCCCGGCGTCCCATAAAGGCGCAAAGCGCCTCTTCGTCAACGGCTTCGCCCGCAGGGAGCCCTTCAACGGTGCAGCCAATGGCCGCCGCATGGCTTTGTCCCCAGACGGTGGTGCGCAGATAAGTGCCGAAAGTGGTGTTCATGATGGAGTCAATCGTTTTGAATTCAGTTGCGGGTCTTGAGGTCGGCAGGGGCCGCGGAGCCCTTCATCCGCTCCAAATCCTCGAAAAAGTAGGGATAGGACTTGGCCGCATCCTCTGCGCCGTCAATAACTATGGGGGCCGGCCACGGCGGCAGCCATGACGATGCGGTGATCTTTGAAGCTTGAAATGCGCCCGCCCGAAAATTTTCGTGCGCTGCCGATGCCGTGCACCACCAGTTCGTCGGGGAGCTCTTCATGCGGGACGCCGAGCAGACGAAGGAGCTGAGCCGTGCTCTGCAGACGATCGCTTTCTTTAATGCGGAGCCGTTCGGCATGGGTGAACCGAGTTTCGCCCTCGGCGGCGCCGGCCGCCACGGCGAGAATCGGCACCAGGTCCGGAATCTGCCGGGCATCAATCGTCTGCCCGCGAAGCGCGGCGCCGTTTTTGGGAGGTTTGACCCGCACGGTTCCGACAGGGCCCTCGGAGGACGATTCAACCTGCGCACCGAAGCGCGACAAAATGTCGACGACGGCACGGTCGCCTTGGAGCGACGTGAGGCTGAGTCCCTCCACGGCGATGCCCTCGGGATTTTGCGTGAGCGCCCCGGCACAGAGCCAGAAGGCGGCATTGGACCAGTCGCCTTCGACCTGAACATCTTCGGGCGGCGTGAGGGCACCTCGGCCGGCAATGGTCCAGAGCGGCAGTCCTTGGTCGGTGCGTGATTCGGCAATTTCAACGCCGCTTTGCTGAAGCGCGGAGAGCGTCATGCGCACATAGGGTTCGCTCTCGAGCCGATCCTTGACGGCGAGTGTGCTTGGCCCGTCAAGAACGGAGAGCGCATAGAGGAGTCCGCCGAGAAACTGCGACGATACGGCGCCCGAAAGCGCATAAGCGCCGGGAAGAAGCCTGCCGGTGAGCCGCACGGGCAGCAGCGCCCCAGGAGAAGCCTCGGCATAGTCGAGCGTAATGCCGTGGCACTCTAGTTCCCCCGCGAGCGGCTCCTGCGGTCTGGCGGGAAGCCGCCCGGATCCCGTAAAGATGACGCCGGCCGGTCCGCTGAGGGCGGCAGCGACGGGCAGAAGGTAGCGCAGCGTGGTGCCCGATTCGCCGCAGTCGAGTACCGGCGTTTCCGTGCGGGTGTTTAGTTCTGCGCGGCTGATGCCCTTTACCCGCGCGCCCGTTCCGGGGAGCCGTTCAATTTTTGCGCCGAGCCCCCGCAGGGCGCGACATGTGGCTTCAATGTCGTTGGAGCCGCCCCGAAAGCGCACGAGCACGGCATGATCGGGCGCGCCCAGCGCGGCGGCAATCAGTTCGCGGTGAGCCCAGGACTTTGAAGGAATGGCGGCAATCGTGCCGGAAAGCTGCTGCGGGGAAACGGTCTGCTGCATGAGGAGTGGCTTCAAGTTGGTGCGGCGCTCCGGCCGCCCGTATTTTTCTTCAGAGTCCTGCGCGGATCCTCTCGAGGAGTTTCGCCCAGGATGTGCGCTCGATCCGGGCGCAGCCCGGTGAAACAGGCAATACCAGCGCGACATCGGCTGCCCCAGCCTTTTTATCGTGCTGGCAGAGCTTAAGGAGCGATTCGGGCGAAAAATCGAGGTCGCTGCGGGCTCTTAAAGCCGCGGGAACGGCGGATGGGAGCCCGGTTTTGGCGAGAAGCGTCTCGAGATCAGCGCGCATTTCGTCGGGCAAACGTCCTTCGCGAACCAAAGCCCGCGTGAGAATTGCCATGCCGACGGCGACAGAGGCGCCGTGAGAAAGCTCCCAGTGCGCCGCCGCTTCGACGGCATGCCCGACGGTGTGGCCGAGGTTTAAGAGTCTTCTTTCACCCGCTTCGCGTTCGTCGGCTTCGACGATGCGGCGCTTGACGTCAATGGCGGCCAGTATGAGGTCAACCGTCGGAAGGGGCGCGGGCGAGCCGGGCTCAATGCCGGCAAGAGCCTCATGGACGAGCTGGTTCATGCGGGCGTCTATGCCCGCATATTTGATCATCTCTCCCCAGCCGCAGGCGCGTTCCCGCTCGGGAAGTGTGTCAAGCGCCTGCGGATCGATCAGCACGGCCTTGGGCTGCGAGAAGACGCCCATCAGGTTTTTGCCGGCAGGAAGGTCCACGGCGGTTTTGCCGCCTACGCTCGAATCGACCATTGCGAGGAGCGAAGTAGGCATCTGCACGCAGTCGATGCCGCGCATCCAAAGCGCGGCAGCCAGACCGGCGAGGTCGCCGATCACGCCGCCCCCGAGCGCAATCACCGCAGAGCTTCGCGTGAGCCCGAGCGCAGCAAAGGCTTCAAGCGCGCGGACGAGTTCGGCGGGCGTTTTGGATGCTTCGCCCGCAGGAATCACGTGAATGCCGGCACACTTTGGGCCGAGTGCTTCTGCCGCCGCGCGGGCATAAAGCGGCGCAACGTTGGTGTCGGAGACGATGACTGCCCGTTCGGGAACGAGTGCCTGAAGGCGCGCCTTGAGCGCGTCATGTCCGCGGGCATGGAGGAGCCCCGGGAGCGCCTCTACATCGTAGGGGCGTCCCGTTGAGACATGCACAAGGCGGGAGCGTTCGCAGCAGCTCATGACGCGCACACGCGGATCACATCTTCAGCCGTACGGACGGCGG
>OGOC01002812.1_pt1 | contig 10604 bp, 6 predicted proteins | sample 1552561 | NCBI WGS metagenome assembly OGOC01 (sample SAMEA2580148, study PRJEB22360) | human gut metagenome | biome: human gut; feature: human-associated habitat; material: faeces | place: Denmark | collected 2008/2010
GAGCGCCCGACCGGTGGTGTCTGACGAACGAAGTGAGGAGTTCCGCCGGTCAGTGAAAGAAAGGGCTAGACGACCGACAGAAGCGACCGGGTTCCCAAACACGAACACCGCAGACGAATAGGTAACAGAATAATCCTACATTTAGAGTAAACATGTATTAAATGCCAATATTATATATCTAATTTTACGACTGTAATTCCGGCGCCTCCCAGTTGTATTTGTTCATCTCCGAAGGAAGCGACGAGCGGGTTGGTGCTGAGATATTGACGGATCAGTTGCCGCAAAGCTCCTGTCCCGGTGCCGTGTAGTAGCCTTACTTCTTTGTAATTGAGCATAACGGCTTCGTCGAGGAAGGTGATCACTTTTTGCAAGGCTTCTTCTCCGCGCATTCCCCGGAGATCGATATCGGGTTTGAAATCGAAACGTTTTTGGCTGATATTTTCCCGGATATTGGCATACGAGGCTTGGGGCTGGGTACGGGCCACTTTCTTGGCCTGACTGGCCGATGCTCTTTTCAGTTGGGAAAGTTTAGCCGTCGTTCTCAGATTCCCTAAAGCGATAACCGCAGTTTTGTCGTTGATTTCAAGAATTTCTCCGATGGCTTTGTTGGGCAGACTGACAAAATCCCCTTTCTGTAAAGGGAGTTCGGTTGTGGTGCCCTCGGAAGCCGGAGTTGAAGCGGAGGCTTTTTTTTTGGTCTTTTTATTTTTTTCCCGGTTTTGCAGTTTTTCCATTTTTTTCCGAATCCGTTCTTCTTCAGCGCTGGCTTGTTCGGAGAGTAACCGTTCTTTTTCGGCCTCCATTTTTTGCCGGATTTCTTTGGTCTTTTCTTTTTCTGCTTGATTTTCGCGGATATCCCGGATAGTCTGTTCGATGGTTTTATTGGCCGAATGGATGATTTCCTGAGCTTTTTGTTGGGCTTCTTTGATGATTTCTTTGCGTAAACGGGAAGCTTCGGTCAATTCCTGACGATATTTTTCGACTACTTCATCGAGTCGTTTCTCATTTTCGTGAATGCGTCTGCGTTTCTCCTCCCAATAGCGTTTGTCCCGGGCGATGTCTTTCAGATGTTTGTCATAATTGATATGATCTTCACCGATTTTCGAGGCGGCATCTTCCAGTATTTCTTTAGGAAGGCCGATCTTTTTGGCAATTTCGAAGGCAAAAGAAGAACCCGGTTTTCCGATGCATAATTCGAATAAAGGCAACATCCGGTGACTGTCGTAAAGCATGGCTCCATTTTCAATACCGGTAGTTTCCGCTGCAAAATGTTTCAGGTTGGTGTAGTGGGTCGTGATTACCCCTTTCACCTGTTTTTGATTGAGGGTTTTCAGGATAGCTTCGGCTATAGCCCCTCCCAGCATGGGTTCTGTACCGGTGCCGAATTCATCGATCAGGATCAGGGTATTTTCATCTCCGTAGCGGAGAAAGTTTTTCATGTTGATGAGGTGTGAGCTATAGGTACTCAGATCGTTTTCAATGGATTGCTCGTCACCCATGTCGATGAGTATTTTTTTGAAAATACCGAACCGGCTTGCTTCACTGACCGGTACCGGCAGGCCACATTGAAACATATATTGCAATAAACCGGCGGTTTGCAGGCATACGGATTTTCCACCTGCATTGGGACCCGATATCAGGATAATCCGTTGGGTTTCATCAATCTCTATTTTTAGCGGGACGATATTTTTATCGCTATTTTTCAGGCTGAGCCATAAAAGAGGATGCCGGGCGCTGTACCAGAACATTTCCGGACGTTCGCTGAAAGCCGGTACGGTTGCTTCGATATAGAGTGAAAAAGCTGCTTTAGCCCGGACAAAATCGATGTAAGCCAGAAAATCGTAGGCCGGAATCAAATCATCGACGTAGGGACGCAGGTCTTCGGCAAACCGACGGAGGATCCGGGTGATCTCCCGTTTCTCTTCCAATTCCAGTTCCCGGATTTCATTGTTAGTTTCGACGATCTCGGCCGGTTCGATATAAGAGGTTTTACCCGTAGCCGATTCGTCGTGGACGATACCGTTTATTTTTCGTTTATAGGCAGAAGGCACGGGGATGACCATACGACCGTCCCGGATAGCGATGGAAGTGTCTTTTTCTGCCCACCCTTCTGTCTGAGCCTGTTGTAATAAAGCCTGCATACGCCGGGAGATACCGTTTTGTTTTCGTTGAAGCCGATGGCGGATATCTCCCAATTCAGGGGAAGCCGTGTCTTTTATGCTCCCATGGCGGGATACGATGGAATCGAGGCGTTGCAGAATATAAGGAAATAATTGGATATCTCCGGTCTGGGCCGTTAAACGCGGATACCGTTCGTCTTTGCCGTGGAAAAAACGGACTATAGCCGTCAGGGATTCCAGCGATTGCTTGAGAGCGACCATTTCGGCCACTTCCAGAAATAAGCCTTCCACCCGTACTTTGTTCAAAAAGGGACGGGCGTCGCTGAAATGATCGCCGGGAAATTGGTCTTCTTCTTCCAGAATAGACATAAATTCCTGCGTCTCTTCCAGGCGTTCCCGGATTTCTGTCGGTTCAGTAGAAAATTTCATCGCTTCTACCAAATCTCTGCCCATATCGCTCAGACAGTTTTTTTGAACGAATTGCCTGATCTTATCAAACTTAATCTTGCTTTCGAAATTTTCCGGATAAACCATTTTGTGCATTTTATTCTTTATTTAACGTTTCCGCTTATTGTCAAGGTGTTTTCCGGTTGAGAGGGATCGTTGGTGATGACTGTGATCGATTTATACTGACGTCCGGATTTGCCGGTAGAGTCGAAAGTGGCCCGGATGGTTGTCGATTGGCCGGGCTGAATTTCTTTTTGTCCCAGGGTAACGGCAGTACACCCACAGCTGGCTTTCGTTTTCCGGATGAACAGGATACTTTTCCCTGCATTCGTTAAAGTAAAATCACAACTGGTTTTTTCTCCCTGTTTGATTTCTCCGAAATTACATTCTTTTTTATCGAATTGTGCTATCGGCGCATTGGCTTTGTCTTTTTTGCTCAGTTTACTGAAATCTTCACTAAGTTCCGCGGTAACGGATAAACGGTTGCTATATTCTTTAGAACCGTTGACGGACAAGATAAGGCTTTCGTAAACATAACCGTAGTCATTGGCTTTGGGAGCATCGAAAGTGACGATAATCTTTCCTTTTTTGCCCGGAGCTACTTGTGCGGGTTCGAAAGTGGCCTGCAAATGGTTGGATTTATAAATGACTCCTAAGCTGACAGCGTCTTTGAGGGTATTGTAATATTCCAGCGTATCTGTAGCGACTTGCCAGGTATATACTTTCTTGAAGTTGATATTGTTGTTTTTGAATTTCAAACCATTCATATTATATTTATACAATAATTCCGGTTTGGAAGGATTATCGACCAGATTTCCTGTCAGAATCAATTCTTTACGTGCTGGATTTACATTGGAATAAACCAGAATCCGCATGTTGAAATTTTCCAGTAATTGCATCGGAATAAACGTGATTTTTATATCACAACTTTTACCGGGGAGAAGCGGACTTTTGGGCCAATCGGCTTTCAGTAAACTGGTCATGGGAGTGACGCGGGTAATGATGACCGGTTGAGTACCTGTGTTTTGAGCCGTATAAACCACTGTCATCGGCTGATCGTCTGCCAGAAGGTTTTTTAAAGTTTGCCGGGATTGCTTTATTTCAAGAACTCCCTGGGCAAATACGGTAAACGTGAATAATAAAGCGGATATAAGTGAAATAAAATATTTCATGACTTCGGATTTTTAGTATTCTTATTTCAGATTACCGATCAATTTATAAGTCATAATCGGATTGTGAGGATCGTTGGTCGTGAACTGGATGATTTTAATTAATTTTTGGGCATTTCCGGTTTTTACACTCAGATTAACTTTGATTTTTTTTCCTGGTTTGACCGTATCTCTGGAAGCTGTGACCGAAAGATTGGAATCTGAAGTTTTTATTTTACGAATGACCAGTTCCGATTTTCCGATGTTTTGAATGGTGAATTCATGGGTGTAGGTACTGTTTTTATCCAGATCGTTCAGGGTGTATTCCGTTTCCGATAAAGAAATTGCAGGAGCCTTTTCAAAATTACCGTTATAGTAGGAGAAATCTTCGCTGATCGTTGCTGCAACGGTAATGTCTCCGGTTGTTTTATCGTTTACCTGCAGTTGAATTTTATCGGTAACAAATCCCCAGTCGTTCTTCTTGGTGGCATCGTATTTGATCGAAATCGTGGCTTTTTGATCTTTAGTCAGGGTCGTAGGACTGACACTTACCGTCAGATGGGGATGTTCACTGATTACCTGAAGTCGGGCGGGTTTATTTTCACTATTGATCACCTCTATCTTCCGTTCCAGTACCTGGTTGTTATTGATCGCCCCCAGATTGATCGTGTTGCTCGTTAATTTTAATGCCCCTATATTGAATTTATACTGATCGTACGGGCCTAACGGTTTCCGGGTGACATTACCCCGTATCGTTAACGATACGACCGAATTGGAAGCATTGGAATTGACTGTAATGCTTTTAACGAAAGCACCCGGACGGTTGCGTGGATCGAAAGCCACTTTGATGCTGCCTGTTTGACCGGGAGCTACCGGTTCTCTGCTCCATACCGGTGTTGTACAACCACATCCGGCCCGTACGTTGGTCAGGATCAAAGGAACATTTCCTGTGTTTTTAAATGAAAAATCAAAAGTCGCTTTACCGGCATTTTCATTGATCGTACCGAAATTGTGAGAGGTTGTTGTAAAATCGATTTTAGCTTTCTGAGCAAAAACCAAAACAGGCATTAGGGCCACCAACAAAAAAATAAATCTTTTCATCCGTCGTAATTTTATATCATCTTCTAAATTTCATACACAATAAATAGGGAAGATTTTCCCTGTAGGCTATAAAAACCTACAAATGTAAAAATAATTTTCAAGTTGTACCAACCCCGTTTTGAGAATTCCTTTCTATGATCTAAACACCTATATTTTTATTACGAATTACTGTCGCATTTCTTTGTAATTCCGGGAATAAAGCCTATCTTTGCGGCGTTTTAACGATATTAATCATTTAAAGAATTAAAAACCATGTATTTATCAGCAGAAAAAAAAGAAGAACTTTTTTCTCAATACGGGAAGTCTAATAAAGATACGGGTTCTGCGGAATCTCAGATAGCTTTATTTTCCTACCGTATCAATCATTTGACCGAGCATCTGAAAGCCAATCACAAAGATTTCGGTACTCAGAAAGCATTGATCAAATTAGTTGGAAAACGCCGGGCATTGCTTGACTATTTGAAAGACCGCGACATTGAAAGATATCGTGCTATCATTAAAGCTTTGAATATACGTAAATAAAAATACGTTTTCCCAAGCCCGGCGACAACCGGGCTTGTTTCTATCCTCCCTCCTCCCTCCGAAAAAGAATTCCGTTAAAACATTTTATTTTTAACCGTTAAGTTATTATGAACGTTATTGAAAAGAACATTACTCTGGCTGACGGAAGAGTAATTACGCTGGAAACCGGCAAATTGGCAAAACAGGCAGATGGTGCTGTGATGCTGAAAATGGGCAATACGATGTTGCTCGCGACTGTGGTTTCTGCTCAGGATGCAGGTCCTGATGTAGATTTTATGCCCTTGTCTGTAGATTATAAAGAAAAATTCGCCTCTGTCGGACGTTTCCCGGGAGGTTTTACACGGAGAGAAGGAAAATCTTCGGATTACGAAATATTGGTATCCCGTTTAGTCGACCGGGCATTGCGTCCTCTGTTCCCGGACGATTATCATGCAGAGACTTTTGTACAGGTGACCCTGTATTCGGCCGATGAAGAATCGATGCCGGATGCATTGGCCGGACTCGCTGCATCGGCAGCTTTGGCTGTCAGCGATATCCCTTTCCATGGTCCGATCTCCGAGGTACGGGTTGCCCGTATCCAGGGAGAATTTGTGATCAATCCGACGGCTTCCGCTCTGAAAGAGGCCGATCTGGATATCATGGTCGGAGCTACCTATGAAAATATTATGATGGTAGAGGGCGAGATGAACGAAGTTTCTGAAAAAGAAATGCTGGACGCCATCAAGTTTGCACATGCAGCTATTAAAGAACAGTGTGTAGCTCAGCAAGAACTGGCTGCTGCTGTCGGAAAAGAGAAACGGACGTATTGTCACGAAGTGAACGATGAGGAACTGCGTAAGGATATTTGGGACAAGTGTTACCAAAAAGCCTATGATGTGGCACGGCAGTGTAATGCAAACAAACACCTGCGTGGCGAATTGTTGGACAATGTACGGGCCGAATACCTGGCTTCTCTGCCTGAAGAAGAGCAGATCGAAAAAGCCATGTTGGTGGGACGTTATTACCACGATGTGGAAAAAGAAGCGATGCGCCGGATGATTTTGGACGAAGGGGTACGTCTGGATGGACGTACTACCGAACAGATCCGGCCGATCTGGTGTGAAGTAGGTTATCTGCCCGGACCTCACGGATCTTCGATCTTTACCCGCGGTGAGACACAGTCTTTGTCGTCTGTTACCCTGGGAACGAAACTGGATGAGAAAATTATCGATGAGGCTACTATTCAGGGAAAAGAAAGATTTTTATTGCACTATAATTTCCCGCCGTTCTCAACCGGAGAGGCTAAAGCTTCACGGGGAGTAGGACGTCGTGAGATCGGTCACGGAAACCTGGCTTTACGGGCATTGAAACGGATGATTCCGGAAGATTTCCCTTATACGGTCCGCGTGGTATCCGATATTCTGGAATCCAACGGTTCGTCTTCCATGGCTACCGTATGTGCCGGAACGCTGGCTTTGATGGATGCCGGTGTACCGATGAAAAAACCGGTGACAGGTATCGCTATGGGATTGATTACCGATAAAGGGTGTGCTAAATATGCTGTATTGTCCGATATCCTGGGCGACGAGGATCACCTGGGCGATATGGACTTCAAAGTAACAGGAACCCGTGACGGTATTACCGCTACCCAGATGGATATCAAGGTAGACGGACTTTCTTATGAAATTATGGAACAGGCTTTGGAACAAGCGAAACGAGGACGGATGCATATCATGGATATCATCACCGAAACCATGCCGGCTCCGCGTGAAGACCTGAAACCGCACGCTCCCCGTATTGTTACCGTTACTATCGACAAAGATCAGATCGGTGCGCTGATTGGTCCCGGAGGAAAGATTATCCAGGATATTCAGGAAAAATCAGGTGCTACCATCAATATTGAAGAAGTTGGTAATAAAGGTATTGTCGACGTTTCGGCTACCAATAAGGAATCGATCGATAAGGCGCTGGCACGGATTCGGGCTATCGTCGCTAAACCGGAAGTTGGTGAGGTGTACGACGGTATTGTAAAATCGATTATGCCTTTCGGTGCTTTTATTGAAATCCTGCCGGGAAAAGACGGTTTGTTGCATGTCTCTGAAATTGATTACAAACGGATCGAGAAAGTAGAGGATGTATTGAAAGAAGGCGATCATATTCAGGTGAAATTACTGGAAGTGGATCCTAAAACCGGAAAATTACGTTTGTCACACAAGGCATTGCTGCCGAAACCGGAAGGTTATCAGGAAAGATCAGAGCGTCCGCGTGGTGATAGAAATGACCGGGGTGAAAGACGGGAACGTCCGGAAAGACACGATCGTGGCGAAAGACGTGAACGTCCCGAACGTCGTGAATCACGGCCTGAAAGAACAGAAGACAATCAGGAAACCGGTAGTGAGGAATAATGGATACGAAGTGATTTATCGCCCGGAACCAGTCTCGGTTCCGGGTTTTTTTATCGGTGTTTGCCGCGGAGGTATTGCTCCAGTTCTTCGATTTCCGGCAAAGTGAGCGGGTTGTAATTCATGCCGCTATGGATCATGATTTCACAGGCCATTTCCAGAAATTCAGCTTTTTCAATCGTACTTTTCAAATCTTTTCCGGCGTATACTTGTCCGTGTTTTTCCAGAAGTGCAGCATCGTGATTGAGCAGGGCTTCGCTGACAGCCTTCGCTAATTCGGCCGAACCGGGACGATAGTAGGGGACGATGGCTATTTCTCTCCCGCAATAACAGGGGATTTCTATACTGACATTGAAATTATCGGGTTTCTTTTTCATGCAGGCAATCGTCGTGGCATAAATACTTTGACAATGCAATACGACATTTACATCAGAGCGGTTTTGCAGGATTTGTAAATGAAAGCCGCTTTCCATAGAAGGGTGGATACCGTTTGTAATTTCACCGGTCGCGACCCGGCAAATGGAGATTTGGCCGGCTTGCAGTTCGGGAAGCCAGGAGCCTGTTGCCGAGATCAGGGCGAATTCGCCGATACGCCAGGATAGATTCCCCCTGCTGCAACGGGTCACCCGCCGTTCGCCGGTTTGATGTGCAGCTGCCAGGAATTGTTCAATGTGTTTATCTGTAATTTCCATAAATCCGGTTACTGAAAAGGTTTATTTATCGATGGGCTAAGTTAAGCAATATGTCTGAATTCGGTGGTTGTTTTTCAGAGAATAACTCATTCCTGAATGAACGCTGTAACAAAACAAAAATAAATGGAATTACTACGATCGGGTTTGCCCAGTTATTATTATATTTGTAAGCTACAAACAGAGTATGATATGGAGAATAGACTTACAGTGGGATTTACTCATGGAGATGTCAATGGTATTGGCTATGAGTTGATCATTAAAATGATGGCAGAAAACCGGATCTGCGAAGTATGTACCCCGGTATTGTTCGGATCCTCGAAGGTGGCTGCTTATCATCGGAAAGCTTTAAATATAGAAAATTTCAGTTTGAATAGTATTCAGAATGCCCGTGATGCGAATCCGAAAAGGTGTAATATCGTCAATTGTGTCGACGATGCGATCAAAGTGGATTTGGGCCAGGAGACGCCGGAATCGGACGATGCGGCGGTGCTGGCATTGAAGGCTGCTCTGACTGCTTTGGACCGGAATGAGATCGATGTCCTGGTAGGAGCTCCTCAAGGGTGCAATTCCTTTAAGCCCGCAGCGAGTTGTCCGGTATTTTTTAGCGAAAGATATGAAACCCGTAATGTCATGCCGCTGTTGGTGGGTGAAAAGATGAAGATGGGATTCGTTACCAATCATCTGCCGTTCCGGGATATTGCCGGAAATATTACGGTCAACAATATTTACTATAAACTGAAGTTGCTGGATGCTTGTCTGAAGAAAGATTTTACCATCCGGAAGCCCCGGATTGCCGTATTGGGACTCAATCCCCATTCCGGCGAGAACTGTATGTATGGGGAAGAAGAGAGGAATGTGATTATTCCGGCGATCGAACGAGCCCGGGATAATGGGATCATGGCTTTGGGACCTTATGCGCCGGACGGATTGTTCAGTGGTGTAGAATTTGAAAAATTCGATGTTATTCTGGCCATGTATCACGACCAGGGGATGATTCCTTTCAAAACGATAGAGGGTAATGAAGGAGCGGTGTTATTGGCAGGATTGCCTATTGTATATACCTCTACGGTGCATGGTATGGCGTATGATATTACCGGACAGGGTATAGCGGATGAATCGGGTATGCGTAATGCACTTTATCTGGCTATCGATGTGTATAATAACCGGCAGATGAATGCCGAGTTAGCCCAGAATCCCCTGAGACATTACGACATCGCTTCCAATAGTAACGAAAGCGATTTGAATGTCGAGCAGATTGCCGGAATTGAAAAAGAGATGGAATAATACACTCCCAAGTTTTGACGCTGATTAGCCAACTAATTCACAAAGAATTGAACATGAATTGGTTGGCTGATTTTGTGTTATTTCCCGAATGTCCCTATTTTGTAAAAAGTTTTCAATATTCTATGATATACCCGAAGAGTATTTTTGCAGCATGCTGTTGTATCGAGAGCGATATAGTTTCCTTGTCGGGGTATGTAGCAGTCCCATTTTCCGAATATTCCAATTCAGGCGGAAATCGAATAGAAATCCACAACAAACAGCTTTAGGATAATGTGATTGTCAGTGAGAGGACGATTACCATCAGGTATTGGAAAAGGGTTTTGAGGAGTTTCTTCATGGAAATTTGAATTTAATTTGAGTATTTACATTTTACTGAAATAATTGTTCTTTATTTTTTTTAAATGATACTTACGAATTGCTCCGCTGCTTTGGAGCTTTTCGACTCTAGTATCATACCGGGTATGCCTTATTCTTTGTATCTGCAGCAGCTGGATCTACCTTTGTCTGCTGTGCTTCACGATACTTGAAGAACTCAGTAGCAACCTGCGGGAACAGTGCATAGGTCAGTACATCCTCGTCCTGCTGGATATACTGAGCTGCCTCCTTGCGGAAGTTGTCTAACTGTGGCTTGATCAGATCTGCCGGACGGCAGGTGATCGGCTTCTCGTCTCCGATTGCCTTCTTCTGAACTTCCTTGTTAAATGGCTTAACAGTCTGTCCAAACTCACCTCTTAAGATCTTCTTGGACTCCTTGGTCATCATCTTGTATCTCTCGCCCTGAAGAACGTTAAGAACTGCCTGAGTACCAACGATCTGAGAAGACGGAGTAACAAGCGGCGGCTCTCCGAAGTCCTTACGTACTCTCGGAACTTCCTCAAGTACCTGATAGTACTTGTCCTCAGCGCCTGC
>OGOC01002814.1_pt1 | contig 10599 bp, 6 predicted proteins | sample 1552561 | NCBI WGS metagenome assembly OGOC01 (sample SAMEA2580148, study PRJEB22360) | human gut metagenome | biome: human gut; feature: human-associated habitat; material: faeces | place: Denmark | collected 2008/2010
TGTCCGGTCTGCAGAATGTATCAGAAATTAGAAGAAAATGCTATCAATTATACCATTGGACCGGGTGCAAGTTACATGGAGGGAGATATCCGGGAGCAGAGCGATGAACAGGGCTTCTGTCAGAAACATTTGGGAATGTTATATGAATATCCGAATAAATTAGGACTTGCCATGATGTTAAAGACCCATATGGATAAGACAGCTAAGGAGTTAAAAAAAGCAATGAAAGCACCACTGCCTCAGGCAGCCGTACTTTTCAAGAAAAAGAGCCAGCCAGTCCATCCGGTGATTACTTTTGTGGAAGAAAAAGAGAAAAAGTGCTTTGTGTGTGATTACATTAATCACAGCTTTACAAATTATATCAATACCATTTACTATTTATATGAAAAAGAAGAAGACTTCCGCAAACAGTTTGCAGCATCCAAAGGCTTTTGTGTAAATCATTATAAAGTTCTGTTTTCCGGTGCTCCGGAATATATGGGTAAGAAATACCTGAATGAATTTCTGATGACTTTAAATAAGACTTTTATTAACGGATATGAGAGGGTGCGGGATGATTTAGAATGGTTCATCTGTAAGAATGATTACCGTTATAAGGAGCAGCCTTGGAAGAATGCAAGGGATGCACTGCAGAGAGGACTGGTAAAGGCAGGAAGTATCATGGAGGCAGAAGAAAAGAAGGAATAGGTAGAGGTAATAAAAGAAAAGGGGATAGAAGAAGACGTAAGAGCAACAGGTAAATAAAAACAGGAAAGAGAGGTATTTATGACAAGTTATATTTTACTGGTAGCAGCAGTGATTTTATTGTGCCTGTCATTGAATAAAATGTCCAACAAACTGGGAATTCCAATGCTGTTGGCATATATTCTTCTTGGCATGATGTTTGGAACAGATGGAATTTTAAAGATTCCTTTTGATAATTTTACGATTGCCGAACAGATTTGTACGGTGTCCTTAATCTTTATCATGTTTTACGGTGGATTTGGAACCAACTGGAAACAGGCAAAGCCGGTGGCTGGTAAAGCAGTATTATTATCAACAGTGGGTGTGATACTGACCGCAGTAACAACCGGAGCATTCTGTCATTTTATATTGAAAATGGATTTCTGGGAAAGTATGCTGATTGGCTCTGTAATCAGTTCTACGGATGCGGCATCGGTCTTTTCAATCCTTCGTTCCAAGCGGCTGAATCTTAAGAACAATACTGCATCCATGTTGGAGGTGGAAAGCGGTAGTAATGACCCATGTTCTTATATGCTGACCGTAATTATATTAACAATAATGAGCGGAGAATTAAGTGGTTCTTCACTGGTTGTCATGATATTCTCACAGATTATTTTTGGCATATTAGTGGGGGTAGTTGTGGCACTGGCAGCAGCATTCATTTTGAAAAAAGTGAATTTTGCAACAGATGGATTTGATACGATATTTGTATTCAGTATGGCACTGGTATCCTACGCCGGAGCATCCATGATAAATGGAAATGGTTATCTGGCAGCATACATTGCCGGAATTATCCTTGGTAACACTCCTCTTCATCACAAAAAATCACTGGTGCATTTCTTTGATGGAATCACCGGATTGATGCAGATGCTGATTTTCTTCCTGCTTGGTCTGCTGGCATATCCATCCCAGCTGCCAAAGATACTGCCGATTGCACTGGCAATTGCGGTATTTTTAACATTTGTGGCAAGACCGGTTTCTGTATTTGCTATCCTGATGCCATTCCGCTGCCCGGTAAAGCAGCAGCTTCTGGTGTCCTGGGCGGGGCTTCGTGGAGCGGCATCCATAGTATTTGCAATTATGGCAACAGTAAGCCCGGCATATACGAAGAATGATTTGTTCCACATAGTTATTTTCATTGTCCTGTTCTCTATCAGTATTCAGGGTACACTGCTTGGACTGGTGGCAAAGAAGCTTGACATGATAGACGAAAATGGCAACGTCATGAAGACCTTCAGTGACTATTCCGATGAAATGCCGGTGGAGTTTGTTAAAATCAGCATCAAGGCGGGACATCCATGGGAGAACCGCAGGATAAAAGACCTTACTTCCCTGCCGGATTTATTACTGGTGCTGATTCTAAGAGGCGAGGAGCGTATCATTCCAAATGGCAACACGGTAGTGCTTGCCGGAGACAAGATTGTCTTAAGTGCCTTATCTCCGGAAGAAAATCTTGGCATCTGTCTGACAGAAATCCCAATCGAAAAAGACAGCAAGTGGATTGGAAAACCATTATCCAGAATAAAACTGGGAGAAGAGAAGCTGGTTCTCGTTCTAAAGCGGAATGAGAAAGTTGTGATACCGAACGGAAATACTGTGATTCGTGAAAATGATGTGCTGGTAATCAGCCAGTTATAGATATATTTTTAAAAATTTAAAAATATATGCAACAGAATGAAATTCAGCGACACTATATATATGAGACCGGTCAAAGGAAAGGACTTAGGAAGGTATAGGGTGAGCATATGGAACAGGAACTGCAGCTGGTGTGCAGGGCACAAAGTGGGGATACCGGTGCATTTGCACAATTATATGAAGGCGTTTATCAGGACTTGTATCGCTTTGCGTTATATGTGCTGAAGCATCCGCAGGATGCACAGGATGTGGTCAGTGATACCGTGATGGATGCATTTGCACAAATCGGGGAGCTTCGGAAATCAGAAGCGTTCCGGGCGTGGATATTCCGTATTTTAAGTAATAAGTGCAAACGGAAATTAAAAGAGTATGCGACCCGGCCGGAAGAGCTGACACCGGAGCTTTTAGAGCATCTGGGAAAATCCGGAATGGATGAGCATGCAGCAGTCCGGAGCCTGTTCTTTGAGCTGCCTTCCGAGGAACGAATGATTATCGCCATGCATTTATTCTGTGGGTATAGCAGTAAGGAAATCGGAAAACTGTTAGACCTTAACGAAAATACCGTCCGCTCAAAAGAGAGCCGGGGAATAAAGAAAATGGTGGAGAAATATTGGAAGTGAGAAACGGAAGATATGCAAAAAGTCTGGAAAACAACAGGAAATTCAGATGAGATGGAGGTGCCGGTATGAATGAACAGGAGATTTTAACCCAGTTAAGAAAAGCGGCGGAAGAGATAGAGATACCAGAGGCTCTGAAGCCGGAACAGATAGAAAAACAATTACAGGAACAGAAAGCAAAACAGCAGCAGGAAAATCAGCACTTGAAACCGAAAAAATCGAAGAAAATAATTCCATGGCGCAGACTTGGAAGTATGGTGGCAGTGCTGGCACTGGTAGTATGCAGCGGAATTTATATAACAGTGACCCGTGTTGATAAGAATTCCGGTACAGGGCAGACGGATTCCATAGCAATGACGGATACGCAGCAGACTGTGGGAGAAGCTGGTGAAACAGAGGAAGCGGAGCATGTGGATGTGGCTTTTCTTTGGACAAAGTATCATCGTGCATCAATTTTGGCATCGGATTATAAGGAGGTATATCAGACTCTTCTTAAGGGGTATCAGCAGAACTGGATAGAAGGGGAAATGAGCGCAGAGACGAGCACTGCGACATCGGAAGATAAGGCTTCCGGCAATGCAGCAAAGGATGAGAGTGCCGATATGGATTTATCGGAGGGCAGCAAGGAAGGCGGAAAAGATTATTCTACGACAAATCTTCAGATGGAAGGCGTAGACGAGAGTGATATTGCCAAAATTGATGGCAGTTACATTTACACTGTAGAGGATAAATATATTGTTATAACAGATATCCGGGATGGAAAATTAGAAGAAGTAACACGATTTTTACCAAAAGATTGTGGTGCGGCAGACCGGGTGATGGAAATTTATGTGGATGGAGACCAACTGATTCTAGTTGTGCAGGGCTATGAGACATCCTTGGGCGAAAGCAGCAAAGCTGGCTCTGATAAGGAAAACTCAGATAAAGAAAGCTCAGATGAAGAAATTGCTGTATCAGATGCTTCTGAAGACAGTGCATTCTGCTATAAAATGAATGGAAAAAGCACCACACAGATTCAGGTATACAGTATCGTAGACCGTAAGAATCCGGAATTTGAAGGAAGATTAATTCAGGATGGTTATTATAATACTTCCAGGAAAATCGGAGATGTAGTCTATCTTTTTACGCAGTATAATATGACATCTGATGTGACGAGTTATGTGGAAAAGAAGCATGGTGTAGAAGACTTGAAGGAAGGAAATGGTGTCAGCAGTCTGGCGGAAGCTGTGATTCCAAAGGTAAATGGAGAAAAGGTTGCCGCCAGTGAAATTTATCTGCCGGAGTCATCAGGAGAAAGTGGTATACTGGTTTCTTCACTGGATGTAAATAAGCCGGATAAAGTGCTGGACAGTAAGCTTGTAATCTCCGGATATGCCCAGACTTATATCAGCAAAGATGCCCTGTATTTATATGAGGAAGATTACGATGGAGCAATGATTACCAATATTGCGAAATTTGCACTGGATGAGGGCAGAATCAGTGGCGTGGCGGCAGCGGCAGTAAGTGGTTATGTCAGAGATACCTTTGCAATCAATGCCAGTGATGGATATCTTCGGGTATTGACCACCGATTATAGCACAGAGGATGAGGTGAATGCACTTTATATTCTGGATGAGAACATGAAATTAACCGGACAGTTGACGGGCATTGCACCGGGAGAAGAAATCTATGCCGCCCGCTTTATGGGAAACACTGGTTACTTTGTAACCTACCGGAATACCGACCCACTGTTTACCGTGGATTTATCAGATCCGGCAAAACCGGAAATTATCGGCGAACTCAAGGTGACCGGCTTCTCCGAATATCTGCATTTCTGGGATGATACACATTTACTGGGCATCGGTTATGAATCAGATGAGAATACCGGAAATATAGAAAACATTAAGCTTTCCATGTTTAATATAGAAAATCCGGGAGAAGTAACCGAAGAAGCAAAGCTGGTATTAAAGGATGTAGATTATAGCGAAGCATTATATGATTATAAGAGTGTCATCATTTCAAAAGATAAGAATTTAATCGGTCTGGTTTGTGAGGATTATAGCGGCAGCAGAACCAAGCAGACCTACCAGATATATTCCTATGAAAATGGAACCTTTAAGAAACAGGCAGAAATTCCGGGCATTAACGGAGTTAATTACGAAAATGTCCGTGGAATGTATAGTGGCAATGTATTTTACCTCTGGATTAATGATAACATTACATCCTATGACATGACCGATGGATTTAAAATGTTAAAGGAGCGGGAGTGATTCTTGCAAAACTTTCCCGATAGCTTTATAATGACAGTATATGTGCCGGGTGGTGGTATGAAAATATCATCACCCGGCAACTTATGCAGAATCGGTGACTGCGAAATGGAAAAAGGATAAACGAAAAACGAAATGTCTGTCTGCCCAATGTTTGACAAGATGCCGCCTTCTGTTCACCTATGGGCGAATACATTTACGCAGGCTGTTAGGGGCTCTTAGAATTTTAATAATATCTGGCAACGCTGGTACAGGGACGTACCAGCGAGGTGCAGAGGAACATGGATGTGACTTTGCACCGTTTGCCATATATAAAAGAATTATTTCAAAATTCTTAGAGCCCCTTGCAGCCGGAGTGGTATTCGCTATGGGTGAACAAAAGGCGCATCCAGTCAAAGCAGCGGTAAGACATCTTCATTATCATTTTCCATTTCGCAGTCACCATAACAACAAGTGCAAGGGAGAATAAGCATGCAATATAGAGAAAATCCGGGAAACAAAGACCAGCTGTCCATCTTAGGCTATGGCTGCCTGCGTTATTCTAAGAAAGGAACCGCAATCGACCAGGAAAAGGCAGAGCGGGAGATGGCAGCGGCAGTGGAAGCCGGGGTCAATTATTTTGATACCGCATATACTTACGGTGGAAGTGAAGCATGCCTGGGAAAGTTCCTGGCAAAAGGCTATCGTGATAAGGTAAAAATTGCCACCAAGCTGCCACATTATTATATTAAGGCAGAAGGTGATATGGAGCGGTATTTTAAGGAACAGTTAGAACGCCTTCAGACAGACCATGTGGAATATTATCTGATGCATATGCTGAATGATATTGCAGCATGGGAGCGGCTGACCGCACTTGGAATACAGGACTGGATTGCAGAGAAAAAGAAAAGCGGTCAGATTGGAAATATCGGATTTTCTTTCCATGGCGGAGCCACCCAGTTTAAGAAAATCATAGATTCTTACGACTGGGATTTCTGCCAGATACAGTATAATTATATGGATGAACATACCCAGGCGGGAACTGAAGGCTTAAAATATGCTGCAGCGAAGGGACTTCCGGTGATTATCATGGAGCCGCTGCGGGGCGGCAGGCTGGTGAATGCACTGCCAAAGGCTGCCAAAGCCATATTTGCATCTGCAGAACCACATCGTTCCCCGGCAGAATGGGGACTCCGCTGGATATGGAACCATCCGGAGGTGACAGTAGTGCTTTCCGGAATGAATGATATTGCACAGGTAGAGGAAAATGTAAGGATTGCATCGGATGCCACAGCTGATGCATTGACAGAGAAAGACTTGGAAATCTTTGAAAAGGTAAAGAAATCCATTAACCAGCATATGAAGGTCCCTTGTACCGGCTGCGGCTACTGTATGCCATGCCCGCATGGAGTAGATATTCCGACCTGTTTTGCAGCATATAATACACGCTATACCGACAGCTTTTATTCTGGTATGAAGGCATATATTATGTGTACCACTTTAAAGACAAATCCCACCAACGCTTCAAAATGCCGTCAGTGCGGAAAATGTGAGAAACACTGCCCGCAGTCCATTGCCATCCGGCAGGAATTAAAACAGGTGGCAAAGAAGATGGAGAATCCGGTTTATAAGGTAGCAAGGGCGATTTCGAAGCGCATTGGAAAGTATTAGAAAAAAATATTATGAAATTTTGTAAAAAATAAAGGAAATTTGAAGGTGGACACAGAATTATAATAGCAGAGGTCGAATGACGTCCTCATAATGGTAAAGATGATGGCAGTGCATTTACATCATGAAATGGTGATGTGACAGGAAGGGAGAAGATAAGGATATGACAATTCGGGAACGGATGGAGCGCATGGAGCATGAGATGTTAAGCCCTTATGCAGCATTAAGCGAGAATTCCAAAGGACGGGATTATCCGGAGGCACCTTGTGATATACGTCCCGTATACCAGAGAGACAGAGACCGTATTCTCCACTGTAAGGCATTCCGCCGTCTGAAGAATAAGACGCAGGTGTTCTTAACACCGAAGGGTGACCATTATCGTACCCGTATGTCGCATACCTTAGAGGTATCACAGAATGCCAGAACCATTGCAAAGGCACTGCGGCTGAATGAAGATCTGGTGGAAGCCATTGCATTAGGGCATGATTTGGGACATACGCCATTTGGTCATGCCGGAGAGCGGGTGTTAAATGAACTTTGCTCCGGTGGTTTTAAACATAATAAACAGAGCGTACGTATCGTAGAGAAATTGGAAAAAGGCGGACAGGGACTGAACCTGACCTGGGAAGTGCGGGATGGCATTTTAAATCATCAGACCAGTACGATGCCGCATACACTGGAAGGCAAAATCGTCCGTTTCTCCGATAAAATCGCCTATATTCATCATGATATCGATGATGCGGTGCGTGGAAAGATAATGGTGGAAGAAGATATTCCAATCGAGATACGGAAGGTATTGGGAAAGAATTCGGCAGACCGGCTGGATACACTGATTCATGATATTATAACCAACAGCATGGATAAGCCGGATATCATTATGTCCGATGAAATTTTCCAGGCAATGCAGGATTTACGGAAGTTCATGTTTGTAAGCGTATATACCAATTCCATTGCCAAAGGAGAAGAGACAAAGGCAGAAGGATTACTCAGCAAACTGTTTACATATTATATGGAACATCCGATGACGATGCCGGCACAGTATACCGATATGATTGCGGAAGGCGAAGAGGAAGAAAGGGTAGTATGTGATTATATCGCAGGAATGACCGACCAGTATGCAATTGCCAAATTCTCAGAATATTTTGTACCGAAGGCTTGGCAGGTGAATTAAGGAATGGCATATTATTCAGATGAATTAATAGAGGAAGTACGTTCCAGAAATGATATTGTAGATGTGATTTCCGGATATGTACGGTTGACAAAAAAAGGCAGCACGTATTTTGGACTGTGCCCCTTCCATAATGAAAAGACCGGTTCTTTTTCCGTATCACCGAATAAGCAGATGTATTACTGCTTTGGATGCGGAGCAGGCGGAAATGTATTTACCTTTCTGATGCAGTATGAGAACTTTTCATTCCCGGAAGCGATGGAGGCATTGGCAGAGCGTGCCGGAATCGAACTGCCGAAGCAGGAAATGAGTGCCCAGGCAAAGAAAGAAGCAGACAAACGCCAGATTCTGTTAGAGATTAACAAGGCAGCCGGCAAATATTATTATATGCTGCTGCGGAGTGAACACGGAAAACAGGCGTATGAATATTTTAAAAAGAGAGAATTATCGGATGCCACCATGCAGAAGTTTGGGCTTGGCTATTCGGATAAATACAGTGATGATTTGTACCGCTATTTAAGAAAGCTTGGATATGATGATGCAATCTTAAAGGAATCCGGTCTTGTGTCCATTGACGAAGTCCGGGGCGGACATGATAAATTCTGGAATCGTGCCATGTTTCCGATTATGGATGTGCATAATAAAGTAATCGGATTTGGTGGACGAGTCATGGGGGATGGCGAACCGAAGTATCTGAATTCGCCGGAGACCAAAATCTTTGATAAGAGCCGGAATCTGTATGCATTGAACTTTGCAAGACAGACCAAGAAACCGCAGATGCTCTTATGTGAAGGCTATATGGATGTAATTGCGCTGCATCAGGCAGGCTTTGACAATGCAGTGGCATCCTTAGGAACCGCGTTTACCAGTGGACATGCCAGTCTGCTGAAACGATATACGAAGGAGGTTTATCTTACCTTTGACAGCGACGGTGCCGGAATTAAGGCGGCACTTCGTGCAATCCCGATTTTAAAAGAAGTAGGGCTGACAGCCAAAGTCATCAACATGAAGCCGTATAAAGACCCGGATGAATTCATCAAGGCACTTGGAGCGGAAGAATATCAGAAGCGGATTGATGCGGCAGAAAACAGCTTTATGTTTGAAATCAGGATTTTAGAGCAGAAATATGATATGAAGGACCCGGAAGGAAAGACCGCATTCCAGACAGAAGTGGCAAAGAAACTGCTTGATTTTACCACGGAACTGGAGCGGAACAATTATATGGAAGCCGTGGCGGATAAATATCATATGAGCTTTGAAGCACTCCGGAATCTGGTAAACCAGCTGGGCACCCAGGGAGGACTTGTAAAAGAGCGGACACCGCTTAAGAGTGGGCTGAATGAGAAGAAGCATAAGAAAGAGGACGGCATGAAGCAGTCCCAGAAATTGCTTTTGACCTGGCTCATAGAATATGATAATCTGTACGATAAAATCAAAGATATCATTACACCGGAAGATTTTACGGAAGACATTTTCCGTAAGGTGGCAGAGCTTCTCTACGAGCAGAAGAAGTCGGGTACTGTCAATCCGGCACAGATTATCAGTTTATTTGCAGAAGAAGAGGAACAGCGGGAAGTTGCAGAGCTCTTCCATGCGAGAATCCATGAAGTGGATTCTGCTGCAGAGCGGGATAAGGCGTTAAAAGAGACGATTCTGCGGGTGAAGGATAACAGCATCTCCTATCGTTCGGCGCACTTAGAACCTACGGATATGCAGGGCTTGCAACAGCTTGTGGCAGATAAGAGAACCTTGCAGAATATGGAGAAAATGCATATTTCTATAGATTGAGGACAAAATACTATTTAGTCCCGTTTATATGACGAATCATGAGAGGATGAACAAGAAAATGGATGAAAAGATGGAAAAGACTACGAAAAAGACAACAAAAGCTGCAAAAAGTGCTCCGGCAGCAAAAGACGAAAAGATGAGCATTGAGGAGAAAAAAGCAAAATTGCAGGAAAAACTCCAGGAACTCCTTGCGCTGGCAAAGAAGAAAAAGAACAGCCTTGAGTATCAGGAAATCAGCGAGTTCTTCAAGGACATGGAACTGGATGCAGATGAGTTTGAGAAAATCTTAGACTTCCTTGAGACCAATAACATTGATGTGCTTCGAATCATGGATGATGACGATATCGATGACGATATCATCTTAGATGACGAAGACGAGGTAGAGGTAGAAAAGATTGATTTATCGGTACCGGACGGCGTATCCATTGAGGATCCGGTCCGTATGTATTTAAAGGAAATCGGTAAAGTACCTCTTTTAAGTGCAGAAGAAGAAATCGAGCTGGCAAAGAGAATGGAATTAGGAGACCAGGAAGCAAAGAAACGTCTGGCAGAAGCAAACCTTCGTCTGGTGGTAAGTATTGCAAAACGTTATGTAGGACGTGGTATGTTATTCTTAGACCTGATTCAGGAAGGTAACTTAGGTCTGATTAAAGCCGTTGAGAAATTCGATTACCGGAAAGGCTATAAGTTCTCTACCTATGCAACATGGTGGATTCGTCAGGCAATCACAAGAGCCATTGCAGACCAGGCAAGAACCATCCGTATCCCGGTTCAT
>OGOC01002815.1_pt1 | contig 10593 bp, 9 predicted proteins | sample 1552561 | NCBI WGS metagenome assembly OGOC01 (sample SAMEA2580148, study PRJEB22360) | human gut metagenome | biome: human gut; feature: human-associated habitat; material: faeces | place: Denmark | collected 2008/2010
GTTTCGAGTGCCGCCGTGCTTCTGCCCGTGACACGTCCCCCTTTGGTGTCCCACAACTTGGGATCGATGGTCAGTTTGCAACTGAATTGCGTCTGGCTGCCGTCCACCGTGATGCGTCCCATGACGGGAACCGTCCCGTCTTTTTTCACTACCTGACGTTTGAGGTAGTAAATAACTGAAAATGTACTCTTCATCGTCCTTAATTTTTTTGTTCAAAATTAGTTGGTGAAGAACCCTCCTCTGATACGCAAATCGCGGAAGAACGGCGCAATCTTTTTTCGTTACCGGATTTTTTGCGTGAGTTGTCAGTAACTCACTAATCCTTAAAGCCTTGTTTCGTTATTCGTGTCCATTTCGTCACCTATTGGGCGTGGTTACGAACAAGTAACGTAGCTCCGTCTTGATTTGGCTTCGGCGTGGATTGTAATGGCTCTCGGAATAATTGGCAGCGTAAATGAAACCCCTGTAAATCAAATCCATTACCATATTCTTCCGCATTTCACTTTTTTGTAGTAACTTTGTAACCGTAAATATATAAAGTTTTATGGGAAAGATCATTCTTACCGGCGACCGTCCTACGGGCCGGCTCCACTTGGGACACTACGTCGGTTCCCTGCGCCGCCGCGTCGAACTGCAGGAATCGGGCGAATTCGAACGCATATTCATCATGATAGCCGACGCGCAGGCCCTGACGGACAACGCCGACAACCCCGAGAAAGTGCGCCAGAACATCATTGAAGTGGCGCTCGACTACCTTTCGGTCGGCCTCGATCCGAAAAGGTCTACCCTTTTCATCCAGTCGCAGATCCCGGAGCTCTGCGAGCTCTCGTTCTACTATATGAACCTGGTGACCGTGCAGCGCCTGCAACGCAACCCGACCGTGAAGGCCGAGATTCAGCTGCGGGGCTTCGCCGAAGGCGCCGCCGAGGGCGACACGCAGCAGAAGCAGGGCATCCCCGTGGGCTTCTTCACCTACCCCATCAGCCAGGCGGCCGACATCACGGCATTCAAGGCCACGACCGTCCCTGCGGGCGAAGACCAGGAGCCGATGATCGAACAGACCCGCGAGATCGTCCACAAGTTCAACACGGTATACGGCCCGGCACTCGTCGAGCCCGAGATCCTGCTGCCGGAGAATGCGGTCTGCATGCGTCTGCCGGGCACCGACGGCAAGGCCAAGATGTCGAAATCGCTCTGCAACTGCATCTACCTCTCGGACAGCGCCGACGAGGTGAAGAAGAAAGTCATGGGAATGTATACCGATCCCGACCACCTGCGCGTCGAAGACCCGGGCAAGGTGGAGGGCAACACGGTGTTCACCTACCTCGATGCCTTCAGCCGCCCCGAGCATTTCCCGAAATATCTGCCCGACTACCCGTCGCTGGACGAGCTGAAGGCGCATTACCGCCGCGGCGGCCTGGGCGACGTGAAGGTCAAGAAATTCCTGATCGCCGTGCTCAACGAGACGCTGGAGCCGTTCCGCGAACGCCGCAAATACTACGAAGGCCGCATCGAAGAGGTCTACGAGATTCTCCGCACCGGTTCGGAGGCAGCCCGGCAAATGGCCTCGCAGACACTCGACGACGTGAAGCGCGCCATGAAAATCAACTATTTCGACGACAAACGGCTCATCGCCGAACAAGCCGAGCATTTCGCTCGCAAACAATAGGATGCAGTTACGCACCGAGCATATCTACCGCGAGTTCCTCCGCCTGACCCGGCGGTTGAGCAACAGCCAGATCATGATGCTGCTGGCTGTCGTGGTCGGTATACTCGCCGGACTGGGCACCTACCTGTTCGAAATACTGCTGCACGGCATCAAGAGCGGACTGATACGCTGGTTCCCGGTGGACAGTGCGCATGTCCTGTTCCTGATCTACCCCGCCATCGGCATCATACTCGCCACGCTGTTCGTAAAATACATCGTGCGCGACAATATTTCGGAGGGCGTAACACGCGTGCTCTATGCCATGTCGAGCCGCAATTCACGCATCCCGGGGCACAATTGCTGGACGTCGATCGTAGGCGGCGCCACGACCATCGGGTTCGGCGGTTCGGTGGGCCCCGAGGCACCGATCGTACTGACGGGCGCGGCTATCGGCTCGAACGTCGGGCGGCTGGCGCGCCTCAATTACAAACACACCACGCTGCTGCTCTGCTGCGGTGCCGGTGCGGCGCTGGCGGCCATCTTCAAGGCTCCGATCACGGGCGTGGTCTTCGTGCTGGAGATCCTGATGCTCGACATCACGGCCGGGTCGGTGATCCCGCTGCTGATCGCCTCGATCACGGCCACGACGATGGCCTTCATGCTGCGCGGCTTCGACCCCATACTGGCCGTGACGCTCCAGCCGCAGGACGCCTTCGAGCTGTGGCAGATACCGCTTTTCATCCTGCTAGGCGTATGCTGCGGGCTGATGTCCTGGTATTTCACCTCGACCAACCTGCGCGTGGGCAACTTCTTCCGTAAGATCGACAGCCAATATAAGAAATGGCTCGTCGGCGGCGCCGTGCTGGGCATCCTGATCTTCATCTTCCCGCCGCTCTACGGCGAGGGCTACGAAGGGTTCATGTCGCTGATGCACGGCCGCGCACAGGAGTTGTTCGACAATTCGCTCTTCTACCGGTTCCGGGAGATCGATTGGGTGGTCATCCTCTTCGTCATCGCCACGATGTTCTTCAAGGTCATTGCCATGGCCTCGACCAACGCCGCAGGCGGCGTGGGCGGAACCTTCGCGCCGTCGCTGTTCGTGGGGGCGTTCACGGGGGCTTCGATCGCCCTGCTGTGCAATGCATTTTTCGACTGGGACGTCTCGGTCGTCTCGTTCACGCTGGTGGGCATGGCCGGCGTGATGTCGGGCGTGATGAAGGCGCCGCTGACCTCGATCTTCCTCATCGCGGAGCTTTCGAACGGCTACGGGCTGTTCATCCCGCTGATGATCACGGCCTGCATCTCGTTCGCCGTGGACTACTACCTCGACCCCGACTCGATCTACACCAAGCAACTGCGCCAGCGGGGCGAACTGCTCACGCACGACAAAGACCAGTCGGTATTCGTCTTCCTGAAGCTCGACGATCTGATGGAGACCGATTTCCTGCGCATCAAGGAGAATTTCACACTGGGCGACATCGTGCACATCATCTCGACGGCACGCCGCAACATCTTCCCCGTGATCGACAACTTCGGACACCTGCTGGGCGTCGTCCAGCTGGACGACCTGCGCGAGGACATGTTCAAACACGAAAAATACGGGCACCCGATCTCCGACTACATGATCCAGCCCCCGGACAAAATCCTCGAACACGAGTCGATACAGGGTGTCATGGAGAAATTCGAGGACAAGCATACCTGGATGCTGCCCGTGGTCGACAAACAAAACCGCTACCTGGGCTTCATTTCCAAATCGCGCATCTTGAACGCCTACCGCGAACAATTGGTGAAGATACAACAGTAAACCGGGGTTTAGCGCCGTATCTTCGCTACAATGCCCATAATCACTCCGAACCTCCCGTTGAAAAGGGAGGCTTTCCCCGACGATAAACCTACGGCAATATGACGACAGAAAATCCCTACCCCTGGGCCGACGGCATGGACTGCGCGGTTACGGTATGCGACACCGGGGGCACGATCCTCTACATGAACGACAAGGCGCGCACGACCTTCGCACGGCACGGCGACATGGTCGGCAAAAACCTCTTCGACTGCCACGGCGAGCGGTCGCGCGAAATCATCCGCCGCCTGCTCGCCGACGGGGGCACGAATGTCTATACGATCGAGAAAAACGGCGTCCGCAAAATGATCTACCAGACAGCCTGGCGCGTGGACGGCGTCGTGGGCGGACTGGCAGAAATCTCGATGGAGATTCCCGCCGAAATGCCGCATTACATCCGCAACTGATCCCGGAAAGGAGAAGCACCAGGGGTGCAGGGGTTCCCCGAGCCGTGTTACGACTCCGGGATTCCAAATCTTGGATTTCGATTTCCGGATTACGCCTCCGTATCCGGAATTCCGCATGCAGCCTCCATCCCATACCCGATTCCCGGGGTTCAGGGTGTGCGTGCCCGGGAATTCGGGATACGTACGGAGCCGCCCTGCGCAATTCCGCCCCGGTAAATCATACCGCCGAACAAAATTTTTAGAGGGTCTAAAAGACCCTCTAATTTTTATGCCGCAAAAATTTTGTCGTGTTTATTTGCTAAAATGTAAAATATACTTTACATTTGTCCTGTCTCAAACCTTTAAACAACCACGTTATGACAAAGGAATTACTACTTCCCCACAGTTTTAAGAAAATCGGCTGGGTCATCCTGATCCCGACGTTGCTGTTGGGCGTACTGATGCTCATCGACGGCTTCAACGGCTACCCGACCTACCTGATGCCGGCCCAAGGAACGGCCTGCTACGAAACGCTCTGCTCGGCAACGACAGGCCGTGCGCTGAACAACATCGCTCTGGTGGGCATCTGCATCGGCGGGATATTCGTAGCCTGCTCCCGCGAACGGATCGAGGATGAAATGATCTCCCGCATACGGCTGAACGCCCTGCTGACGGCACTTTACGTCAACTATGCCCTGCTTATCGCCACGGCGCTATGCACCTACGACCTCAGTTTCCTCTACGTCATGATCTACAACCTGCTCACCATGCTGCTGATATTCCTCGCGGTATTCCGCTGGAAACTGTGGCGCCTGAAACACGCGGTCGCAGATGAAGAATAGGATCCGGGTCGAACGCGCCGAAGTGCGCATGACCCAGCAGCAGTTGGCCGATGCCATCGGCGTAAGCCGCCAGACCGTAAACGCCATCGAGGCCGGGCGCTTCGTCCCCTCGACGGTACTGGCACTGAAGATCGCCCGGATCTTCGGCAAACCCGTCGAACAGGTTTTCCAGCTCGAAGAGGGGGACTGACCGCGGAGACATACCGGCAGACAAGACACGAGGGGACGGTACCGCATGGTACCGTCCCCTTTGTTTTCACGGCAGGCGCTCCGTTCCGAACAGACCGTCCCCGTCTATGCGGCGTGACGCAGTTGCGAAAGCCCTATAACTTGATGTCGTAAATCTGGATCACGCCCTGCAACTTCCCTGCATCGTCGGTGACGAGCAGCGACGTGACCTTGTTACGGGTCATCATCTTCTCGGCCTCGATCAGTTTCTTATCCGCGGAGATGGTTTTCGGGTTGGGCGTGGCGATATCGGCGGCCTTGATATTGAAAAACTCGGCGCGGCGGCGCTCCATCGCACGGCGCACGTCGCCATCGGTCACGATGCCCTCGATCCTCTCGCCGTCGCAGATGATGATGAGCCCCAGCCCGCCCTTGCTGATGGCGTGGATCATATCCGTCGCCGAGCAGTCGGGCGCCACGACTGGGAGGTCGTGCGAACGCATCACGTTGCCCACGGTCATCAGCAGGCGCCGCCCGAGGCTGCCGCCCGGATGCAGGCGTGCGAAATCGACGCTCGTAAAGCCCCGCATCTGCATGAGCGACACGGCCAGCGCATCGCCCATGGCGATCTGCGCCGTGGTCGAGGTCGTCGGCGCGAGGTGCAGGATGCAGGCTTCCTCTTCGACGCTCACGTCGAGATGGATATCGGAATTCTTCGCCAGCGCCGATTCGGGGTTGCCCGTCATCGACACCAGCTTGTTGCCGTTGGAGTGGATGAAAGGCACGATCTTCAGGATTTCGTCGGTCTCGCCCGAATAGGAGAGCGCCAGCACGACGTCGTCCTTCGAGATCATCCCCAGATCGCCGTGGAAGGCCTCGCCGGGATGCAGGAAGAAACTCGGGGTTCCGGTCGAGGCCAGCGTCGCGGCGATCTTGCGCCCGACGAGCCCCGACTTGCCCATGCCGGTGACGATGCATTTGCCGCTGCATGCGAGGATCAGCTCCACGGCATCGGCGAAATTGTCACCCAAGGTCTCCTTCATGTGCTTGAGCGCCAGCATCTCGGTATTGATGGCCTTGCGGGCCAGGTCGAGGATCTGCGCTTTGGTGGTATCGGTCATTATAGCAAGGTTTTAATGAGATTCTCCAGATCGTCGAGTTGCAACATGTTGGGGCCGTCGCTCCTGGCGCAGTCGGGGCAGGGGTGCACTTCGAAGAAGAAGCCGTTGGCACCGAACGCCCGGGCCGCCCGGGCCATGGCCGGCACGAACTCGCGGTTGCCTCCCGTCGTACCGCCCGCACCGCCGGGACGCTGCACCGAATGGGTACAATCCATCACCACGGTCTGCGCGATGCGCAGCATGTCGGGGATATTGCGGAAATCGACCACCAGATTGTTGTAACCGTAGATATTGCCGCGTTCGGTGAGCCATATTTCCGAAGCCCCCGCATCGCGCGCCTTCTCATAGGGGTACTGCATGTCCAACCCCGAAAGGAACTGCGCCTTTTTGATATTCACGGTCTTGCCCGTCCTGGCCGCGGCGGTGAGCAGGTCGGTCTGCCGGCAGAGGAAGGCCGGGATCTGGATCACGTCGACGACCTCGCCCACGGGTGCGGCCTGCCACGCCTCGTGGATGTCGGTCAGCAGACGCAGCCCCCATTTCGCCCGCACGTCGGCGAGCATACGCAACCCCCGTTCGAGTCCGGGACCGCGGAACGAGGAGATCGAGGTGCGGTTGGCCTTGTCGAACGAGGCCTTGAAGATAATATCCGTCCCGAGGGCCTTGTTGATCGCCACGAGGCGTTCGGCCACGGTGTCGAGCAACTCGGCGGATTCGATGACGCAGGGGCCGGCGATGAATTTCATAGCTGTCATTTTATAAATTCCGGATGGTGTGACAAAAACTCCTCGGCACGTGCGAGGTCTTGGGGCGTGTCGATGCCGATGGTCTCGACGTCGGTGATGCCCACGCCGATCCTGTAGCCGTTTTCAAGCCAGCGGAGCTGCTCGAGCGACTCGGCCTTTTCGAGCGTGGACTGCGGCAGCGCCGTGACGGCACACAGCACCTCCGTGCGGAAGGCATAGAGGCCGAGGTGCTTGTAGAACGTATGGTGCGCAAGCCACTGCGAGCGTTCGACGCCGCGCAGGTAAGGGATGACCGAACGCGAAAAATAGATGGCCCGCGACTGCGCATCGAGCACCACCTTCGGCGAATTGGGGTTTTCCAGCGCGGCCAGGCCGTCCGCTTCGGCAAAGGGTTTCACGAGCGTGGCGATGTCCGTCGCGGGATCGTCGAAGCAGCGCTTCACGGCTTCGAGCTGCGACGCCCGGATGAAAGGCTCGTCGCCCTGCACGTTGACGACCACGTCGTAGGGCTTTCCCTGCCTGAGGTAGGCTTCCCAGCAGCGATCCGTGCCGCTCTTATGGTCTGCCGAGGTCATCTCGGCCTTGCCGCCGAACGCCACTACGGCATCGTAAATCCGCTCGTCGTCCGTGGCGACCACGGCATCGTCCAGTACGCCCGCCACCTGCTCGTAGACCCGCCGGATAACGGGTTTCCCGCCCAGCACGGCCAACGGTTTGGCCGGGAAGCGGGTCGACGCATACCGCGCCGGTATGATTGCGATAAATTTCATCGGCAGAGGAATTGATCCATAAAATTAAAAAAGTAAAAGGTGAAAAACAAAACTTTCCACCTTTTACTTCTTTCGGGCCGCTATATGAGCGCCTGTTTCAGCACTTCGTCGTTGGTCTTCACGTAATGGAAGGTCAGTCCGTCGATGTATTCGGGCTTGATCTCGGCGATGTCCTTGCGGTTCTCCTCCGAGAGGATCAGCTCGTTGATCCCGGCGCGTTTGGCCGCCAGAATCTTCTCCTTGACGCCGCCCACCGGCATCACACGGCCGCGGAGCGTCGTCTCGCCCGTCATGGCGATGCGATCCCGGACTTTCCGCCCCGTGTAGGTCGAAACGATCGAGGTCACCATCGTAATGCCGGCCGAAGGGCCGTCCTTCGGGATCGCACCCTCGGGGACATGGATGTTGATGTCGTTCTTCTCGAACAGTGCGGGGTCAATGCCCAGCTCCTTGCTGTGCGCCATCACCCACTCGTGGGCGATCGTAGCGGACTCCTTCATCACATCGCCCAGGTTACCCGTAAGGCTGACCTTGCCCTTGCCGGGCGTCAGCACCGACTCGATGTAGAGGATGTCGCCGCCGACCTCCGTCCAGGCCAGGCCCGTCACAACGCCTGTCATGCCGCCCACCTCGTACTCCTCCTTGAGGAACTTGGGCATGCCGAGGATCTTTTCGACCTCCCGGGCCGAAACCTCCGGGGCAAACACCTCGTCGAAGGCGATCTGCTTGGCACGGGCGCGGGCGATCTTGGCCAGCAACTTGTCGAGCGAGCGGACACCCGACTCGCGGGTATAGCCGGCGATGATGCCTTCGACTACCTCGGGGGCCATCGTGAACTCCTGCTCCTTGATGCCGTGCGCCTCGCGCTGCTTGGGCAGCAGGTGGTCGAGGGCAATGCGCACCTTCTCCTCGATCAGGTAGCCGGGGATATTGATCATCTCCATGCGGTCGCGCAGCGCCGGTGCGATGTTGGCGATATTGTTGGCCGTGGCGATGAACAGCACTTTCGACAGGTCGTACTCCATGTCGATGTAGTTATCGTGGAAGGTGGTGTTCTGCTCCGGGTCGAGCACCTCGAGCAGCGCGCTCGACGGGTCGCCGTGGTTCGAAACGGTCACCTTGTCCACCTCGTCGAGGATGATGACCGGGTTCGACGAACCGCACCGCTTGATAGTCTGGATGATCCGTCCCGGCATGGCGCCGATGTAGGTGCGGCGATGCCCGCGGATTTCCGACTCGTCGTGCAGGCCGCCGAGCGAGATACGCCCGAACTTGCGGCCCAGCGCCGCCGCCACCGACTTGCCCAGCGAGGTCTTACCCACACCCGGAGGGCCGTAAAGGCAGAGTATCGGGGATTTGAGGTCGCCCTTGAGCTTGATGACGGCCAGGTGTTCGAGGATACGCTCCTTGACCTCCTCCAGCCCGAAATGGTCGCGGTCGAGCTGCTCGCGCGCGCAATTCAGATCGAGATTGTCCTTGGTTACCTCGTTCCACGGGAGTTCCAGCAGCAGTTGCAGGTAGGTCATCTGCACCGAATATTCGGCCACGGCGGGATTCAACCGCTCGACCTTCTGCAACTCTTTCTCGAAGGTTTCGCCGACCTCCTTGGGCCAGTTCTTCTTCTTGGCCTCCTCGCGCATCTTCTCGATGTCGGCATCGGCGCCGTCGCCCAGTTCGTCCTGGATCGTGCGCATCTGCTGCTGCAGGTAATAGTCGCGCTGCTGCTTGTCGATCTCCTGCTTCACGCGCTCCTGTATCTGGTTCTTCAGCTCGGCCAGCTGCTGTTCGCGGATCAGTATTTCGAGCAGCTTGCGGGCACGGGCCAGCAGGCCGGGGGCCTCCAGCAACGACTGGCGGTCTTCGTCCGTAAGCTCCATGTTCGAGCAGATGAAATTGATGATGCCGCGCTTGGAGTCGATGTTCTTGATGGCGAAGGCCGCCTCCTTGGGCATCGACGGCGAAACGTTGATGATGTTGAGCGCCACGTCGCGGATCGAATCCACGAGGGCCTCGAACTCGATGCTCTTCAGGTCGGGCGTCGTATCGCGCAGGGCGGTCACCCGGGCCCGGAAATAGGGCTCGGTCGTTATGTATTCGCGTATTTCGATCTTCTCCAGGCCGTTCAGGATCACCGTGAGGTTCCCGTTGGGCATTTCGAGGATTTTGATGATGCGCGCTGCGGTGCCGACCTTGTACATGTCGTCCGGCGCGGGGTCTTCGACGTCGCTCTCGCGCTGCAACACGGCGCCCAGGATGCCGCCTTCGGCATTCACGGCACGTACGAGGCTGATGCTCTTGTCGCGTCCCACGGTGATCGGGGTGATCGCACCGGGGAAGAGCACCGAACTGCGCAGCGTAAGGATCGGGATGATTTCCGGCACTTCGACCTCCTCGGCGACCTCGTCGCCGCCGGTCACGATCGGAATCACGTGGTGTTTGCCGTCGAGCAGCTCGGGAAGCAGGCTCGCATCTTCGACTTCGATGGTTTCGATTATCTTATCTTTTTTACTCATAGTTTACAGATACAAATATATAATGGTGCAAAGGTAACGATTTTTTATAGATATTTATTTTATCTTTGACAGAATGTTAATAACTTTGCAGGCCAAATAACGAAGCAAAACATTCACACCTTTATGCAAATCGCTGATAAATATTCGCCGCAGGAGATCGAACAGAAATGGTACGACTACTGGATCGACAACCGGCTGTTCCATTCGGAACCCGACGGACGCGAACCCTATACGATCGTCATCCCGCCGCCCAACGTGACCGGTATGCTCCACATGGGGCACATGCTCAACAACACGTTGCAGGACGTGCTGATCCGCCGTGCCCGCATGTCGGGCAAAAACGCCTGCTGGGTGCCTGGCATGGATCACGCGTCGATCGCCACGGAGGCGAAAGTCGTGGCGATGCTGCATGAAAAGGGCATCGAGAAGTCGTCGCTCACGCGCGAGGAATTCCTCGAATACGCCTGGGAGTGGAAGGAAAAATACGGCGGCATGATCCTCAGGCAGCTGCGCAAGCTGGGCGCCTCGTGCGACTGGGAGCGCACCTGCTTCACGATGG
>OGOC01002826.1_pt1 | contig 10540 bp, 8 predicted proteins | sample 1552561 | NCBI WGS metagenome assembly OGOC01 (sample SAMEA2580148, study PRJEB22360) | human gut metagenome | biome: human gut; feature: human-associated habitat; material: faeces | place: Denmark | collected 2008/2010
CATGGCCGTCGGGGCCCCGTTGGCGCCCGCCGGACGCAGCCGCTCGCCGCGCTCTTCGGATGCCGCGGCGAAGTCGAACAGCAGTTCGGCGAATTTTTCGAGGTCCGCGTCGCTGAATCCGTATTCGCCGACGAGGGTGGCGATGAAATCCTCTCCGGCCAGCAGCGTGTCGATGTCCAGATCCAACTGCTCGGCCAGCTCCGTTTTGGCGGTTTCCCGGATGAGTTCGGGGGCGCCCGACTTTTTGAGGAGACCGATTTTGTCCAGAAGGGCTGCGATCAGCTCTCCGATGCGGTTGATTTCACGTAAGATATAGTCTTCCATAGTTAGCGGTTGTCGCCGCTGCCCGAAATGATGTGACGCTGCATGCGCGAACGGAGCTTGTCGACGTTCATCTGCGCCACGTCGTCCAGTTCGTAGCCCAGATCGCGCGAGAGCGTGGCGCAGTACCACAATACGTCGCCGATCTCCTTGACGATTTCGAGCCGTTTCTCGTCGGAGAACTCCTCGTGTCCGTCGCGGATGACTTTCTTGACTTTGTCGGCCACCTCGCCCGCTTCGCCCGTCAGTCCGAGCGTGGGGTAGATGATGCGGCGGTTTTCGGGGTAGATCGCCGTTTCGAGCGCGTGCTGCTGATATTCGTTGAGTGTCATGAATGCTGAGAATTTGAACGTTTGGGAATAACTGTCGGACAAAAATAACAAAATAATTTAGAAATACGCACCAAAAAGCCCTTGTTCCTCACGAACAAGGGCCGAAGAATCGCGCCGCTTCCCCGGCGGCGGGGTGTTTTGCCGCCTACGGCCCGATTCGCACGAATCCGGATTCCGGACGGCGGGACGAATCGGGGAGTGCTGCGGTTATGCGCGGGGCGGTTCCGAACGCGGTCTTTCCGCTGTTGGAAATCAACGGGAACAGTCTGGCCGGATTAACGGCGGCCGCCGGCGATTATCATTTCGCGGAGCGTGGCGTTGAACGGCTCCTGCCGGAGCAGCTCCTCCAGCGTGAGGTGCATGCGGTAGCGCCAGTAATAGCGGGGCGCGGCCGGGATGTTGATGCGCTCCCTGTCCGCATGCGGACTGCGCAGGGCCGCGTCGGTCGCGAGCCAGTCCTGCAGCGGAAGTATGGCGAGCATGGCCGGGGAGCGTAGGTGCATGTCGACGATGCGGCGGCAGATCCACGGTTCGCAGGTGCGGGGAGCGTCGCCCTCCATGCCCAGCACTTCGCGGTAGAAACGTTCCGAGAGTTCGCGGTTCTCCTCCCACCATGCCCGCAGGGGATTCATGTCGTGGGTCGAGGTGGTGCAGACCGAGAAATAGGGGTAGCGCGCCGGGTCGGCGAACACCTCGCCCAGCGATTTGGGCATCCGCTGGATTTCGAGCGAAAGGATTTGCAGTGCGCGCATCGTTTCGGGAACGCTGTCGGGAATCATGCCGAGGTCCTCGCCGCAGGCCAGCATCCGCGTCGCCGAGAGGAGCACGGGGAGTTTGCGCAGGGCCGACTCCTGCCAGAACCGGTTGTGGCGGCGGTAAAAGAAGTCGTCGTGAAGCCGGTCGAAAGTGTCGCGCCGCTGCGGGTCGAGGGTGCGGTACATATAGGTCGATTGGGCCGCGATGCGGGGATGGAAAAAACCTTTGCGGCGCGGGTCCTCGATGAACAGCACGTCGTCGAGCAGCGTCATCAGCCCTTCGCGCAGGCGGCTTCGGCGCGGATCGTCGCCGGGAAAGCGCTCGGCGACCTTGCGTTGCGTCGCATAGGCGGGCAGCAGCCGGCCCTCCTTCATGCAGGTCGTGCGCACTTCGTCGGCCAGCTCGCCGAACAGTTCGCCGAGCATCCGGTCGTCGGGCGCGGGAACGGTGAAGCGTCCCCCGGCCGTATCGAAGCCCATGCCGCGCAGTTCGTCGGCGGAGTAGGGCAGGGCGGGATTGAAATAGCCCAGCAGGCCGTGAACGGCATGTACGGGAATCTCCCAGATGCGGAAGAAGCCGAGGATATGGTCGATGCGGAAAGCGTCGAAATATTCGGCCATCTTCGCCATGCGGGCCTGCCACCACGCATAGCCGTCCTGCGCCATGTGCTCCCAGTCGTAGGTCGGGAAGCCCCAGTTCTGGCCCGATGCGGAAAAGGCGTCGGGCGGTGCTCCGGCCTGCGAATCCATGTGGAAAAGCCGCGGATGAATCCATGCGTCGGCGCTCGTCCGGCTGACGCCGATCGGCAGGTCGCCCTTGAGGACGACGCCCCGGCTGCGGGCGTAGGCGCAGACCTCGGACAGTTGCGTGTGCAGGTGGTACTGCACGAAGCAGTGAAACGCGATTTCGCGGCTGTTGCGGCGGCAGTAGGCTTCGACGGCCTTTTTGTCGTAGCGGGCGTAATCGCCCCAGCGGGAGAAATCGGCGGTGCCGAACTCGTCGCGCAGGGTGCGGTAGGCGGCATACGGTAGGAGCCAACGGCTGTTGGCCTGCATGAATTCCCGGTAGTCGCGGCGGGTGGCGGTGCGACGCCCCTCTCGCTCGAACGCGCTGCGCAGCAGACGCAGTTTATGCGTATTGACCTGTTGGTAATCGACTTCGGGCAGGGCGTTCAGCCGGTCGCGCAGGCTGCGGTATTCGTCGTCCTCTTCGACGCCGGCGGCGGTCAGCCGGATGAACTGCGGGTGCAGGGCGAAGATCGAATTGGCGTTGTAGGGGTAGGAGTCTTCCCACGTGCCGTTCATCGTGGTGTCGTTGATCGGCAGCAGCTGCGTCGCACCGCTCCCCGCGTGCCCGTTGCGGCGGCCCAGTCGATCAGCAGTTTCAGGTCGTGGAATTCGCCGACGCCGAATCCGGCTTCCGAGCGGAGCGAAAAGACCGGAATCGCCGTCCCGGCTCCGCGCCACCTGCGTTCGGGGAAGCGGAGGTACGCCGCGGCTTCGACGATGTGTTCGCCTTCGCCGGGCAGGTCGTTCCATGCGCGGTTGGGACCTTCCTCCCACATGATCGGGGTCAGGGTCCTGCGGTCGGCGATCAGGAACTTGTATTCGAATCTCTGCGGCGCGTCGAGCCGGAGATCCCACTCCGGAAACCGGCTGTCGTCCATCGGAACGATCCGCTGCCACCCCTCCAGCTCCCTGCCGCTGCCTGCGACGGCCAGCACTTCGTCGGGGCGCAGGGTCGGCAGGACGACGCGCAGGGTGATGTTGCCGCCGTTTTTCTGCTGCGGCCCGCTTTCGCCGCGGCCGAATATGCCCCGCGTGAAGGCCGAGGAGTAGAAGGGCGTATCGGCGGGCATGTCGATCCAGCGGTCGCGGATGCGGAGCGTGCGGGGCGCAGGTGTGGCGGGGATGCGCAGGATGTGCGGACGCCATTCGCGGCGGATGCACACGCCCTCGCGCTCGACTTCGTAACGGTATTCTGCCGGCTGCGCCGCAGGGGCGTACCGCTCTACGGCGCAGGCCCAGACGCCGCCGTCGGCGTATTGCAGGGCGATGCGCCGCTTGCCGAGGCGGAGTACGAGCTGTTCGCCCCAGCGGGTGCGGTATTCGATGCTGAACAGGAGTGTCATGGCATTGGATTGTGGGAGGTTCTGATCGGTACTTGGGGTGTCGATTGTCTTTTTGCGGAATCAAAAATAACCAAAATAATCGAATGACGGAAATCCCCCGGCGGAGAAGCGGCGAAAAGCGAACCTCAGAGTCCTTCGATGAATCCGGTGACGGCGGCGACCAGCTCCGGAGCGACCGGAAGCGTATCGTCCGTATAGGCGGCGATCTGCTCCGTGCGCGTGGGGCCGGAGGCTTTTTTGAGTGTGTGGGTCATGCCTTCGATGATCGTTTTCCGGGACCGGGGCTGGGCTTTCGCCAGTGCGTCGGCGTTGTCGGGCGTCACTTGGAAGTCGATGTCGCCGTTGACGATCAGTATGGGAACCCTCACTTTGCGAATCTCCTCGCGCGGGTCGTAGCTCAGCGACGAGATCCAGAATGTCTGTATCGAGGGGGCGAAGAGGGGCGCCAGTTCGGGCGGGCATGACTCGACCTGTTCGCCGCGTTTCAGGGCGGCGGTGATGGCACGGGCCTGCATCAGCAGCTCCATGTGCGTCGGGGCGAGTTGTGCGGCCAGCTGAAGCTGGAGTATTTCATCGAGCGGATAGCCGGCGCCCGCCACCGAAATCACGGCGTCGACTTCGGGGCATTGTTGCGCCGCGCAGAAGGCGATCAGCGCCCCTTCACTGTGGCCGATCAGCACGATGCGGCGGAAATCCTGCCGGGAGAGGTACTCGGCCCATGCCGCGGCGTCGCCGATGAAGTCGTCGAGCGTGGCGTCGGCCATTTTGTCCGAGTCGTCGAATTTGCTCGATCCGATGCCCCGTTTGTCGTAGCGGAGCGTGGCGATACCCGCTTTTTCAAGCTCCTGCGCCAGATAGAGGTAGTTGTTCGTGTTGCCGTTGCGGGGTGTGGGACCTGATCCCGCGATGAGGACCGCCACAGTTTCGGCGCCTTCGCCGGGCGTGAGCAGCGTGCCGTAGAGGGTTCCGAAATCGCGTTCGAGCGAAACGCTTTTCTCGCCGGCGGCGGCATTGGCCGCGGCCAGTAGCAGAAGTGCGGCCAGCAATCGTTTCATGGTATTATTATTTAGGCGGTTCTCGTTCGTCGGTGCGGTTCTGTCCGGGGTAAAGGTGCTTTTTGTCGGCGCGGCGCCCCTCTTCGTTCCGGAGTCTTGCTTGCTCCGGGGCCTCCTTCTGCTCCGGGCCTCTCTTCGTTCCGGTCCCTTCTTCGTTCCGGTCCCTTCTTCGTTCCGGGTCCTTCGTTGCCCCCCCCCCTCTTCGCTTCGGCGTTGCGCGGCGGAAAGGCCCTGCGCGGCGGAAAGTCTCTGTAAGACGGAACGATTCTGTGCGGCGGCAGGGGGGCCGGGCGATGCTACAGCTCTTCGAGCGCCTTTTCCAGCCCGATGCCGCGCGAACCCTTTACCAGCACGAAGGCGTTCTCGACAGGGCGGCGGCGCAGTTCGGCGATCAGCTCCTCGCGCGAGGGGAAGAGGGCGGTGTTGGCGGGCTGCGGCTCCATGCCGGTGCAGGCGCGGGCGAATTCTCCGCCCACGAGCATCAGTTCGGTGTCCGGATTCCGGCCTGCGAGGGCGACGATGTCGCGGTGCTCCTGCTCCGACCATGCGCCCAGTTCGAGCATGTCGCCCAGAATCAGCACGCGGCGGCTTCTGCCGCCGGCCGGCTCGGCGAGGAAGTTGAGGACCGAAGCGCGCATGCTCGACGGGTTGGCGTTGTAGCAATCCACGATCAGCGTGTTGCGCTCCGTTTCGGTCCGCTGCGAACGGTTGTTGTCGGGCATGTAGCTGCCGACGGCGTGGCGGATGCGCTCGCCGTCGATGTCGAAATAGCGTCCTACGGCCATGGCCGCCGCGATGTTGAAGCGGTTGTAGTCTCCCTCCAGATGGTGCGCGATGCCGTCGGCCAGTGCTACGGAGTAGTATTCCGCAGCCAGCCCGTCGCGCTCTGCGGCCATGTTGGTCAGCACTTCGTCTTCGCGCGGGACGAAGGCGCGGCCGCCGTTCGCGGCCAGATAGTCCAGCAGTTCGCCCTTGCCGCGGCGGATGCCTTCCGGGCCGCCGAATCCTTCGAGGTGCGCGCGGCCGATGTTGGTCAGAATGCCGTAGTTGGGTTCGGCGACCGATGCCAGCAGGGCGATTTCGCCGCAGGCGCTGGCGCCCATTTCGACTACGCCGAATTCGGTGTCGCGGGTCATGGCGAGCAGCGTCAGCGGCACGCCGATGTGGTTGTTGAGGTTGCCGTGCGTGGCGTAGACTTCGAAGCGTTCGGCCAGCACGCGGCTCACCAGCTCCTTGGTCGTGGTCTTGCCGTTGCTGCCCGAAATGGCCAGAATCGGAATCGCCAGTTCGCGGCGGTGTTCGCGCGCCAGCTCCTGAAGGGCTTCGAGCGTATCGCCGACAAGTACCGTGCGGTCGCCGATGACGGCCGCAGGATCGTCCACGACGGCGTATGCGGCGCCTTTGGAGAGTGCGTCGGCGGCGAAGCGGTTGCCGTCGAAGGTCGCCCCGTGCAGGGCGAAGAAGACGGACCCCGGCTCGATGCGGCGCGTGTCGGTCGAGATGCGGGGGTACCGCCGGAAAATATCGTACAGTTCGGACATATGGATGCCGTATATGCGGGCTGCCGGCCCGGATGCGTCAGATGTGTTTGTCTCCGTTGTGGAATTTGACTTCGTCGATGAATTTCTTGATGTTCTGCTCCTCGGAGCGGGGGCAGATCATCAGCACGTCGTCGGTATCCACGACGATATACTCCTTCAGGCCGCTGATGACGGCCACCTTGTCCTTGGGCAGCGAAACGATGCTACTGCGCGTGTCGTAAAGGTAGCACCCCTGCTCAGGTACGGCGTTGGCGTAGCGGTCCTTGCGCGAATGCTGGTAGACCGAGCCCCACGTGCCCACGTCGCTCCAGCCGAAATCGCCGCAGCGGACGTATACGTTGTCGGCCTTCTCCATGATGCCGTAGTCGATCGAAATGGCGCGGCATTCCGAAAAGACGATTTCGACGGTGGTTTTCTCGGCGTCGGTGCCCAGCGCCTTCATCACGCCGCTGAACATGGCGTGGTGTTCGGGCAGGTATTTCCGGAAGGCTTCGACGATGGTCTGAACCTTCCAGATGAAGATGCCCGAATTCCAGAAGAATTCGCCCGTCTGCAGGAAGGTCTGCGCCAGTTCGAGGTTCGGTTTCTCGGTGAAGCACTTGACCTTGCTGATGACGTTGGTGTCCGAGACCTGAATGTAGCCGTAACCCGTATCGGGACGTGTCGGTTTGATGCCGACGGTCAGCAGGGCGTCGTGTCGGTCGGCGAATTCGAGACACTCGCCGATGATCTGGCGGAAGTCCTCTTCGTTGAGGATCAGGTGGTCGGCCGGGGTGACGATCATCTCCGCGTCGGGATTCTGCTTCAGCAGCGTGTAGGCCGCATAGGCGATGCAGGGGGCCGTATTGCGGCCGATCGGTTCGCAGAGCACCTGCCGTTCGCCGATTTCGGGGATGTGTTCGAGTACGAGGTCCTTGTATTTATGGTTGGTCACCACGAGAAAGTTCTCGGCGGGGACGATTTTTGCAAAACGTTCGTAAGTGTGGCGGATAAACGATTTGCCTGTTCCCAGTATGTCGAGAAACTGCTTGGGCATCGACTGCCGGCTTTTGGGCCAGAAGCGCGAACCGATGCCGCCGGCCATGATGACACAATATTTGTTGCTTGCCATAAGTTATAATATGGAATTAAGTGAGACAAAGATAAAAATATTTTGTAACTTTGCCGCCTATTGCTGGAATAAATATTTTTAGGTTCCCGATGAAAATAAAACTGTTCACCATACCCAATCTGCTGACCCTCTCAAGCCTGCTCTGCGGCTCGTTTGCGGCGGTTTCGGCGTTGGTTTACCACGATCTGGAGCTGGCTTTCTGGCTCACCGTCGCCGCGGGCGTCTTCGACTATTGCGACGGCTTCGCCGCCCGGCTGCTGAAGTGTCCCTCGGCCATCGGCGTCCAGCTGGATTCGCTCTCCGACATGGTTTCGTTCGGATTCGTTCCGGCTTCGGTGCTTTTCGTGCTGTGGAACGACGCGCTTGCGGCCGATGCCGAACCGTGGATGCGCTACGGTGGCAGCGTGCTCTGCTTCGTGGTGGCGGCCTTTTCGGCGCTGCGGCTGGCCAAGTTCAATATCGACGAAACGCAGCACACCGAATTCTGCGGCCTGCCCACTCCGGCCAATGCGCTGTTCTTCGCTGCACTGGGCTGGATGAACGCCGAGACGGGCTTCAGTCTGGGCGTCTGGGTGCTCCTGCTGATGCCGGTCATGTCGTGGCTGCTCATATCGCCGGTGAGAATGTTCGCTTTCAAGTTCCGGAGTTTTTCTTTTAAAGGCAACGAGATCCGCTATCTCTTTATTGCGCTGTCCGTTGTCCTGTTGGTCGCTTTGGGTGTTCGGGCCGTCCCTGTCATTATTCTGCTCTACATCGTCGTTTCGGCGGTAAAGTGGATTGTGACGCTAAAGAGCCGTGATTCAGCGGCTTGCCCGGAGGAATAATTGCATATTTAAATTTTTTAAATTACCTTTGCCGCGGATTCCCGTTCTATGTCGAGATTGACGAAAAGAATATTGCTGACAGCTTTGCTCGGTCTGTTTCTGACAGTACCCGGCATCGTCCGTTCGCAGGGTTTCGACGCCAAGACGCTGATGCGTGCGCAGCAGCGCGGACAGACCGGCAGCCTGTACGGCAACAATCCCTTCGAACAGCCTGCGGAAGAGGGCGAGGAGGGCGAACAGCAGCCGCAGGATACGACCAAGAAGGAGCGCAAGATCCGCAAGCCGCTCGAATCCTATTTTTTCAGCGATTCGGTCCGCTCGCTGAACAACTTCCGCTGGAACGTCAGGCGCGACTACAACCGCGTTGAGATCGGACCGCTGGACACGACGCTGACCGACTGGCGCATCGACTATCCGTTCTACCGCGAAGAGGTGGGCGACATCGCGCAGGGCGCTCTCGGACAGGCTTCGCTGCCGATGAACTATTTCCGGCGGCCCCAGAACTTCGACTTCGGTTTCGCTAGTCCCTACTATGCGTACACGTACGACATGGAGAACGTGCCTTTCTACAATACGAAGAAGCCGATCATCCGCATGACCTATCTCGAATCGGGACAGAAGCGTTTCCGCGAGGAGAACTTCAACATCATGCACGCGCAGAACGTCTCGCCGACGACGGGATTCAACGTCGATTACAAGGCGCGGGGAACGCGCGGCCAGTATATCTGGTCCCGCACCAAGAACCACAACCTTGCGGTGGCGTTCAACCATACGGGCAAACGCTATTCGGTGCATGCGGCCTATTACAACAACCACATCGAGCAGCAGGAAAACGGCGGCGTGGTCGGCACGTGGGCCATTGCCGATACGACGTTCCAGATGCCGTCGGGCGTGCCGATGAAGCTGGCCGACGCCGAGGCGCAGAATACCTACCGCAACAATGCCTTCTTCGTCACCCAGTCGTATGCGCTTCCGCTGCAGCGGGTGACGGACAGCGATTTTTCGCTGGCCGACCTTTCGGCGGTATTCATAGGCCATTCGTTCGAGTACAGCTCGTGGAGCAAGGTCTATACGGATATAAAGGCCGGCTATACGAACGAGCGGGGCGAGCGGGACCCGGAGACGGGCGAATTCAAGCCTACGGAGGGGATTTACTACAAGGACTGGTTCATCAATCCCCGCGATACGCGCGACTCGATTTACGAGCGCGTTATCTCGAACCGTTTCTTCGTTCAGGCGCAGCCTTGGGACCGCAACGGCGTGGTAGGCACGATTGATGCCGGCATAGGCATCGACATGCATACCTACTCGCAGTTCGAGATGCGTGATTTCCTGACGGGAAAGTATACGAAGGTCAACAAGACCAGCTATTTCGCATACGGCTCCGTCGGAGGCAAGATAAAGAAATATGTCGATTGGGATGCGAACCTCAAGTTCTACCCGTCGGGATACAGAGGCGGAGACCTCACCTTGGGCGCCCATCTGGCGCTGACGGGGTATCTCCGCGGACACCCCCTGATTCTCGAAGGCCGGTTCACGATGGACCGCCGCTCGCCGAACTACTGGCAGGAGAATCTCTTCTCGAACCATTATATATGGTCCACTCCTTTAGGCAAGGAGAATGAAACTCGGTTCGAGGTGAAGTTTTCGATTCCCGATTTCGCGTTTGAAGCGGGAGCATGGCAGGGCGTCGTCAGCGACAAGATCTATTACGACGCATACAGCCAGATTACCCAGCAGGGTGGAAACGTAAGCCTCACGAGTGTGTACGCTCGCAAAGATTTCCGCTTAGGCGGACTTCATTTGGACAACAGGGTATTGTTGCAGTGGAGTACGAATCAAGAAGTTGCACCCGTTCCGCTTTTGAGCGCCTTCCTTTCGTATTATTACGAATTCTGGGTCGTGCGCGACGTACTGCGCCTGCAGATCGGTTTGGACGGACGCTATAATACGCGTTATTATGCGCCCGGTTACAATCCCGCACTGTCGGCGTTTTACAACCAGCGCGAGGTCGAGGTGGGGAATTATCCCTACGTGGACGCTTTCGTCATGGGTAAGTGGAAGAGAATGCGGATATTCCTGAAATATCAGCATGTGAACAAGGGACTGTTCGGTAACGGAGAATATTTCTCGGCGGCTAACTATCCGCTGAATCCGGGCATGTTCAAAATCGGTATCTCATGGGGTTTCTATGATTAGCGTATTGTTCTGCGCAGTGTGAACTGCCCGCAAAACAACCTTTATGTTAAAAAAGACAGTTTTAACGTTTGCGTTCTTAACAATTCTTACGACATTTTACGGCTTTAACGCCAAGTTCAGCACACCCGTGACGGACGACATGCTGAACGAAGAGGCCGATTTCGGCAATTCGCTGCTCAGCGACGGCGATTACGTGATTTCGGCCTACGACAACATCATTCGCAACATCAGCGAAAAAGAGGGCCACGACTGGCGCCTGATGAGCGCCAT
>OGOC01002834.1_pt1 | contig 10519 bp, 8 predicted proteins | sample 1552561 | NCBI WGS metagenome assembly OGOC01 (sample SAMEA2580148, study PRJEB22360) | human gut metagenome | biome: human gut; feature: human-associated habitat; material: faeces | place: Denmark | collected 2008/2010
CGCTGCTGCTGCCCTGACCGCCTGCGGCGGCGCGGTTTCCAGCACTGCCTCTTCCGCAGCTGCTTCCGAGGCTGCCGGCGAGAGCGTCGAGCTCATTGTCTTCGCCGCTGCCTCCCTGACCGAGACCCTGAACGCCATCGCCCAAGACTACTCTGCCGAGAACCCGGGCGTCACCTTCCGCTTCAACTTTGATTCCTCCGGTACTCTCAAGACCCAGATCCAGGAGGGCGCTGACTGCGACCTCTTCCTCTCCGCCGGTCAGAAACAGATGAACCAGCTGGACATCACCGCTTCTGCCGACGTAAACACCGACGGTCTGGACTTCGTGGACCCCTCCACCCGCGTGGACCTGCTGGAAAACAAGGTCGTCCTCTGTGTGCCCGAGGGCAGCGACAAGGGCATCGACAGCTTTGATGCTCTGGCCGAGCACCTGAAGGCTCAGGACATCCTGTTCTGCATGGGCAACAGCGATGTGCCTGTGGGCCAGTACACCCAGAAGATCCTGGCCCACTATGACCTCGACGAAGAGGCTCTGGCTGCTGCCGGTGTCATCACCTACGGCTCCAACGTCAAGGAAGTCACCACCCAGATCAGCGAGGGCAGTGTGGACGCCGGTGTCGTCTACTGCACCGATGCTTACAGTGCCGGTCTGACCCCCGTGGACGAGGCCACCGCCGAGATGTGCGGTCAGGTCATCTACCCCGCCGCTGTGCTGAAGGCTGCTCCCAACGCCGAGGCCGCCAGGGAGTTCCTGGCCTATCTGCAGACTGACCGTGCCGCCACCGTGTTCGAGGGCGTGGGCTTCACGGCGATGTAAAAGGTTAAAATCATGGATTGGTATCCCTTATGGAACAGCCTGCGCATCGCGCTCATCAGCTGCGCAGCAGTGTTCTTCCTCGGCATTTTTGCCGCTTATTATATCGCAAAGCTGCCCCGCACCGTCAAGGGCGTGCTGGACGTGGTGCTCACCCTGCCCATGGTGCTGCCGCCCACGGTGGTGGGCTATTTTCTGCTGCTGCTCTTCGGCGCAAAGCGGCCGCTGGGCATCTTCTTCATGGAGCATTTCGGCGTCAAGCTGGTCATGAACTGGTACAGCGCCATCTTTGCGTCCATCGTAGTGGCCTTCCCGCTGATGTACCGCACCGCCCGGGGCGCCTTCGAGAGCTTTGACGAGACGCTGGCCTGGTCGGCCCAGACTCTGGGACAGTCCAATGCGTGGATATTCTGGCGGGTGCGGATGCCCTGCTGCCGTCAGGGCATTCTGGCCGGTACGGTGCTGGCCTTTGCCCGGGCCTTGGGCGAGTACGGTGCTACCAGCATGATAGCGGGCTACACCCCGGGCAAGACGGCCACCATCGCCACCACGGTGTACCAGCTCTGGCGCACCAACGATGAGGCCGGTGCCATGCGGTGGGTGCTGGTGGACATCGTCATCTCTACTGTGGTGCTGCTGGCTGTGAACCTCCTGGAGAAAAAGCAGAAAGCAGGTGGCCGCGCATGAGCCTGGAAGTACATATCGAGAAAAAGCTGAACGGCTTCACCCTCCGCTCCGACTTCACCGCCGGGAACACTGCTACGGCCATTCTGGGCGCGTCGGGCTGCGGCAAAAGCATGACACTGCGCTGCATCGCGGGCATCGTGAAGCCCGACAAGGGCCGCATCGTGCTGGACGGGCGGGTGCTGTTCGACAGCGAGCAGCACATCGACCTGCCGCCCCAGCAGCGGGGCGTGGGCCTGCTCTTCCAGAACTACGCCCTCTTCCCGAATATGACCGTGGAGCAGAACATCCTCTGCGGCCTGAAAGCCGAAAGGGACAAGGCCGCCCGCAAGGCCCGCTGCGCCGGGATGCTGCGGGCCTTGCGGCTGGAAGAACTGGCCAGCCGCCGCCCGGCAGAGCTTTCCGGTGGACAGCAGCAGCGCACCGCGCTGGCCCGTATTCTGGTGGGCAAGCCGAAGATTTTGATGCTGGATGAGCCGTTCAGCGCACTGGACAGCTACCTCCGCGAGGAGGTGGAGGGCGAAGTAGGCAGCCTGCTGGCGGGTTTCGCCGGCACAGCCCTGCTTGTCACCCACAACCGGGACGAAGCTTACCGCCTGTGCCGGGACATGATCGTCATGGACGGCGGGCAGGTGCTCCGCACTGGCACCACGAAAGAGGTCTTTGCCGACCCCCGCAGCATCGCTGCGGCCCGGCTGACCGGCTGCAAGAACATCCTGCCCTGCACCCGGGTGGACTCCCACAGCGTCCGCCTCGCAGGCTGTGAGAGTCTGCTGCACCTCGCCGCTGAGGTGCCGGAGGGCTGCACCGCCGTGGGCATCCGCGCCCACGACTTCGCCCCCTGCGCCCCGGGCGCAGAGAATGCCCTGCCGGTGGAGCTTCTCTCGGCCAGCGAGAACCCCTTCGACTGGAACCTCATCTTCCAGCTGCCGGACGGCACCACTCGTCTGTGGTGGAAAGTGAGCAAGACGACCCTCTCCGTGGCCGAACCCGACGCCCCGGCCTGCCTCTCCGCCCTGCCAGAGAGCATCATGGCGCTGGTAGATCATAAGTAAACGCCAAAAGAGCCGGTGCAGATGCACCGGCTCTTGCTCTGTTTTTATGACTCGCCGAAGAATTTCTTGGCAATATCGGCACTCTGCTTGGCATCCTTGGCGTACCAGTCCGCGCCGATCTTCTCGGCGTACTCGGGCGTCAGGACAGCGCCGCCCACCATCACCTTGCAGTCGAGCTTTGCCGCATGGAGGGCCGCGATGGTCTCCTCCATGCTCTTGAGGGTGGTGGTCATCAGGGCCGAGAGCCCCACGAGGTGGACATCCTTCTCCCGGACAGTGTCCACCACCGTCTCCACCGGCACATCGCGGCCAAGGTCGATGACCTCGAAGCCGTAGTTCTCGAGGATGACGCGGACGATGTTCTTGCCGATGTCGTGGACATCGCCCTTGACGGTCGCGAGGACGATGCGGCCCTTGCTGGCCCCGGCCCCGCCCCGCTTGGCGATGGCAGTCTTGATCTCTTCAAAGGCGGCCTGTGCGGCGCTGGCGGCCTGTAACAGCTGGGGCAGGAAGAGCTTGCCCTTCTCGTACTTTTCACCCACGACATCCAGCGCCGGGATGAGGGCCTCGTCCACCAGCGTCAGGGGCTCGTTTTCGTCCAGCAGGGTGTGGGTGCGGGCGGCGGCTTCACCCTTGAGGCCCTTTTCCACCGCCTGCATCAGTGCGGCAAAAGGGCCGCTGTGAGCTGCATCCGCCTCCGCCGGGGTGTTTGACGTCTGAGACGCCTGGGCCGTCTGGGCCTGCTTCAGCGCGGCGCTGGCAGGGACTTTATCGGCATAGCGGGCGATGTAGGCCATGCTCTGCTTATCACGGTTGGTGAGGACGTTGTAAGAGTAGACCGCCGCCATCATCTCTTCGCTGGAAGGATTCATGATGGCGAGGTCGAGGCCCGCGTACATGGCCATGGTGAGGAAAGTGGTGTTCAGATAGGGGCGGCAGGGCAGGCCGAAGCTGATGTTGGACACACCGAGGATGGTGCGGACGCCCAGCTCTTTCTTGCAGCGGGCCAGCGCCTCCACGGTGGCCAGAACGTCCTGCTGCTGGGCGCTGGCGGTGAGGGTCAGGCAATCGATATAAATATCTTCCCGGGGGATGCCGTGGGCCAGCGCCGCGTCCACCACCCGCTTTGCGATCTCAAACCGGGCGTCGGCGCTGGGCTGGATGCCCCGCTCGTCGATGGCAAGGCCGACGACGGCCGCGCCGTACTTTTTGCAGAGGGGCAGGACACGCTCCAGCACTTCGGTCTCGCCGTTCACCGAGTTGACGATGGGCTTGCCGTTGTAGACCCGCAGGCCCCGCTCGAGGGCGTCTGCGTGGGAGGAATCCAGCTGCAAGGGCAAGCTGACGACACTTTGTAAAGCCTTCACCACCTGCTCCATGACGGCGGGCTCGTCCACGCCGGGCGCGCCCACGTTCACATCCAGGATCTGGGCCCCGGCCTCGGTCTGGCTCACGGCCTGTTCCAGCACATAGTTCATATCCCCTTCCCGCAGGGCCTGCTGGAACCGCTTTTTTCCGGTGGGATTGATGCGCTCCCCCACCACTGTGATGCCGTCCACATTCACGCAGTCCATGGGGCTGCACACCACCGACTTCATGGGGTGGTCGGGGCGGCCCGGCCTGCAATCGGCAAACACGCCGTTCAGCAGCTGGATGAACTCCGGGGTGGTGCCGCAGCAGCCGCCTGCAGCAAACAGGCCCAGTTCCCGGTAGGGCTTCATCTGCATGGCGTAGAGCTGCGGGGTGATATCGTAGCCCGAGCCATCGGCGCGGGGCAGGCCCGCGTTGGGCTTGACGAACACCGGGAAGCTGCCGGGCAGGGCCTCGGTCAGCCGCTTTGCCATGGGGAAGATCTCCTTGGGGCCCAGCGAGCAGTTGATGCCCACGGCGTTGGCCCCGAGGCCCCGGGCCGTGACGGCGAAGCTCTCGACGGTGCAGCCGGTGAAGGTGCGCCCGCCTGCCTCAAAGCTCATGCTGGCGAGGATGGGCAGAGTGCTGTTCTCTTTGGCGGCCAGCAGAGCAGCCTTCAGCTCGTACAGGTCGGTGAAGGTTTCAAAGAAGATGAGGTCAGCCCCGGCAGCAGCGCCCGCCCGGACGATGCGGCCAAACTCGGCCACGGCATCTTCAAAGGCCAGTGTACCGTTGGGCTCCAGCAGTTCGCCCAGCGGGCCGACGTCCAGCGCGGCCAGTGCGCCGTAGGGGGCGCAGGCCCGCTTGCAGTTGGCGATGCCCGCCGCAATGATCTCTTCCAGCGTGTATTCGCTGCCCGCCAGCTTATGGGCCGACGCGCCGAAGGTGTTGGCATTGATGATGCGGCTGCCTGCGGCGGCGTACCGGCTGTGGATGCTCTCGATGAGCTGCGGGTCGGTGATGTTCAGTTCCTCAGGCCGTGCGCCCAGTTTCAGGCCCGCCGCCTGCAGCATGGTACCCATGCCGCCGTCGAGGAGGATGGTATTCGGCTGGATAAACAGTTCATTCGCTTGCACAGGTCTTGCCCCTCTTTCTATATTCGCACCGCGTGTTCAGCACGCAGTGTCCGCACCCGGCAAGGCGTCCTTTCACCGGATGGTCGCTCAGGCCCAGCAGAGCGGTCACGCTCTTGCGGGGCGTCATCAGGTCATTTTCGGTCACGCAGAGCCCGGCCCGGCGGGCGGTGTCCAGTGCCGCCGCCACCAGCGGCTGCACCCCGATGGGCCAGTCGCCGTAGCCCGGCGAGAAACGGCCCGTGAGGTACTTGTCCTGCTCTGCGGCCCACTGCCGCAGCTCGGCCTCGGCGGCGTCCGCAGCCTGTTCGGCCAGCACAGAGCCGATGGCGTCCGACGCCACACCGGCGGCGATGTCGCCCACACCAGCCCGGCGTATCTGTCCGTCCACGCCGGGGCCGACCGTCACGGCCAGAAGCACGGCCTCACTGCACCCTTCCAGATGCCGGAAGATGTCCTCCCCCTTCAAAATACCGGCCTGCGTGAGGCTCTCCACGTCGGCCTCGAGCCAGACGGCCCGGGGCGTGGCGGCGGCGAGAAGGGGCGCAGCGCACTTTTCCAGAAGGGTGAGGGTAGCGCTGTCAGCCTCGCCCCGCGCGCCGAAATACCGCGCGGCCTGCCGGATGTCGATGGATTCCGGCTTTGCTAAATTCAGGGGTCTGCTGGGGCCGATGGGCATTTTCCGCCGCCTCCTTCTTTTGAATAAAGTATGATAAGTATACCGCACCAGTAGGCTAAAATCAACACAAAAGCCCCTCCCTCAGCATTTTTGCCGGGGGAGGGGCCTATTATATGATCTTTCCTTGCAGCCCCTCGATAGGGGCGGTGGCACGGCATCAGCCGTGACGGAGAGGTTTATCAGCGGATGTCCCTGACCGACACCGCCTGTTACTTCAAAAACTTGTGGACAGCGCGGGCGACGATGCCGCCCAGGATGCCGGAGACAAGGAACTCGGCCACGCCCTGCACGCCGACCAGCAGGACGACGAACATCAGGGGGTTGGCTGCGCCCTTGACGGACACGAGGTTCTGGACGTAATCGCAGCCGTAGAAGGCCAGCACGATGTAGCCCATGAAGAACAGGGTGTTGAGGGCCGGGGCGCACATGGCGCTGACGATGTAGCTCCAGGTGCCGGGCTTATCGAAATTCTTGACAGCGTTGAAGATAAGGCCGGTACACAGGCCCATCAGCACACGCATACCCACACAGAGGATGAAGGTGTTGACGGGGCTGACCTGGAACAGCGCACCAGTCATGGCGGAAGCGCCGGTGACGGCGTCATAGAAGCTCACGGCGCCGAACACGCCGCCGAGGATAGCGCCTGCGGCGGGACCCATGGTGATGGCACCCACGGCGATCGGCAGGGTCAAAAAGCTCATGTAAAGCGGGCCTACAGGGACACTGCCCAGGCCGACGGCCTTCATGACCAGCTCAATGGCGACCAGCAGTGCCAGCCTGGTGAGGGTGCGAATGTCATTCTTTTTCATAATTCAGTTTTCCTCCTTGCTGCCGTTCCGCCCTAAATTGTCGGATACGGCGCAAACCTGCCCGTGAAATACACGGGGTCTTTTGTAGAATACAGTCTGAAATATACGGGATGTTTTGTCAGGGAACTCCCGGGGATAGCATTATAAATCAGTAGTGAAGCGGATGCCCGCATCGCGGCGGGCCGTTTCCAGCACACGGCTGACGGCCACCGAGGTGTCCAGCATCCGGCTGCAAAACTCCATATCCTCGCTCTCGATGGCGCGGGCAAAGGCGTGGAACTCCGCCGCCTGCCGGGGACGGCCTGCGCTGAGGTTGAAGTGTTCTTCCTTGCCCTTATAGGGGTGGAAGGTGACGCCGCCGCAGAAGTTGGCGGTGGATTTCTGGAGCAGATACCCCTTGGTACCCTGAATGATGTACCGGGCCGGGGAACTGCTGTCCTTGGCATTGATGCTCACGGCCTTGAAGCTGCGATACTCCATCGTCAGCACGCCGCTGGTGTCGATGCCCCGGGTGACATTAGCCGCATAGTGGACCTTGTTGGGCGAGCCGAAGAGGCCCACCACATAGCTGACATTGTAGACGCCCAGGTCCATCAGTGCGCCGCCGGCGCAGGCCGGGTCAAAGGACGGCCAGACCTTGCCGGCGCAGAAATCATGATACCGGCTGGAATACTGGCTGAAATTACACTGCACCATCGTGACGGCGCCTACCTTGGGCAGCACCTCACGGATCTTGGCGTAGTTGTCCTGATACTGCGTGGTGACAGCCTCGAAGAGGAAGAGCCTTTTGCTCCGGGCCAGCTCGGCCAGCTCTTCGGCCAGCGCCGCCGTGGGGGCCATCGGCTTTTCGACGATGACGTGGCGTCCCGCTTCCAGAGCGGCACGGGTATATTTTACGTGCAGGATATTCGGTACGGCGATATACACAACGTCCACCCAGCTCAGCAGTTCGTCGTAGCTGGTGGTGTGGCGCGGCACACCATACTGGTCGCAGAGGGCCTGTGCTGCACCGGCGCTCCGCTCCGTGCTGCAAAGAGCCTCGACCTTGAAGGGGCTTTCCGGCCCGGTGAGCCAGGGCAGGAACTCCCGGACGATCATGCCTGCGCCGAGAATGCCTAATTTCATCATAAGGTCTCTCCTTTCAAGGCTCAGCCCGCTTTGGCCTCATCGTCCCGGCGGGGACGGCGGTTATTGCGGCGGCGGGGGCTGCTGCTGTTGTTGTAAGGGCGTCTGCCTGCCGGGCGGGGACGGCGGCGCTCACCGTCGCTGCGCGGCTCGTGGTGACGCTCATGCTGCGGCGCATTGAGCTGGTAAAGGAGAGCCAGTCCCTTCAGCAGCAGCTCGGGGTCATAGATGAGCGGGTGACGGCAGAGCGGGATGACATACTTTGCCAGACCGCCTGTGACCACCAGCGTGGCCGGACGGCCCAGTTCTTCCTCGATGCGCTGCGTGATGCCGTCCAGCAGGACAGCCGTCCCCAGCACAGAGCCGGAGAGCATACACTTCTCGGTATCGACGCCGATCGCGCTTTTGGGCGAAGAAAGATGTACCTGCGGCAGCTGGGCGCACCGCTCCCCCAGCGCCCGCAGACCGGTGGAAAGTCCGGGGCAGATGACGCCGCCCCGGAAGACCTTGTTCTCATCCACCACGTTGAACGTGGTGGCGGTGCCGAGGTCTACCGTGACCACCGGCAGGGGGAAATTCGCCGCCGCGTAGGCCGCATCCACAAGGCGGTCTTTGCCGACGGCGTGAGGGTCAGGCACCCCCATCGTGAGGCCGGTGCGGATGTCGGGCGAGACGATGACCGGCTTTTTGCCGGTGTAGTGGCGGGCGCACTCAGCCAGCGCCCCCGTGATCTGGGGGACGACGCTGGTGAGGACAGCGCCCTCGAAGCGGATGGGCTTTTCCGGGTGTCTCCGATGAGAGAACACCTTTTCCATCTCGGCACGGTACTCCGCCGCTGTGCGGGTGCGCACCGTGTCCATGTGGGCCACAAAGCATACACGTCCGTCCCGGATGCCCCCGAGGGCGACGGTGGTGTTGCCTATGTCAATGGCTAAAATCATAATTCAGTTCCTCGCAGGGTCGAACCTCTCCGTCATCGCTGTGCGATGCCGCCTCTCCTACCGAGGGGAGGCCTTGGCATATCGTAAAGCCCCATCTCTTCGCCAGAGGCTCCCCTATCAGGGGAGCTGGCGCGAAGCGCCTGAGAGGTTGTATGGAGACGGGCCTGCCCGTGAGCCGCAGGCTTGACGGAGAGCTTTTTTGTATAAGTCAAGCTGTATTTTACCGCATTTTGAGCCAAAATACAACCCCAATCAAAGATTTTGTTGTGCTCTGGGCCGTTTTGCATTATACTGTAGTTATATTATCCCTATTTATAGGAGGTATTTTGGATGGATCTGAAGGGAAAATGCGTCCTTCTGGGCGTCAGCGGCGGCATTGCCGCCTATAAAATGGCCAACGTGGCCAGCGCACTGCGCAAGCTGGGGGCCGACGTGGAGGTCATCATGACCAGAAACGCCACCCAGTTCATCACCCCTATCACGTTCGAGACCCTGACAGGCCACAAGTGCATGGTGGACACCTTCGACCGGGATTTCAAGTTCGAAGTCACCCATATCTCGCTGGCAAAGAAGGCCGACGTCATCCTCGTGGCCCCGGCCACCGCCAACGTCATTGCCAAGATGGCTCACGGCATCGCCGACGATATGCTTACCACCGTCGTTCTCGCGGCCAAGTGTCCCAAGCTCGTCTCCCCTGCCATGAACACCGGGATGCTGGAGAACCCCATCACCCAGGACAACATCGCCACACTGGAAAAGTACGGCTTCACGGTCATCCCCTCCGAGAGCGGCGTACTGGCCTGCAAGGACGTGGGCAGCGGACGCCTGCCGAAAGAGGATGTCCTGCTGGACTACATCTTCCGCGCCATCGCAAAGCCGAAGGACCTCGCCGGTCTGCGCATTGCCGTCACGGCCGGCCCCACTCAGGAGCCGCTGGACCCTGTGCGCTACCTGACCAACCACTCCACCGGCAAGATGGGCTATGCCGTGGCCCGTGCCGCCGCGATGCGCGGTGCCGAAGTCACCCTCATCCACGGCCCGACGGCCCTGCAGCCGGTGCGGTTCACCGAGGATGTTCCCATCACGACAGCCCAGCAGATGTACGAGGCCGTGACGAGCCGCTTTGACGAGATGGACGTGCTGGTCATGGCCGCTGCCGTGGCCGACTACCGTCCCGCCGCCGTAGCCGACGACAAGATCAAGAAGAAGGACGGCGACCTCTCCATCGCCGTGGAGCGGACGCCCGACATCCTCGGCACCATCGGCCCCAAGAAGAAGGGGCAGTTCCTTTGCGGCTTCTCGATGGAGACGCGGGATATGCTGGCCAACTCATCGGCCAAGCTCGAGAAAAAGAACCTCGACATGGTGGTGGCCAACAATCTGAAGGTCGCCGGTGCCGGGTTTGGCGTGGATACCAATGTTGTCACCTTCATCACGCCGGACGGCGCCCGCGAGCTGCCCCTGATGAGCAAGGATGATGTAGCGGACGCCATTCTGGATGAGATCCTGAAACGCAGAAAATAAGCTTCAAGACGCAAAAAGTGCTCTGCCGGCCGGCAGAGCACTTTTCCGTTATACAGAGATTTACTTGGTGCCGTAGATACGGTCGCCTGCGTCGCCCAGGCCGGGGACGATGTAGCCGTTCTCGTTCAGGTGGTCGTCCTGTGCGCCGAGGTAGATGTCCACATCGGGGTGTGCCTCGTGCAGGGCCTTGATGCCTTCCGGAGCAGCGATGAGGCCGATGAACTTGATGTGCTTTGCGCCGTGCTTCTTGATCTGGGTGATGGCGTCGATGGCGCTGCCGCCGGTAGCCAGCATCGGGTCAAGCACCAGAACGTCGCGCTCAGCGATGTCCTTCGGCAGCTTGCAGAAATACTCCACGGGCTGCAGGGTCTCCTCGTCGCGGTACAGGCCGATGAAGCCGACCTT
>OGOC01002871.1_pt1 | contig 10366 bp, 8 predicted proteins | sample 1552561 | NCBI WGS metagenome assembly OGOC01 (sample SAMEA2580148, study PRJEB22360) | human gut metagenome | biome: human gut; feature: human-associated habitat; material: faeces | place: Denmark | collected 2008/2010
GTAGAACACCAGCCTTCCAAGCTGGATACGTGGGTTCGATTCCCATCACCCGCTTCATCCAAAAGGATGTATATGCGCGAGTGGCTCAGGGGTGGAGTACAACCTTGCCAAGGTTGGGGTCGCGGGTTCGAATCCCGTCTCGCGCTCTTTTTATTACCGAAATTTCTTCACAGAAATTTCGGTTTTTTGTTTTTCCAAAAACTTTTTTACCAAAGAAAGGAATTCTTATGATTCAGGACATTGCTCCGCATAAATATTATGTAGATTACCAGCCTTCTGTTCCGAACGATACGGATCTTGTTTTAATTTACGGTCATCACACAATTCTGTGCAATTTCGAAGATCCCGAGATCCGCTACCCTTCCATTGCGGAAATTGCAGCTGTTTTTCCGGAGATTAAAGAAAAGGCAAAATTTCTGTTCCGCATTGATGAGACGGACTATTATGAACTGCGCAGTCCGCAGCTTCCGGAATTTGGCATCTGGAAATACGAAAATACACTAATTCTTCGCAGCGCCGTTCCGGGATGGCTCGGGTTTGCCGGTATCACCGGTTACCAGATCCACACCTGGTATACCGACCACACCTACTGCGGCCGCTGCGGAACGAAGATGCATGCGCCTGGAAATGAACGCGCGATGCAGTGCCCTTCCTGCGGCGCACTCTCCTATCCGGTCATCTGCCCGAGCGTCATCGTTGCCATCACCGACGGTGACCGCCTGCTGCTCACGAAGTACGCACCTTCCCACAGCAGCCACCGCCAGTACGCCCTCGTGGCCGGCTATACCGAGGTCGGTGAGACGCTGGAACAGACGGTGCACCGTGAAGTCATGGAAGAAGTCGGATTAAAGGTCAAAAATCTGAGATACTATAAGAGTCAGCCGTGGTCCTTCAGCGGCTCGCTGCTCGCCGGATTTTACTGCGATGTGGACGGCGATCCGTCCATTACCCTCGACCGCGAGGAACTCTCCGTTGCCGAATGGTTTGACCGTGCTTCCCTCCCGGAGACCCCGAACCTCATCAGCCTGACCGGTGAGATGATCGAATGCTTCCGCCAGGGGAAAGAACCGAAACAGAACTAAGAAATCACTTTGTGACTTAGTCACAGAACTTCCCGTTCTGCTGTGGTATTCTACAGTCACAACAGAAAAACAGTTACCGGGAATTACCCGTACAATAAAAAGGAGGACTTCTATTATGTCATTAATTCATGTTACATCCAAAAACTTCGAAAAAGCTCTGCAGGCAGCACCTGGCGTTGCCGTTGTTGATTTCTTTGCTACCTGGTGCGGACCGTGCAAAATGCTCGCCCCGGTCATCGAAGAGGCAGCTGAGGATATGCCGGAGATCCAGTTCTACAAAGTAGACGTTGACGAAGCACCGGAGCTGGCAAGATCCTTTAAAGTCATGAGCGTTCCGACCCTCGCTTTCTTCAAAAACGGTGAGCTCGTAAAGAAAAACGTCGGCGCCGTTTCCTATGAGGAGCTGGAAGAACTGATTAACTCTGTAAAATAAACAGCGTAATATTGGAAATGCAAGAAAAAACGTATCGGCACAAAAACCGATACGTTTTTTCTTGCATTTCTTTCTATTCTTTTCTATCATGGAAGAAACGGCTGCTACCGTAGTTTACAAAAGAACGTTCTTCTTCCGAAAGGAGTTTTATTTATGTCATCTTTTCTGGAATCCTGTTTTCAGGAGCATTATCCATTTTATTCAAAGCTTACCGCCGATGAACAGCAGACACTCGTGCTCTCTTCCGTCCTGACGACGTATCAGCGCGGCGATTTTCTCTACAGCTGTGACGATGACTGTCTCGGCGTTCTGCTTGTCCTCTCCGGCAAGCTCCGCATCTTTATCCAGTCCGGCGAGCAGCGGGAAATTACCCTGTTTACCACCGGTCCCGGCGAAGTCTGCACGCTGTCTGCCTCCTGTGCGATGCAGGAAATCAGCTTTGATATTCTGATTGAGGCCGAGGAGGAGACGAAAGTTCTCATCACTCCGGCCAGCACGTTCCGCAGACTGTTGAATCAGAATATTTACGTTGAAAACTACATTTACCGGGAAACAACGGAGCATTTTTCCGAAGTCATGTGGGCGATGGGCCAGCTTCTCTTTACGCGGCTTGACCAGCGCCTTGCCGGATATCTCGAGGATGAACGCATCCGCACCGGTTCCCCGGTGCTCTCCACCACGCACGAGCAGATCGCGCGGAACCTCGGCAGTGCCAGAGAGGTCGTTTCCCGCACCTTAAAGTCGTTCGAGAAAGATGGCATCGTCGCACTCTCCCGCGGCACGGTCACGATTCTCGATGTCAAAAAGCTCCGCGGCATCTGCCGGATGCGCCGATAGTTCTTCTACGCGCGCAGACATTTTCCCACAGGCTCTGCCCTGCCGCTCGAGAAAATATTTTTCAAAAGCGTTCTAACGGCACTCCATCTTAATTTCAATCTCATTTCCTTCCACGGCCACCTTCGCATAACTTCCGACGATCAGCGGCATCGCCGGATGAAGGTGTCCGATGTCGAGATCCATCACGATCGGCACGTTGTATTTTCCAAGCAGATCCGTCACGGCGCGGTACTGGTCGAGTTCCCCGAATTTCTGTCCGAACTGCAGCGGGCGGCCAATCAGAAAGCCTTTCACATATTGGAACCAGCCGGCGTGCTCCATCTGCCAGATTGCGCGGCGGATCGCAAAGACGTTCAGATCGCACGCTTCCAGAAACCAGACAAAACCGTCCTCTTTATATTTTTCCAGAAAAGCTCCTGTTTTATCAAACCGGGTGCCCAATAAATTCACCAGACAATCCATGCATCCACCTAAAAGTCTTCCGCCGATGAGCCGTCCCTCAAATGCACTGTCCGCATCCGGGAAGCGGCGCAGAACGCGCGGTTCTGTAATCTGGTACGGCAGATACGGATTTTCCTCGCTTCTGCCCTTCGCATCGTCTCTTTCCCATCCCTCATAGCCGCGGACGGTACGCACTTCTCCCGTCAGTACGCCAAACGCATCCGCTACGGATTTATGCCACGGCTCCATGCCGAAATCACTCGCACACGGACCGTAAACAGCCGCCGTATCGCAGAGGGTCGGCAGAAGATACGTAAAATGCGTATTGTCAGAATAGCCGAGATACCATTTCGCCGGTGCCTTTCTGATCTTTTCAAAATCCACGTAATCGAGATCCTCGCACATCAGCTCTCCGCCGCCGCAGGAAATCAGACAGTCATTCTTCTCACTGACATAATATTCCGTCAGCTCTTTTCCGCACTCCTCCGGTGCCGCACTGATTCCGATGCCGTGCTCTGCATAGCAGTTTGGCCCAAGATCCAGCTGATATCCCATCTCTTTCCATTTTTTCTGTGCATTTGCAAACGCGGACTTGTATGGCTCTGTTGTGCATCCAAACGATGGTGCCACAAAGCCGATCGTTCCGCTCTTTTTCAGATTTTCCGGAAACCTCATGTCGCATCCTCCTTTATCCTAATTCTTCTGCCTCCAGATTCTTATACTGCGTCAGCTCATCCCCGAAGATCAGCTCTCCGTCGTTCTGCGCAAAGTACAGCTCCTCTTCTTTTTCCAGTTTTGCCTTTCCGTTCGTCCCCTCGGTAATCTCCGCGCAGAGACGGTCCACCTCCGTTTTCGGAACGAGAACGCGGATTTTCACCTGATCGGTGTACTCGGATTCCAGAATCAGAATCCCCCGCTGGCCGAGCAGATACTGGATTTTACCGATGCCGTTGTAATCCGTCTCAATCAACAGCCGCACGCCGCAGATCTCGTCAATCAGAACACTGTTTGCCAGCCCCTCCTGCACCGCCTGCGAGTACGCGCGCACCAGGCCGCCCGTTCCCAGCAGCGTACCGCCGAAATACCGCGTCACCACAACAAGCACATTGCGGAGGCCTGCTCCCTGTACCACATCGAGCATCGGCCGCCCTGCCGTGCCGGAAGGCTCCCCGTCGTCGCTGCAGCGCACCGTCTCCTGATTTTCTCCAATAATATACACAAAACAGTTATGCCGCGCATCCCAGTATTTTTTCCGCAGAGCTTCCAGGCAGGAAAGTGCCTCCTCCTCAGATTCCACCAGACGCACCGTCGCAATAAAACGTGATTTCTTCTCCACGATTTCCCCGGTTCCACCCCGGTAAACCGTCCGAAACTGATCGATCATATGTCCTTACTCCTTCATCCAAATATGTACCTATCTTACCATATCATTTCTGAAAAATCAGCATTCTTTTCAGAAATACTTTTATTCCAGCCCTTTGTTTGGTATAATAAAAATAAGTATACCCTGCTTTTTGCAGGGCAGGAACACCATTGATTACTGAACTGAATCAGTTTTGCAGGAATATGACATAAGGAGGATTTTCTATATGCACTTTGGAAAAAGTCATCTGGAAGACAAACGTGAAGATCTGCGGTCCCATTACGGAAAGATTGAAAAGACGGCCGGCGTGACGGCGCTGCGCATCGCGTTCTGTCTTCTTCTTGTCGTTCTCGTCTGCGGTACCGGGCTTGTGATCGGCGCTGTCCGCGGCGTGATTGACAGTGCCCCTGATATCTCGGAGGCAAATATCATGCCGCTCGGCAACGCGTCGTTTATCTACGATGCTGACGGCAACCAGGTACAGAAGCTGACCGGGGCTCAGGGAAACCGTGTCTCGATTTCGATTGAGGAGATTCCGCTCGATATGCAGCACGCGATCGTCGCGGTTGAGGATGCCCGTTTTTATGAGCACAACGGCATTGATCCGAGCGGTATCATCCGTGCTTTCGTTGTCGGCGTCAGCCACGGCTTTCATTTTACCGAGGGCGCCAGCACGATCACACAGCAGCTCTTAAAAAACAATGTTTTCACTGACTGGATGGAAGAGACGCGGATGCAGAGCTTCAAGCGGAAGATCCAGGAACAGTACCTGGCGCTGAAGCTGGAAAAAACACTAACCGCAGAGGGTGAAAACGCCAAAGACGTTATTCTGGAAAATTATCTGAATACGATCAACTTAGGTTCCGGCTGCTACGGTGTCCAGACGGCAGCGCAGACGTATTTCGGAAAGGATGCAAAAGATCTGACGCTCTCTGAATGCGCCGTTCTTGCCGCAATTCCAAAGGCGCCGACGGCATATAATCCGAAAAACCACCCGGAGAAAAACCAGCAGCGCCGCGACAAGATCCTGAACAACATGAAAGAGCAGGGCTACATCACCGAAGAAGAATACACCATTGCCATGAACGACAACGTTTACGACCGCATCGCCATGCACACGCAGTCCCAGGCGGAGAGCGCGCCGTACTCCTACTTTATCGATGAAGTCATCACCAACCTGATCAACGATCTGATGGTACAGAAAGGCTACACCGAAGTGCAGGCAAAGAACGTTGTCTACAGCGGCGGCCTCAAAATTTATACCACACAGGATTCCTACATGCAGTCAATCCTCGATACGGAATTCCAGAATCCGGAGAACTTCCCGGCGAACACGCAGATCGGTCTCGACTGGGCGCTCACCGTAGAGCAGGCAGACGGCGAGGTACAGAACTACAGCAAAGAGATGCTGCAGCTCTACTTCCGCAACAGCAATCCGAATTTCGATCTGCTCTTTGACTCCCAGGAGGAGGCACAGAGCTATATCGACCAGTACAAAGCCGCTATCATGCAGGAGGGCGATACGATTGTTGCCGAGCGCAGCAGCTTCACCCCGCAGCCGCAGGCGTGCATGACCGTTATGGACCAGCGCACCGGCTACGTGAAAGCGATCGTCGGCGGACGCGGCGAAAAAACAGCAAGTCTTACCTTCAACCGCGCAACCGATAATTATTCCCAGCCGGGTTCCACGTTCAAGATTCTTTCCGCGTACGGACCGGCGCTCGACCTTGGAAAGATTACACTCGCTACGGTAATTAAGGATGAGCCGTTCAACTACAGTGACGGCACACCGCTGCAGAACTCGGATCTTACCTACCATGGTGATGTTACCGTCCGCCAGGCGATCATCAATTCCATCAATATCCCGGCCGTCAAAGTACTGACCGAGCTTACGCCGAAGGTCGGCTTTGATTATCTGAAGAAGCTTGGTTTTTCCAAACTCTCCGAGGAATACGATGTGATCCAGCCGCTGGCTCTCGGCGGTATCACCTACGGTGTCAGTGATCTCGAACTGACGGCAGCCTACGCGGCAATCGCAGACGGCGGCCAGTACCGCAAGCCGGTGTTCTACACAAAGGTTACCGACAGCAAGGGAAATGTTTTAATTGACAACACAGAAAACAAGGCAACGCAGGTCTTCAAGGCAAGCACTGCCTCCCTCCTCACCAATGCCATGGAGGATGTTCTGGAAAAAGGTACCGGTGTTGCCGCCCGCCTCGACAATATGCACGCAGCTGGAAAAACCGGTACGACGAACGAGGCCAAGGATCTCGTCTTTGCAGGCTTTACACCATATTATACCGCTGCCATCTGGGCAACGTATGATACACACGCGGAGTTTCCGGAGAGCGACCGTGAATTCCACAAACGTCTCTGGGCAAAGGTCATGAATGAAATCCACGAAGGCCTTGCCGATATGGATTTCGAAACTTCCGCAACAGTACAGGAGGCAACGATCTGTACGAAGACCGGCCTGCTCGCCCGCTCAAGCTGCCCGTCCATCACCGAATACTTTGCGGTATCCGATCTGCCGACCGAGCGTTGCAAGGGCCACTACACCGCGCCGGCCTCAACACCGACGCCGACCAGAACCCCTTCTGCAGCATCAACTCCGCAGGCAACCCCGACACCGACGGAGGCACCGCAGGAAACTCCGGCTCCGCCCGAAACACCTGCCGATCCGCCTTCTAATACACCGGAGACTCCTGACACACCGGAGACTCCTGACACACCGGAGACCCCTGATGCACCGTCAGAACCGGATACCCCGGCGGAGATATCGGAAGTACAGCCGCAGTCCGAAGAGAGCGGCTCTTCCGAATAACTTTTTCAGTCAGTCTATACACAAAAAACCGGCCCTCTGGCATATGCCAGCAGGACCGGTTTTTCTATACTTCTTTTTCCATCTGAATCAATTAGTCAATCAGCATTTTTGCTGCGCCGTAGATACCAGCATCGTTTCCAAGGGAAGCGAGTACGATCGGGGTATCTTTGCATGCGATGAATGCTGCTTCACGGTAGTATTTAGCTACGCCGTCGATCAGGATCTGGCCTGCTTTGGATACACCGCCGCCGACTACGATAACTTCCGGGTCAACAACGCATGCGAATACTGCAAGTGCTCTTCCGAGGTACTCGGAGAACTCCTGAACGATTGCTTCTGCTGCTGCATCGCCTTCTTTTAATGCATCAAAGACAGCTTTTGCACTGATGGACTCTCCTCTTTCTCTTAAAGAAGACGGAGTATCATGGGATGCCAGATATTTCTTTGCCAGACGAACGATACCGGTTGCAGATGTCATCTGCTCGAGGCATCCGTGGTTTCCGCAGTTGCAGACCGCTTCTTCTTCCGGCTCAACACATGCATGACCAACCTCGCCGCCTGCGCCGTGAGCACCTGCTACGATCTTGCCGTCCACGATGATTCCGCCGCCGACACCGGTTCCAAGTGTCACCATAACAACATTGTGATAGCCGACTGCTCCGCCTTTCCACATTTCGCCGAGTGCTGCCACGTTTGCATCGTTTCCGACGCGTACCGCAAGACCTGTCTTTTCGGAAAGCTCTTTGGAAAGTGGTACAAATCCCCAGTGCAGATTGACGGCTACCGGAACGTTGCCTTCTTCATCTGCCGGTCCCGGTACACCAACGCCTGCTCCAACGATCTCTTCTTTGTCCAGACCTTTTTCTGTGATCTTGGCATTCATCGTCTCTGCGATGTCTGCGATGATATTTTCGCCGTTGTTTTCGGTTCTTGTCTTAATTTCCCATTTATCCAGGACTTCTCCGTCTACATTAAAAAGTCCGCATTTTACGGTTGTTCCGCCGATATCGATTCCAAAACAATATTTTTTCATTTCTTCTGCTCCTCTTTTTTCTTTGCAAGTGACTTCTGAACACGGTTATAAAGCTCCTGAGCTGCATTGTAACCCATCTTCTTCTGTCTGTGGTTGACAGCAGCAGACTCTACGATCACAGCCAGGCTTCGTCCCGGACGGATCGGAATGGAATGGCATACAACGCGGTTGCCGAGGAACTCGGTGTATTCTTCCTGAAGTCCGAGTCTGTCGTATTCTTTGTCCTTATCCCACTCTTCCAATTTGATGACCAGGTCAATGGTCTGTGTATTTTTCACGCTCTCCACACCAAATAAGGTCTTGGCATCAATGATACCGATACCGCGAAGCTCGATAAAGTGGCGGGTGATATCCGGAGCACTTCCGACCAGGCTCGCATCGCTGACTTTACGGATCTCTACGACGTCATCGGATACCAGACGATGGCCTCTCTTGATCAGCTCCAGAGCTGCCTCACTCTTACCGATGCCGCTCTCGCCCATGATCAGTACACCCTCTCCGAAAAGATCGAGAAGTACGCCATGCACGCTGCAGCGCGGTGCCAGTTCGACATTCAGCCAGCGGATGACCTCTGCCATAAATGCGTTGGTCTCCTTCGGGGTGCGCAGAATAGGCACCTGATATTTGCTGGCAAGCTGAACCAGCTTCTCGTCAATATGAAGATTACGGCAAAACACGATGCACGGCGGCTTTGTGTGACGCTCGCTGCCCGCCATGATGATCTCCATCATCTCCAGTGTGTAATCCAATCCCTTCTGCTCCATGTAGGTATGCTCGACATGACCGATGATCTGAATCCTTCCGGAGTCAAAATAATCAAAGAAGCCTGCTAACTGCAGTGCCGGACGGTTTACATCGGTCTGTACGATGTCGATGCGCGATACATCCACATCGGATGTGACATTTTCCAGTTCCATCTGCTCAATGAGCTTTTCCAGTGATACGCTGTAAGTCTCTGCCATATGCTATTCTCCTTCTTGCAAGCTGCCTTCCGGACGGTTCTCTGTGGAATGAAAGAACTCATAGACCTTCGTGGCTGCCCCCATGTTCATTGTTTCTGTTTGTGCTAACTCCTCTATATCTGCGCTCCGTACTGCTTCTATGGAGCCAAATCTCTTCATCAGTGCGCGGCGGCGCTTCTCTCCGATCCCCGGAATGTCATCCAGGATCGACTTGACCTGTACCTTGCTGCGCAGGGAACGGTGATACTCGATCGCAAACCGGTGAACCTCATCCTGAATCCTGGTCATCAGATGAAAGCCCTCGCTGCCGGTATTGATCGGCAGCTCCTCCCCATGAAAGTAAATACCACGGGTCCGGTGCCTGTCATCCTTGACCATACCGCATACCGGAATGGATATATGAAGTTCATCCAGTACTTCCAGTGCTATATTAACCTGTCCTTTTCCACCATCCATCATGATCAGATCCGGGTATCGCGTAAAGCTGCCTTCCTCGCCGGAAAGCCCTTCGTCCGCCAGCTTCTTCTCCTCGTCCAGTCCATGCTGAAAGCGTCTGGTCAGCACCTCCCGCATGCTGGCATAATCGTCGGATCCATGCACGGTCTTAATACGGAACTTGCGGTAATCGCTCCTTCTCGGCGATCCATCCTCGAAAACAACCATGGATCCGACCGACTGAAAACCGCTGATATTGGAAATATCATAGGATTCCACACGGTGAACATCGGTGAGACCGATCCACGAACAGATCTCCTGCATTGCTCCCGTCGTACGCTCCTCCGCACGGCGGATCTTCTGTGCATCCTGCTCCAGAACCATCATCGCGTTCTTATGCGCCAGCTCGACAAGCCGTTCCTTCTGTCCCTTTTTGGGAACAATGATACGAACCTTATCACCGCGCCTCTCGCTGAGCCAGCGTGCAATCACTTCCTCATCCTCTATCTCATATTCTAACATGAGTTCCTTGGGAATAAAAGGTGTCCCCGCATAAAACTGCTTGATAAATGCCTGTAGGATCTCCTGTCTGTTGGAACCGTCCACACCGTTCAGATGGAAATGATCCCTGCCGATCATCCTGCCCTCCCGGATAAAAAAGACCTGCACGACTGCCTCGCTCTGATCCTTGGCAAGCGCAATGATATCCCTGTCCAGCCCATCAAAATCAGTGATCTTCTGGTGGACGGAGGACTTGCGGACGCTCTCGATCAGGTCACGGTACTGTGCAGCTTCCTCAAACTGCATCGCCTCGGCTGCCGCCGTCATCTTGTCCTGAAGATACGAAAGCACACCGGAATAATCTCCCTCCAGGATCTTCAGTGCTTCCTTGAAATGCTCTCTGTAATCCTCCGGGGAAATATATCCCTGACATGGTGCATCACACTGTCCGATAT
>OGOC01002874.1_pt1 | contig 10353 bp, 10 predicted proteins | sample 1552561 | NCBI WGS metagenome assembly OGOC01 (sample SAMEA2580148, study PRJEB22360) | human gut metagenome | biome: human gut; feature: human-associated habitat; material: faeces | place: Denmark | collected 2008/2010
TTCACTCCCTGATCTGCCAGCTTATGCAGCAGTGTCTTTGTTCCTTCCGCATCAATTTTCTGGATCGGTATCCCGCCAAGGCCCATTCTGGAAACCCTGAGACCGGTTTTTCCAAGCGTTACATATTCCATATTTTTTCTCCTATTTTCAATCAGAGATAAAAAACTGCCACCGGATCTTACCGATGGCAGTTTTTATCTCTTTACATCTGTCGATCAGACAAAACAAACAACTGGTTTCATCCTGATTATACTCGAGAAAGATATTCTCCTGTTCTTGTATCGATTTTCAGTTTGTCGCCCTGGTTTACGAACAGCGGAACCTGAACCTGTGCACCTGTCTCAACAGTTGCCGGTTTGGTAGCACCCTGTGCTGTATTTCCTGCGAATCCTGGCTCTGTCTCAATAACCTCAAGCTCTACGAAAAGAGGTGGCTCGATTGCGAATACTTCGCCGTTATGAGAGCAAACCTTAACCATCTCGTTATCCTTAACGAATTTCAGAGAATCGCCAACCTGCTCCTCTGTAAGACCAACCTGGTCATATGTCTCTGTGTTCATGAAGTAGTATAAACCACCATCCTGATACAGATACTGCATATCTACACGCTCAATACGTGCAGCCGGGAATTTCTCTGTAGGACGGAAAGATTTCTCCACTACAGATCCTGTAATAATGTTTTTGTATTTTGTTCTTACAAAGGCTGCGCCTTTTCCTGGTTTTACATGCTGGAATTCAACGATCTGACATACGTTTCCATCAATTTCAAGTGTGATACCATTTTTGAAATCACCTGCTGAAATCATAAATATTTCCTCCTTAATATATGCGGTTCTTTTTCGCTATGGATTATTCTATAATACCTTTTGTCATTTTTCAACTGTTTTTTTGTTTAAGCCCTTAATTTTTCTTCAATTTCTGCAATCAGTTCGTCAAAAGGCTTCACTCCTGTGACAACTTTAATGTCTGCAAACTTCTCATAAACAGGATCTCTCTGCTTGAGAAGTTTCTTGATCTTGTCCTCTTTGTTCTCAGCTCCCTCCAGTGTTGGATTGTTGCTTCCTTCCAGACGTTTGATCAGTGTTGCCGCAGATCCCTTCAGATAGATGATCGTCCCCATATTCTGAAGATATTTCTGGTTCTGCTCCTGCAGAGGCAGTCCAGCGCTGACAGAGATTACCTTACGCTCACCATCTGTAGACAGCTCTTTAACTGCCATTGTCTCCAGTGCACGATAAAACGGCTCTCCAAAGCGTTCAAATACCTCCTTTACCGACATGTTCATTTTCTTCACGATCAGTCTGTCCACGTCAATAAACGGAAGTCCCAGGTCCTTCGCCAGCCTCTTTCCAACTCGTGTCTTTCCTGAACCCATAAAGCCGATAATTACAATATGGTTCATGAATTCTTCCCCTCCTCTTTTTGGTAAAAATATAGTACTATTTTTTCCAGATAGCGTTTCAGCACAATCTGGATTTCCTCTTTTGGATGAATCGGTTTCACAAGAATCGTGCGGATTCCCGCCCGTTTCGCTCCGTAAATATCCGTAAACAGCTGATCCCCTACAAAAATCGTCCGGTCAGGTTCTGTTCCTATCACCTGACAGGCTTTTTTGTAATTCTTCACAGCCGGTTTATGGGCATTTTCTATAAAATTTCCCTCTACGGCCCTGGCAAAAGGCTCTACGCGGGGTTTCTGGTTATTGGATACAAAACAGTATCGAAACCCGATCCCCCTCAGCTTTTCAAACAGTTTCCTTGCCCGTTCATCTGCCGGTGCGCCGTGCGGGACAATGGTATTATCAATATCAAAAAGAAGCCCTCTGTATCCTTCTCTGTAAAGCTTCTCATAATCGATCCCATACGCAGAATCCAGATATTCATCCGGAAAAAAACTTCTGAACATCTATTCCACCTCAGTTTTCTTTTTCCAGGTAATCATAAAGTTCACCCAGACGATCTTTCATTACTTCATACCCATGCTTGTAAAATCCGCTTAATGCTTCCGCATTCTGTTCCGTACGGGAAACGGTCTCGATTTCCGGTCGGATCACAAAAATATGACCTTCTTTTTCCCATTTTTCAATCAGTTCCAGGGTCTTATTATACACCTGATAACGGTTGAGCAATGTATTTAAAAGATTCGGATACTTCTTAAAAGCAGCCACATATACGGCTTTGCTTTTACCTGGTTTTTTCTTACGGTATTCCTGATTTCTGGTAAGAATGACCACATTTTTCCGGTGGCCTTTTTTCATGGCATGGATAAGAGGTATGGAATCTGCCGCCCCTCCATCCAGATACAGCTGCCCGTCTATCGTTACCATCGGGCTCATTCCCGGAATGCTGCTGGACGCTCTGCAGATATCCATAAGTCTCCGTCTGTCCTGCTTTTCGGACAGATACTCTGCTTCTCCTGTAAGACAGTTCGTCACAACCATCTCACATTCAATGTCCGATTTAAAATACTCGTCAAAATCAAATGGGAAAATCTCATTGGGATACCTGTCAAAGATCATATCCATGTCAAACAGACTTTTCTTATCCAGAATATTTTTCAGGCTGATATAACTGTATTCCTTATTTTCCACGATCATACATCTTCTGGTACGCCCTACCTGCCCGGATACATAATCCATGGCATTGCAGGCGCCCGCTGATACTCCCACTACATATGGGAATTCCACTTTCTGTTCCATCAGGTAATCCAGTACTCCTGCAGTAAAAACACCTCTGTTTCCACCGCCTTCCAGTACCAGTGCTGTCTCATTATATTCTGTCATTTTCCATTGCCTTTCCTATCGCTCACCAAGAGGAATATACTCTGCTTCCGGAAGAACATTCTTATATGCAGGACGGATAATTTTATCCACATTGATAAGCTCTTCCATACGATGTGCACTCCAGCCTACAATACGTGCAATGGCAAACATCGGTGTGTAGAGTTCCAGGGGCAGATCCAGCATACTGTAAACAAATCCACTGTAAAAGTCCACATTGGCACTGACACCTTTATAGATCTTACGCTCCTCTGCAATAACCTTTGGCGCAAGGCGCTCTACCGTAGCATACAGCTGATAATCCTTCATTCTGCCTTTTTCTCTTGCAAGCTGCTCCACATACCCCTTAAATACTTCTGCACGTGGATCGGAAACAGAATAGATCGCATGTCCCATACCATAGATCAGCCCACGTTTATCAAAGGCCTCTTTGTGAAGAAGTTTCTTAAGGTACACACTGACTTCCTCTTCATCACTGTAATCATGCACATGCTTACGCATATCGTTGAACATTTTTACAACTTTGATGTTGGCGCCACCGTGTTTCGGGCCTTTCAGAGAACCCAGGGCTGCCGCAATTGCGGAATACGTATCGGTTCCGGAAGAAGAAACCACATGTGTAGTAAAGGTAGAGTTGTTACCACCGCCATGCTCCATGTGAAGAATCAGGGCAATATCCAGAATCTCCGCCTCCAGTGCCGTGTATTTCTTATCCGGTCTTAAAAGGCGTAGAATATTTTCTGCTGTGGAAAGTTCCTTCTTCGGCTGATGGATATAAAGGCTCTTACCTTTCTCATAATGATTATAGGCCTGATACGCATAAACAGATAACAGCGGAAAAACACTGATCAGATTAATACACTGACGGAGCACATTCTCCAGTTCAATATTATCCGGATCTTTGTCGTAGGAATAAAGTGTCAGCACACTTCTTGACAGAGCATTCATAATATCTCTGGATGGCGCCTTCATAATGACATCCCTTACAAAATTCCGCGGCAGCTGGCGCTGATTCGCAAGAATCCCGGAAAATTCATTCAGTTCTTCCTGATTCGGAAGTTTTCCGAAAAGAAGCAGATAGGTTACTTCCTCAAAACCAAAACGCCGGTCATTGATGAAGCCTTTTGTCAGATCCTTGATATCATATCCCCGGTAAGAAAGCTTACCTGCACAGGGAACCTCTTTCCCATCCACGATCTTGGTTGCCTGGACATTGGAAATCTGGGTAAGTCCCGCAAGGACACCCTTTCCATTCAGGTCACGCAAGCCTCGCTTGACATCGTATTTGCCATATAAAGACAGATCCAGTTTGTCATTCTCACGACAGATCTGGGTAAGTTTCTCAATCTCAGGTGTCACTTTCATGTTGAATTTGCTCATCCGTTATTTCCCCTTTCGATTTCTGTTTTATTGCTGTCCGATAACGGTCCCTCCTCATTCCCCTCTCAAGCAATTCTGGTCTTATTTCATATATCCCGGCCCTGATGACCGGGATATTTCAGATATGATTATAGCATTTTTTTCCGTTTTGGTCTATGCCGAAAATATTTGTATTGGTGATCAGACCTGCTTATATGTAGCAAAGAACTCTTTCATCTTCTTCATTGCCTTATCCAGCTGACGGATATCCGGCAGATAAACAATACGGAAATGATCCGGCTGGTTCCAGTTAAAGCCTTTACCCGGAACGATGAGAACCTGCTTGTCATGAAGGAAATCCAGGGCAAACTGCTCATCATTATAGATATTGAATTTCTCGGTATCGATCTTCGGGAATATGTAAAATGCCGCACGCGGCTTTACAGCGGAAATTCCCGGAATATCATTCAGAGCCTTATAGATAAAATCTCTCTGCTCGTAAACACGTCCGCCTGGCTGGATATACTCATTGACACTCTGATATCCGCCCAGTGCAGTCTGTACAATCGACTGTGCCGGAACATTGGAGCAAAGGCGCATGGAAGAAAGCATGTTGATTCCTTCTATATAACCTTTGGCCTTGTTCTTGGCTCCGCTTAAGATCATCCATCCGATACGGAAACCTGCGATCATATGAGACTTTGACAGTCCTGAAAATGTCACGCAGAATACGTCCGGTGCAAGAGAAGCGATGGAAGTATGTTTGTATCCATCCATAACAAGGCGGTCATAGATCTCATCGGAAAAGATGATCAGCTCATGCTCTCTTGCAATGTCCGCGATCTGCTCCAGGATTTCCTTCGGATATACCGCACCTGTAGGGTTATTAGGATTGATGATAACGATCGCCTTGGTCCTTGGTGTGATCTTGCTCTTGATATCCTCAATATCCGGATACCAGTCAGACTGTTCGTCACAGATATAATGAACTACATTTCCACCTGCCAGAGTTGCAGTAGCTGTCCACAACGGATAATCCGGAGCCGGGATCAGGATCTCATCCCCGTTATCAAGCAGCGCCTGCATACAAAGGTTGATCAGCTCACTGACACCATTTCCCGTATAAATATCATTAATGGTAACTCCCGGGATCCCGCGAAGCTGTGCATACTGCATGATCGCCTTTCTTGCGGAAAAAATGCCCTTGGAATCGGAATATCCCTGGGAAGTACGTACATTACTCAGCATATCCAGGATCACTTCCTGAGGTGCTGAAAACCCAAACGGATACGGGTTGCCGATATTCAGCTTCAGAATCTCCATTCCATCTTCTTCCATTCTGGCAGCCTCATCCACAACCGGTCCGCGCACATCGTACAGCACGTTGTCAAGCTTTGATGATTTCCCGAATGTTCTCATAAAAACCACTCCTCTTCTAATTTTCACTATTATTTAACCATTTTAATTTCATAGTCAAAAAATATCTATTTCTATATCTTCTCACATTTGGGCTTTCAACGCAAGAAATAAAAATTTAAAAAAATCAAATTTAGCACTTCCCTTTTTTAGCATGTTAATGTATAATAGCACTCGAATTTAGTTTTCAACGCAATTTAATATGTGATGAGGAGGAAACAACAATGTCTTACACAGAAGAAGTTTATGAAAGAGTTGTAGCACAGAATCCTGGCGAGCCAGAATTCCATCAGGCAGTTAAGGAAGTTCTCGATTCCCTTAAAGTCGTAATTGACAAAAATGAGGAAGAGTATCGTAAGCTTTCCATTCTTGAGCGTCTTGTAGAGCCAGAGAGAATCATCTCCTTCAAAGTACCGTGGATCGATGACAACGGAACTGTACAGGTTAACAAAGGATACCGTGTTCAGTTCAACAGTGCTATCGGACCATACAAGGGCGGCTTAAGATTCCATCCTTCTGTAAATCAGGGTATCCTGAAATTCCTTGGCTTTGAGCAGATCTTCAAAAACTCTCTTACAGGCCTTCCGATCGGTGGCGGAAAAGGTGGCTCCAACTTCGATCCTAAGGGTAAATCTGACAGAGAGGTTATGGCATTCTGCCAGAGCTTTATGACAGAGCTTTGCAAATATATCGGCGCAGATACAGATGTTCCGGCTGGTGATATCGGTGTCGGCGGACGTGAGATCGGATATCTCTTCGGACAGTACAAGAGAATCCGTGGTCTTTATGAGGGTGTCCTCACAGGTAAAGGCCTCTCCTTCGGCGGTTCCCTGATCCGTACAGAGGCTACTGGTTACGGTGTTGTATACATGCTCAACGAGATCGCAAAAGCACACAACGACTCCGTAGCAGGAAAAACAATTGTTGTAACAGGTTCTGGTAACGTAGCTATTTACGCTGTTGAGAAAGCTACTCAGCTTGGTGCCAAAGTTGTTGCAATGAACGACTCCAACGGATATATCTACGATCCGAACGGAATCAACCTTGACGTTGTAAAAGACATCAAAGAAGTTAAACGTGGACGTATCAAAGAGTACGCTGACCGTGTTGAGGGTGCTACTTACACAGAGGGACTTGGCATCTGGAACATCAAATGTGATATCTATCTTCCATGTGCTACTCAGAACGAGCTTGGTCTTGACGGAGCTAAAACACTGGTTGCAAACGGCTGCAAATATGTCGTTGAGGGTGCTAACATGCCTACTACTCTTGATGCAACAACATACCTTCAGGAGAACGGTGTTCTCTTCATGCCTGGTAAAGCCGCAAACGCTGGCGGTGTTGCCACATCCGCACTGGAGATGAGCCAGAACTCCATGAGACTTTCCTGGACAAGAGAAGAGGTTGATGAGAAACTCCACCACATCATGATCGATATCTTCCACAAAGCTGATGACGCTGCTAAACGTTACGGTATGGAAGACAACTATGTTGTAGGTGCAAACATCGCCGGCTTCGAAAAAGTTGTTGACGCTATGAAAGCTCAGGGTATTGTTTAATTAAGTTTCCTGAATCATTAATATATATTTATAGCAGGGACCGCAGAGGATTTTTCCCAGGCGGTTCCTGTTTTTTTGTATCCACTTTTACGATCTCTGAAAAATCGAACATTCATGTTTCAAAAAAGGCCGGTTGTCTTTTGACAATCGGCCTGAAATCTCCTGCATTTGCAGTCTATTCATTTAATCTCTTAATTGATCAGCTTCTTCAGCTCATCCATAAAGGTACTGACATCTTTAAACTCTCTGTATACAGACGCAAATCGTACATACGCCACCGCATCCAGATCCTTCAGATGCTCCATAACGATCTCTCCGATCTTGGTACTGCTGATCTCACGGTCTTCTGACCGGAAAATATCTCCTTCTATGGAATCGATCATCTCTTCCACTCTCTCAATGGGAATGGGGCGCTTATAGCAAGCACGAAGAACACCATCCTGGATCTTGGAACGTTTATAGCTTTCCCGGTTCTGATCCTTCTTGATCACAGTCAGCGGAATCGTTTCCACCTTCTCATAAGTTGTAAAACGCTTTCCGCAGGCATCACAGAGACGGCGGCGGCGGATGGAATTGGTATCCTCTACAGGTCTGGAATCTACAACTCTTGTATTATCCTGGTTACAGAACGGACATCTCACGGAACTCTCCCCCTTTCCGGATCAAAAAATCATTACTAAATTTGTTTTTATTATAGAATAAATGCATATAATGTGTCAATAATCGGACTTGCATAAATTTTACAGATTTTCCATAAAATCATACCAGGTGATGAATTTATGCGCATCTGTGAGCTGAAACAAAAAGAAGTGATCAATATCCATACCATCAAGCCTCTGGATGAGGACCTTGTTGTTGCAGCTGCCAAAGAAACAGGTAAAGTCTTGGCTGCCCTCTTGATGTGGAATTCTGCTGTGAAACCGCACGTCTGAAAGCCCTGATCATGCCGGAACCCGGGAAATTCTGCTGGTGTTTTTCAAGAGAAAGTGAATGCATCATCCCCTGGGACTGCATCCGCCAGATTGGTGAAGATATCATCCTTGTTGATTTCCGTAATGAAAAACTGCTGTCCGGAGAATAAATACCTCCTTATTGTCAAGGCCCTTTATTTTTTATATTTTCCCTGAAAAAGTATATTTCAACCGCCCTCTGAGAATCATCTTAATGTACTGACAAGACAAGGAGGATTCTAAGATGGCACTGAATAAAGTTGAAATCTGCGGAGTAAATACCTCAACGCTTCCTGTTCTCAACCAGGAAGAAAAGGATGAGCTCTTCAAAAGAATCAAAGCTGGCGATGAAGAAGCCAGAGAATTGTACATCAAAGGCAATCTGCGGCTTGTTTTAAGCGTGATCCGCCGTTTTCAGAACAGCAGTGAAAATCCAGATGACCTTTTTCAGATCGGCTGTATCGGCCTGATCAAAGCAATCGATAATTTTGATACCACCCTTCAGGTAAAGTTTTCTACCTATGCAGTTCCTATGATCGTCGGTGAGATCCGAAGATATCTCCGGGATAACAACAGCATACGGGTCAGCCGCTCTCTGCGGGATATTGCCTACAAAACCATCTACACCAGGGAAAACTATATGCGGCAGCATCTCAAAGAGCCTACCATCGCGGAGATCGCTGATGAGATCGGCATTGACAAGGAAATGATCGTCTATGCCATGGATGCGATCCAGAGCCCGGTGAGCCTTTTTGAGCCGGTGTATTCCGAAGGAGGAGATACTCTCTATGTCATGGATCAGATCAGCGACAAAAAGAACCGGGAGGAAAACTGGGTGGAAGATATTTCTCTCCGGGACGCCATGAACCGGCTGGGAGAACGGGAACGACACATTATTGATCTCCGCTTCTACGAAGGAAAAACCCAGATGGAAGTGGCCGATGAGATCGGCATTTCCCAGGCCCAGGTCAGCCGCCTGGAAAAACATGCCCTTCACAGTATGCGAAATTATCTCAGAAATTGATTCATAAATATCTTCAAACAAAAACTGCGGCAGAATATCCATTATCCTGCCGCAGTTTTTATCTTTTATTTCAACGCTTTCTCAATTTCCTCAATCACGATCCGAAGCGCTTTCAGCCTTGCATATTTCTTGTCTACCGATTCCAGAATATGCCATGGCGCATAAACCGTGCTGGTTTTCTGCAGCATCTCATCTACTGCCATTTCATACTGATCCCACTTCTCGCGGTTTCTCCAGTCCTCGTCTGTGATCTTCCACTGTTTTTCCGGGTTGCTCTGGCGGTCATTAAATCTTGCAAGCTGGGTATCTTTATCAATGTGGACCCAGAATTTCACGATCACAGCACCCCAGTCGGAAAGTTCCTTCTCGAATTCATTGATCTCATTGTATGCACGTCTCCAGTCGTTCTCACTGCAAAAACCTTCCAGTCTTTCCACCATCACTCTTCCATACCAGGTCCGGTCAAATATGGCAATGTGTCCATCTTTAGGCAACCTTGTCCAGAAACGCCACAGATAATGACGGGCTTTTTCATGAGGTTCCGGGCTGGCGATGGGATGTACCTCAAAACCACGGGGATCAAGAGCTTCCGTGATCCTCTTGATATTTCCGCCTTTTCCGGCAGCATCCCAGCCTTCATAGGTGATGATCACCGGCACTCTTTTGCGGTAGAGCCGATTATGCAGGCTTCCGAGCTTCGCCTGGAGTTCTTTAAGCTCTGCCTTGTACTCTTCGTCTCCCACTTCTTTTCCATCCAGAGGGATCTCGCTTAATTTCGGCATCTCCACCAGAGGAAAAACATTCTGGAGAATCGGCACAGCATGTTTGCTGTTCTCCATGGCAACCTCGATGTTGCTGATCATGGTTTCCAGTACCTGTAATTCCGCCCATTTCCGGTCACTGGCATCTACGATATACCACGGAGCAGAAGAAGTGTTGGTATCCTGCATATACTGGTCAAAAACTTTTCTGCATTTCTTGTAGTGATCATTCTGCCAGAGATCGTATTCATTCACTCTCCATCGGGTATCTTTGCTTTCCAGAAGGATGCCCATACGTTTCTCCTGATCTTTCCGGTCGATCTGCATAAAGAATTTCAGAAGTACGTATCCGTTATCCGTCAGCTGCCGTTCAAATCTGCGGATGCTGTCAACCCGTTTTACATAATCATCCCCTTTCAGTTTTTTGTCCATGCGCTCCCGACAGGTCTGATCCATCCATCCGGAATCCAGGAAAGTAAATTTGCCCTGCTCCGGGATCTGGCACA
>OGOC01002875.1_pt1 | contig 10352 bp, 17 predicted proteins | sample 1552561 | NCBI WGS metagenome assembly OGOC01 (sample SAMEA2580148, study PRJEB22360) | human gut metagenome | biome: human gut; feature: human-associated habitat; material: faeces | place: Denmark | collected 2008/2010
AGCTTCCATAGGATGGTTGCTCGGGCTTGGGTGTTGATTTTTTTTACAGCGCCTTTTTTCTATCCGGAATGTTGACTATATTCTGAAACGCTCTCAAATGCTCCAGATTTGCCGCTGTGAGCTTACTATACTATCTAGGCAAATTTATTTTCTTGTGGCTTTCGGCGGCTCTGCGGGGCTGTGGCGCGCTGTTTTGGCTATGACAAAATAGCTATTGAGTTTAGCTATATTGACGAACGTTAACAAACGTAAACAGAGCCACCCCTCTGAGAGCTCCTGTGCGCCGCCCTGCGAGCCCTTGACCGATAGAGGGGAAACTACCCATGTGCGCGCTGCGTGTGTTCTGGGCTCTCCTGCGTGCTCTCCGGCTTTGTCCGGATTTCGGACGAACCTTAGCACAAGCGGCGCGGCTGTTAGGTGATTTGCTCCGGCTGCTAGGCGTTTTCAATCTGAGCATTTCTAAGCATTTCAGCAGCTCCCGCCTCCTCGATCGGAGCGGCTGCGGGCATAAGGAGCAGGAGAACCGCGCCCGGTCGGCGCCGTTCTCGACTGTTCGGCGACTGTTCAAGGCAAAGTCAAATTGACTCCCCCTCGTTCTGAGGGCTACTGCTTTGGACGGCGGTTCTCTCACTTCGTTGTAGCTCCGAGCCTCTGAGCGGCGCTTATATGTTCCCGTCTTTTATGTCGGGAACATCTCCGAACGAGTGCATTTTTGCGTCGGTTCTCTAGCTTCGCTCTTGCTTCGATATCCTTGCACGTGCGTGAACCTTAGCGTTTCTTAGGTACAGTTTACAACATTGATTTTGCGGAAAATTCGCAAAATGGACGCGTCGATTTCAATTTTCGGCTGATTTTGTGACGATTTTTCAAATTAAGAGCCTGTTTTTCAAGAATTAAGCCCGGTTATTGAAAATCTGCCTGCATTCTCTCTCCTCTATCGGAGATAATAAAAAAATACGTGTTAATACATATTTTTTTCAAAAGCCTATTGACATACGTGTTAATACGTGCTATAATAATATACAGAGAGGAGGTCATGAGGTGACATACGGAGAGATAAAGCGGCAGCTAAAGAAAATCGGCTGTTACCTAGTCCGAGAGGGCAAACGCCACGAGCTATGGTACAGCCCAGTGACTGGCGAAACTTTCCCGGTAGGCAGACATAACACCGAGGAGGTCAAGAACGGTACAGAGCAGAGCATAAGAAAAGCGGCGGGGCTGAAATAAGCCCCCTAGCCGCTGGGCTATATACAAGGAGGTTACACAATGGCTAAATACGTATATCCGGCGATTTTCAAGCCCGAGAGCGAGGGTTATTCAATCACATTTCCCGATTTGAGCAACTGCTTCACGCAGGGCGAGGACATGGCGGACGGGCTCGAGGCAGCCTCTGACGCGCTGTGTTTGACCCTCTACAACATGGAGGAGAACGGCAAAGCAATCCCCGCAGCAAGTGACATTAAGGCGGTAAAGGCTGGAGAGGGCGAGATCGTCACTCTGGTTATGTGCGATACGCTCGAGTATCGCCGTTACTACGATAACAAGGCGGTAAAGAAAACCCTCACAATTCCGGCATGGTTAAACACTATGGCAGAACGGGCGGGGCTGAACTTCTCGCAGGTGTTACAGAACGGGTTAAAGAATGAATTGCACGTACAATAAAAACTGGTGCGCCGCTCACAATCATAGCGGCGCATTTCCTTTTTCAGGCTTCATCTCTCATTAAAGGAGTCAACCGAAAGTATACCAAAAGTATATATAAAAACGGTTGTACCAAAGTAGTACAAAGGTTGAACAAAAGTTAAACAAAAACCGAATATGTCAGTAATGTCACCCATAAAAAGAGCGTGCAAAATCAGAATATTCCGCCATATTTCTCCGCGTCAGTTTCAATCTGATTAAATATTTGCTTTACCGTCGCTACTCCCAGTTGTAAAGCAGTTGCAATACTTTTCCATGACATACCTTTCTCACATCGCATTTCAAGCACTTTTTCTTGCTTATATGGGAGCATTGCGGAAAATTGTATAAACCGTATTCGCTTGCGGAGAAGCTCGTTTTTAGCATTTTTAAGACGCTCAATTTCGTACATAGATAGATTATTATCACCTGTGGAACTGCTCAGCTCTGCGATTTTCTCATTGATATTATTTACAATATCAAAAGCCGAATAGAGCATTTTGAAATGAGCCTCTTTACTGTTGGCATAGAGAGTTAAATTGTTCTGCATTAATTATCCTATCTCAACATTGCCAAAAACCTTAATGTAATTCTCGTTAATAATTCCGCCAGGGTTATCGTCCAAAATTTTTAAAGCCGCCTGACGGTCGATAACCTTGACTTCGGTTTTCTCAGCGAACGGAGTACTAACGGAGAAAAACGCGCCTTTTTTGGTGTGATACACTGCAATCTCTCCAAAGCAAGCGTCGGTCGATTTGCACAAAAGTAAAGAGCCCTCCGTTGAATATAGCTTGCCATTGATGATGAATTCTTTGTTGTTCATAATAATAAACATTCCTTTCCTGTCATATTTTAACCATTCCTTGATAGAAGCCAAATAACATAGTCCTCGATTTCAGACGTATGGGAGCGTTTGAACGCTTGTACACTCTTGCGTTTGGGTATTCGTATTGAGCCGTTAAAGCTACACTTATACTCGCTTCCATAGATTTCAAACAGCCTGCGCCCTGTTTGTCCGTGCCTAAGTAACCAAATTGCTCGTTTGTGTGCTTGATATGCTCTTGATTTCGTGAAACCGTGAAGTTTGCCGATTTTCGTAAATGAGAAGTTCTTGAAATAATACTCAATTAATATGTTTCGCTCAACATCTGGCAAGCTGTCAAGCGCCTTGTGCAGCGGTGCGTAATAATCGGACATATCCACACGGTCAAAGCCTGCGCCGCTCTCCGGATCCGGGGTAATGTCGCCGCGTGTGGGCGCGTCCTCCTCGTCTGTCATAGGGTCGTCAAAACTCTTGGTGTCTATCCTGTCCAGGACGTCCGCACCGTTCAGCAGCTTGCGCAATACCTGTTTGAACTGGTACCCGAAATACGTTGACAGCATATAGCCCTTGTCGCTGTCGTATGCCTTGACGGCTCCCAGCAGGACGGTATAACATTCCTGGTTGAGATCCTCCGGCTCTATACCGTGTTGCTTTAACGCTTCCTTGTGCAATGCGTACTTCTGGGCGCTCATCTTATACAGCAGCTTGGCGGTTTTCTCCCACAACACCGGCAAGAGTTCGTCATTGTCGCCCTGCTGAATTAATTCAGCTAACGCCTCGTTAGTCATTGACAGCAAGCCCCCTTTTGGTATATAATATAAGCAATAGGGTTTGCTCTGTGAGGTTGTGTCAATGGCTTTGCAGGGCTTTTTTATTTTCCGGAATTGTGCGCGCTCTTTGCCCGGATTTCACGGAGATCCGCGCCGCTCATTCTGACCGGACTGTCCGCGCTGCTCCAGCACATCTCTTTTATCCGGCTGTATATGCGTTTGAGTTCGAGCGGCGGCTCTTTGAAGTCATGTGGTGCAAGGTTTGTTGTGATTATCAGCGGCAAACCGCTGCGTGCTCTGGTGTCGATTATCTCAAACATAAGGTCAAGATTACGGGCGCTGTTCTGACTTGTGCCGAAATCGTCGAGTATCAGCAGGTCAATGCTCTGTACCTGGCGCATTACCTCGTCTGCCTTGCTGAAATCTCCGGCTTTCCGGAGAAGCGGCTGCATAGTAGTTACCCAAACAGCAACCCCCTTGCGTATCAGAGCATTTGCGATACAGCAGGCGTAAAATGTCTTGCCTGTTCCGGTATCGCCCATGAACATCAGACCCTCGTTGTTCGCGCGCCGCTCATGGTATGTATCAACGTACCATTCGGCTACTTTGCGGGCTGCCGGAGAATATCCCTTGTCCTGCTCGAACGTATGCCGCATATACGCCGGGTCTGTGAAACATATCCTCTGGAGCTCGGCAATGCGTTCCTCTGCTTTCCGGCGTTTCCGTTCTGCCTCGTCCCTTGCAATGCGTTCCCTTACACAGCGGCAATGCTTGTCCATTATTCCGCTGGGAAAGATGTTGCGGCATTCCTCCGGCGCTTTCATCTGTACTGGCTCATGGCAGATACTGCAATGAAGAAAACCGTCCTCGCCCATGTACTGTTTTTCTGGTTCCGGGTTCGCGTTCCGGGCTTTTTCTGAAAGCTCCTGCGCAAACCCGCTGAATAAATCTGACATTGTTTTCCCTCCTAGTCGTCCCAGAGCGGCTCGTCATAGTCCTTTTTCGCCGGACTGGTGATAACTGCGCCGCTCTCAAAGTTCCTGTCATACTTCCCGGAAAGCACCTTTGCAACATTCTCCGGACGTATCAGCCAATTGAAATCCGTCTTATAGCCCCTTGAAGTCCGTCCGGTCAGATAGTCCGAAGCTTCCACACGCTGGAAATACTCCGCAAAGCTTACGCCGTGCAGCTCCTTGAATGCCTCCACCACAAGCCGCCCTTGATGATAGGAAAGCTCTCCGGTGAGCGGCTCCAGGCTCTTGCAGTTCTCGTTGTATTCCCTGACAGCAGTTTCAAGGACATTGCTGACGGCGCCGCTCGCGCGCGTGCGCGCGGATACTTCTTCCATTCTTAATATTTCTTCTTTTTTATTTATATAAGAAGGTGTGTCGATTTCTGAAAAGTCGGTGTGTCGGTTTTCATTCATGGAGTGTGTCGTTTGCTGTGTCACTTTTCCGGTTTGTGGTGTGTCGCTTTCGGTCGGCTTGTCTGTGCTTTGCCGCTCTGTGTAGCCATTTTGGGGTTTGTCTGCGTGTGTCAATGCGGGTTGTTCTGGTGTGTCGGTCTGTGTGTCGTTTGCTGTGTCGCTCGTGTGTCGTTTTGTGTGTCGGTCGTGTGTCACGGCAGAAGAACCCTGATACAAGTCATAATTCACCACAGTTATTATGCTGTGGTGCTGATTTGACTGCATTGTGATTTCTCCTGTGGATTGTAACCGCTGTAAAGATGTTCTCACTCCTCGCTCTGACAGCCCCACAACATCAGCCAGTTTCCGGATAGATGTGCATAGCTGTCCGCGCTTTATAACTTGTCCCTCAATTCTGACATCTTCCCATTGAGCGGCTACAAGCAGATGTAAGAACAGCCCCCGCGTTTTGATATCACCGTACCACTCCCATGACAAAATAGAGCGGTGCAGCTTGATATAACCGTTGGTGTCTGTCATGCGCTACCTGCCTATCGGTGTAACGCGTGCAGGACTGTCTAAATCAGCGCCGCTTTCGGGCTGTACAGTGGAGGTGTTGAGGTACTCTGCAAATCTGTCAACATTCACAAGGAACTTTCGCCCTGCGCGGACTGCGACGACCTCGCCGCTCGCGACTTTACACCTTATGAAATGCACCGGCAGCCCGAAGATCTCGGCGGTGCGCTTGATTGTTTCCATGTGCGGAATGTTATTAACTGTATCGTTCATCTATGTAACGTCCCTTTCACCATTATTCTGTATCTTCCGGTACTGCAAAAGACTGCAAATACTTGATTACTCCATTAAGAGCGGCGTTCGCGGACTTGATACGCGCCCTTTGCTGACGGAGGTATGACCGCGCCTCGTGTTCATCAGCAGGAAAATAATATCCGCCCCGGTTCTCCCATTCGGAGCAGATAGGCGAACCCAGCTCACGCGCTCTCTGGACGATTACGCGCACGGCGCGTTGACTGATGTTCAGCAGCGTTGCAAGGTCACGCATGGGAATGGCGTTCGCTCTCCCTGTGGGGATAAGCTCAACGAGTTTTTCAGTGATAATCAAATTTTTCTCCTGTTCCGGTTGCAAAGCCCCGCTGATTGTGGTATAATAACAGCGGAGCTTAACCTTTTCAATTCGTAGTTGGTGGGGTTGCTCTTTGCCGTCTGATGTGGTGGTACACGTCAGGCGGTGTTTTTTTATGCCTGTTTGTTCGCACCTGCCTGCTCCGCCGCCTTTTTGAGCCAAAAGCGGCGGTTGTATTCTGCAACACGGTCTTTGTTTGCCGCTCTCCATGCCTTTTTGTAGGCTCTGCGAGCCTCGATAATTTCGCGCTCTTCGGGTGAAACGCTGTTCAAATTGATTTTTTTAGTTCCCATTTTATAACCTCCGAAATAAATCTTTTCTTTTTGCTTGACAAGGAAAGAAAATTTTGCTATAATCAAATTATAGCACACTGAGAAAAAGAAAGCAAGTCTTTTTTTCTTGTTTTGTAAAATGAAAGATTTTCTTTCCAATCAGTACAAAGGAGAACCAAATGAAAGCGACAAAAAACATATACAATCCCGAAAAAGAAAACGCTGTTTTCGCTCAAAAGTTAAAGGGTTTATTTGAAGAAAGTAAGATACCACAGAAAAAACTTGCTGAATTCATTCAAAGTGAAACTGCTGAAAGCATTACTCGACAGTCCATAGGTCAATGGTGTTTAGGAAAATCCTGCCCCCCATTGAGGACTATACCTATTATTGCGAAATTCTTTAATGTTTCTACTGATTATCTTTTAACTGAAACGCTTGTGCAAAATCCGGAAGCAGACGTAATATCGGTTTGCGAATATACGGGGCTTTCGGAAAAAGCTGTTTTGTTTTTAAACTCTCTACAAAGCCGGGCGATAGGAGAGGATACGTCCCCGGAACTTAAGACCGATTTTTCAACATTATATAAAGCTGCACAAGATGAACTCAATAAACTTCTGGAGAGTTGTCCCAAAATCAAGCCTGTAATTAATAATTATATTCAGTTAAGGCGTACCAAAAAATACGATAAAGCACACGAAATTTGTAAAAAGTATGAGAATTGTCAAGACTATAAAGAGGCTTTTGATAAAGCTGGAACACTACTGGTGTATGAAAACATAATAGAAGAACATAAAAAAGCAAGCATTGTCAAAAGCAGATGTTCTTTAATGGCAATATCGGAATTACTTAGCGCTTCCGAACGTGAAACATTTGTAATAGACTTAGCACTTTTGTTTTCCAGTTTTAATGAATATATTGAAAAAAAAGAATTAAAAATCGAAAATGTTGAGGGAGTTTTCGATTTTTATGAGCGAACCATAAAACTCCCTAATAAAATAGTCGAAACCATTTTATTAGATGAAATACAAACATATCTCAAAAATATTAAGACAGAACTTTCCAATCAATCAAATTCTACATGGGGCTTTTACTCATTTGTCGAGGAAAAACAAGACGAACAGAAAGGCGGTGAATTAAATGGCAGCAATAACCCCAAGAAAGAATAAATCCGGCGAGATCATCAGCTACACGATCAGGGTATATCGCGGCTATGACAGCAGCGGGAACAGGCTCAAGCCTTACACCATGACCTACAAGCCCGAACCTGGCATGACCGCAAAGCAGGTTGAAAAGGAGCTGAACCGTCAGGCGGTGCAGTTTGAGGAAAAGTGTATGCGCGGCGGTGTGGCTGACCCTACGATCAGGCTTTCCGATTTTTGCGAAAAGTATCTTGAAATCGCAAAGGGGACGTTATCGCCTACAACATACGCATTCTATCAGGAGCAGATCAGGAGCCTTATCGTTCCGGCGCTAGGGCATTTCAAGCTAAAGGACATCACAGCCGCTCACGTTCAGCAGTATATACAGCAGCTTTCGGAAATGCCGAAATCCACCAGAGCAGGGGAGAAAGAGAGCGGCGAAACGATCTCACCCTCTACAATCAGACGATATCTAACCGTGTTACAGTCAATATTCAAACAGGCTGTCAAGCTCGGACTGATACCGGAAACGCCTGCAAAGACCGAAAAGCTGACGATCCCGAAAGTCAAGCAGCCGAAAATTGAGATATTCAGCAAACAGGAAGCCGCTCAAATGCTGGCTTGTCTTGAAACGGAGGATATCCAGTTTCAGACCTTAATACAGCTTGCTATATTCATGGGAGCGCGGCGCGGTGAACTGGTTGCGCTGAAATTCTCCGACGTGGATTTTGAGCAGTCGAAAATCACTATTGAACGAGCGGCGGTAAAGCTAAAGGGTCAAAAGACGATAATCAAGCCCCCGAAAGACTACGAGGTGCGAACCGTAACGGTAAATCAAAGCTGCCTGGAGCTGATAAAGTTGCTGAGAGCCGAAAAGGCAAGAGAGGCGGCGCGGCTCGGAACTCAGTGGATAAACGGCGGCTGGCTGTTCACAACCTGGAACGGCGAAATAATGAACCCTCAAACTCCAACGAAACAGTTCAGCAAGTTCCTGGAGCGGCACGGCTTACGGCACCGGAAATTTCACAGCCTGCGTCACACATCAGCCACATTGTTGCTCTATGCCGGCGTAAACATCAAACAAGTGCAAGGACGGCTAGGACACGGCGACATTGAAACCACGAACAAATATCTTCATGTTCTGGAAGAAGCGGACGTAGAGGCGGCGAAAGCCCTTGACATTATGCTGCTGCAAAAGCCTGCTGAACAGGAGAAAAACATCTCATGAAAGCAGAAAAGCCGCTCGGAACCGGAGCGGCTGTGTATCGTGTTGTTAAGTATCGTTAAGGGAGATTTAACGTCAATGGCGCACTAATAGCGCACTATCGGGATTTTTCCCGTATAAAACAAAAACCGCCTTGCAAGCCTTATTCGGCATTACAAAGCGGTTTTGTGTTGGTCTGAGTGACAGGATTTGAACCTGCGGCCTCTACCACCCCAAAGTGATTTTTGACGTTTTGCAGTTTTTTGCAGTATTCAATGAGCGGCGCTGTTATGCGGTATATCGGCATTTTACGTTTTATCCCATTCTGTTTCGTATGGCGCACTTTCACCACGATGGCGCACTAATGGCGCACTCAAAAAGAACGGGAACGGTCAGCCGTTCCCGCCTATATGATGTAATTGAGTTATGCGTTGTTTTCCGCAATGTCATTCAAATCGTGCTGTAATGTCCTACATAAGCTGACTGCTCCGTGTAGCGAACCTGGTATATATAAATCCAGTTTATGTTGCATTTCAATCAACCAGGTAACACATTCTACCATATCACCGATTTGAGAGGCTTTGCACGCCGCGTCTATAATTTTTTCATAAAGGTCGCTTCCACAGCGAATATTATTTTCTTTTTCCATAGTAAATTATTCCTTTCTTACTTGATAAATTTGATAAAGCGTATGTAGGGGAGATTTGCAGCAAATAGCCATAGCTTGGCTTTGGTGTTCCCTCCTCTCAATGCTCCGCCGGCGAGCTTGTGACCGCATAGCCGCATTACCGGGCTTGCTCCTGTCATTCTGCGATTAATGAATAGAATTGCTCTGCTTTATCAGTGTTCCGCTCGCTCTTGAGCTTGATTATATTATACACTATTCCTGTGAATATATCAATTCGCGAAATGTACAAATATATTCCCGTGAATATATGCAAAATGTCTATTTACATGAATAGATATATATGATATAATAATATATAATGGAGGAGGTAAAAGCGTATGTCACCAGTAAGCAAAGCACAACAAAAAGCCGTACACAACTACGTCCGCAACAACTACGATCGTATCGAAGTAACGTTAAAGCCTAAGGGGCGAAAAGCTCAGATAAAGAACCACGCAGAAGAGCGCGGCGAAACGCTCAACAGTTTCATAAACCGGGCTATTGATGAAACAATAGAGCGTGACAACAAGGAGCCGCCAGAAAAGGAGTGAATGAAATGCCTGAAATAAGTTTATTTTACGGAATAAGGGTAACAATGTACTATGACGATCATAACCCGCCGCATTTCCATGTTGAGTATGCCGGAAACAAAGCAATAATTGATATTCTCAACGCCTCTGTAATGCGCGGAGCGCTGCCGAACAAGCAGCTTAAACTTGTCCTTGCATGGTGCGTACTCCACCAGGACGAACTAATGCAGAACTGGGAGCTTTCCAAGCAGAGTCTGCCGCTCAACAGAATTAACCCGCTGATATAAGAAAGAGGGGAATTTTTATGGATAACATTTTTCCTGCTGTCGTTCAGGCGCTTGCTGGCGATAATTTCACCGTATACGCGTATATGCGTGACGGAACCGTAAGGCTATACGACATGAAGCCTATGATTGAAAAAGGCGGCGTGTTCGAGCCGCTCCGTGATGAAACTTTTTTCCGTGAGCGGCTCACCGTTCTTAATGATACGGTGGCATGGGACATCTCCGGTAATATGGATCCCACCGAATGTATTGACATTGACCCGTTCACCATAGCGGAAAGCCCTGTTGTTGCCGACCCCCTTATGATAGCGTAAAAATCACAGGGCGCTGTAAAAAAACAAAAGAAAAGGCTGCATCCAGAAAAAGAAAGGAAGCAGCCTTTTTGTGGTATAATGTAATTGTGCAAAAACAAAACCCACAAGAACATTATACAG
>OGOC01002886.1_pt1 | contig 10330 bp, 5 predicted proteins | sample 1552561 | NCBI WGS metagenome assembly OGOC01 (sample SAMEA2580148, study PRJEB22360) | human gut metagenome | biome: human gut; feature: human-associated habitat; material: faeces | place: Denmark | collected 2008/2010
CTCAGTCGGTAGAGCACTTGACTTTTAATCAAGTTGTCGGGGGTTCGAATCCCCCATGCCTCACTAGGTGTTGTGATATCCTGATTTGGGGATTCGAACCCCCTGGTCGAGATCTCCCCATGCCTCACTTGTTTCTTTTATACAGCATCCGCACATTTTGAAAACCCCTTTCGGGGCTTTTTTTATTCCATTTTATAGAAGAAAGGAAATACTATGCAGACTAAAGAAAACAAGATGGGTGTCATGCCCATAGACAAATTACTGATCTCCATGTCACTGCCCATGATGATCTCCATGCTGGTACAGGCACTATACAATATTGTGGACAGTATTTTCGTGTCCAGGATCAACGAATATGCCCTACGTGCTGTATCTCTGGCATTCCCCATCCAGAGTCTGATGATCGCTGTGGCGGTGGGAACAGCGGTAGGTATCAATGCCTTCTTGTCCAGAACCCTGGGAGAAAAGGATTTTGAGAAAGCCAATATTATTGCCAGAAACGGTATTTTTATCGCAATTGCCAGCTATATAGGCTTTGCGGTGATCGGTGCACTGATCAGCAGACCGTTTTTTGCCAGCCAGACGGAAGTTATGGAGGTGCGGGAATACGGTGTGACCTATCTGACGATCTGTTGTGTGGCGGGAATGGGTATTTTTCTGCAGACGACTTTTGAGAGGCTGTTACAGGCTACCGGTAAGACCATATATACGATGATTACCCAGTCAACCGGCGCGATCATCAATATCATTCTGGATCCGATCCTGATCTTTGGGTATTTCGGTATGCCCCGCATGGGAATTGCCGGTGCTGCAGTGGCTACCGTGTTTGGACAGATCGTTGCCGCATCCATGGCATTATGGTTTAATCTGAAATTCAATAAGGAACTGGATATTTCCATGAAAGGATTCCATCCCAACGGTCATCTGATCGGACAGATTTATAAGGTGGGAGCCCCTTCCATCGTGGTACAGGCTATCGGTTCCCTGATGACCTATGGAATGAACCTGATCCTGGCGGCATTCGGTTCCGCCCAGACAGTGTTCGGCATTTACTTTAAGCTGCAGAGCTTTGTGTTTATGCCGGTGTTTGGACTGAATAACGGCATGGTGCCTATTATTGCCTACAATTATGGCGCAAGGCATAAGGACCGGGTTATTAGGACGATTAAGCATAGTGTGGCTTACGGTGTGGGTATCATGTGCGTGGGACTGATTGTAATGCACATCTTCCCGGCACAGCTCATGCGTATGTTTGATGCGGAGGAAAGCCTGATCGCCATCGGTGTTCCGGCGCTGGAGACCATTTCCCTAAGCTTTGTGTTTGCTGGCTTCTGTATCGTGGTGGGAAGCGTATTCCAGGCACTGGGTAACGGCGTCTACAGTATGATCGTGTCCGTGGCCAGACAGATGTGCGTGCTGCTTCCGGTGGCAAAGCTTTTGTCCTTAAGCGGTGAAGTGACATTGATCTGGTGGGCCTTTCCCATCGCGGAACTGGCCAGCCTGCTCTTAAGTACCTATTTCCTCGTAAGGATCTATAAAAAGATCATATGCCACATTGGAGAACCGGTAACGACAAGAGAGATTACAGAATAAAATAGAAACAGATGCGGCGGGGATGCTTGACAAGCAAAAGGAAGGAAGAGTATAATTATTCAAGGTCCTTTGGCAGAGAGCATTCCCGTTTGTCAAGGTTTTAAGCTAATCGTCAGATATGGCAGTTAGTAAGCGGATATGGCGGAAGTGGCAGACGCGATAGATTTAGGTTCTATTGTCAACAGACGTGCAGGTTCAAGTCCTGTTATCCGCATTGCATAATTATGGAAGCATAGCTCAGCCGGGATGAGCGTTCGCCTCACACGCGAAAGGTCAGGGGTTCGAGCCCCCTTGCTTCCACTCGAAATAACTATTCAGAGCTCATGACAAGGACTGAATAGTTATTTTTTTAATCAGAGAGCATCGGATAAGTAATGTACGAAAGCACAGAAATATAAAGGAATACATATAAAGGAATACAAAAGCTATGAAGAAAAATGTAAGAAAACAGGGAATTCTGCTGCCGATATCCAGTATTCCCTCGACATATGGTATCGGAACTTTCGGTAAGGAAAGTTACCGTTTTGTGGACTTCCTGGAAAAATCAGGCAACCATCTCTGGCAGATCCTGTCGTTAGGCCCTACCGGCTACGGCGATTCTCCGTACCAGTCCTTTTCCACCTTTGCGGGGAACCCCTACTATATTGACCTGGAGCTTCTGATCGAAGACGGCTATCTGACAAAAGAGATCTGTGACAGCTATGATTTCGGAGACAATGAGCATTATGTGGACTATGAGAAGATTTATCTGTCCCGTTTTAAAGTCCTGAAAATTGCGTTTGACAATGCCAGGGAACAGGGCCTTACAGAGACCGGAGACTATCAGAAATTCCTTACGGAAAATGCGTACTGGCTGGATGACTACGCTCTGTATATGGCGGTGAAAAATGCTTTTGGCGGTGTCTGCTTTATGGAATGGGACGAGGACATCCGTCTCAGAAAAGCAGCGGCACTTCGCAAATACCGTAAGAAGCTGGCGGAAGAAATCGCATTTTATTGCTTCCAACAGTACCTGTTTGCAAAACAGTGGAAAGAACTGAAAGCCTATGCCAATAAGAAAGGCATTGAGATCGTAGGGGATATTCCCATCTATGTGGCATTTGACAGTGCCGATACCTGGGCAAACCCGAAGCTGTTCCAGTTGGATAAGGAAGGCCGGCCCATCGGAGTGGCGGGATGTCCACCTGATTGTTTCTCCGAGACCGGACAGTTATGGGGCAACCCGCTCTACGACTGGAGTTATCATAAGAAGACCGGTTATGCGTGGTGGATGCAGCGGATCGCCTATTGCTATCAGCTGTATGATGTGCTTCGTATTGATCATTTCCGCGGCTTTGATGAATACTGGTTCGTTCCTTACGGAGATCCGACGGCGGAGAACGGCCATTGGGAAAAAGGCCCCGGTTACGAATTATTCGATGTCATGAAGAAGAAACTGGGCAGGAAGAAAGTGATCGCGGAAGATCTGGGATTTCTGACTCCCAGCGTGATCCGGTTGGTGAAGAAGACCGGGTATCCCGGAATGAAGATTCTTCAGTTTGCTTTTGATGCCGGAAATGACAGTGAATATCTGCCGCACAATTATGACAAGAACTGTGTGGTCTATACCGGAACCCACGATAACGATACTACGGTGGGGTTCTTACAGAATATGCCGGAGAAGGACAAGAAATTTGCAAAGAAATATCTGGGACATAAGAATGACAAGAAGCTTTGCTTTGAGATCATCCGGGCAGCATTGTCCAGCTGTGCGGATACCGCAATCATTCCCATGCAGGATTATCTGGAGCTGGACAGCAGCGCCAGGATCAATACTCCCTCCACTCTGGGATGCAACTGGAAATGGCGTATGGATAAGAATGCACTGGATCCAAAGCTGGCGAAGAAGATTTATAAAATGGCAAAATTATATGCAAGAGTATAAAAATACGGAAGGCGATAAGCCTTCCGTATTTTAGTTCCGGGGACTAGCATTTTTTAGTGGACTATCTGTATATTTTTGGACTTTTTTGCATGAATGTGGAAAATAGCATTTTTATATGGTATCTTTAACAGTAGATTGGGCGGAATTCTGTCAGGGATTCCGGTTTGGGAGAGATACATATGCGTCATAAGGCTGAAAAAATGGGCAGAAACAGAGGCCAGGGGATCATTATAGGGTTTCTGGTGTTTGTCATTGCAGTCATTTCGATATGCACAATTATTTTTCGTTCCTATGTGCGGGAGTTTCATAAAGTAACAGAAAAGGAAAAATATGACCAGTATTATGTGATGATCACGGAGGATCGGAAGCCGGACTTCTGGCAGTCGGTATACCGCGGAGCCTATGAGCGGGGGCAGGCGGAAAATGTATATGTGGACCTGCTGGGGGAGCACTTGTCTCAGGAATATTCCAGATCCGACCTTATGCGGATCGCCATGACATCCGGTGTGGACGGTATTCTGGTGGAATCCGATGAAAGTGACGAGATGTCGGAGCTGATTGATGAGGCGGTAGACCGTGGAATTCCGGTAGTTACCCTGTATGGAGACAATACCCACAGTGCCAGATGCAGCTTTGTGGGTGTGGGAAGTTATAATCTGGGAAGAGAGTATGGAAGACAGGTGCTGAAACTGGCAGCGGCAGAGGATACAGAAGATCCGTTAAAGGTAGCGGTACTGATGAATGCTCACGCACTGAATTCTACCCAGAATATCGTGTGTTCCGGAATTCAGGATGCTCTGGAACAGGAGAAGCTTCAGGGATCGGAGATCCAGATGTCTCTGATCACGGTGGATGACACCAATACCTTCTCCGTTGAGGAGTCCATCCGGGATATTTTTATGGATCAGACTCTTCCGGATATTATCATCTGTCTGAACGAACTGAGTACGACCTGTGTCTACCAGGCTGTGGTGGATTACAACTGTGTGGGAGAGATCGCCATTCTCGGATATTATGACACGGATACTATATTAAAGGCCATCGAACGCAATGTCATCACAGCAACGATCTCCATTGACACGGAACAGATGGGAGCATTTTGTGTGGATGCGTTGCAGGAATATTACAATTACGGTTATACGAGCCAGTATTTTACGGCAGATGTTACCGTGATCGATCAGAGCAACGTGGAAGAGTATTTAGGCAAACAGGAAGAGGCAGAGTGAGGCGGGGTATGACAAAGAAATTTCGGCAGCTGTCTCTTCAGGCGAAGATGAGCAGCATTTTTATTCTGGTAAATCTGGTGGTATTTGCAGTGACGGTAATTCTGATCCTTGGCATCAACAGCATGTCCTCTGAAATCGATATGGTCTATCAGGGGAATCTGCGGCTGAATGAACTGTCGGATGCCCTGACGGCAGTACAGGACAGCATGACAGAGTATCTGGATTCCAAGACCAGTGATTCCCTGGAGGAATTCTATCGCAGTGAACAGATTTATGCCCAGATGGTACAGGGGTTGAGTGATGACGTGACGGAAGCCGCCTTTCGACGGATGGAGCGTAGCATCCGGCATATGTCTGAGGAGTATCTGGATCTGGTGGGGCAGACCATCGAAGCCAAGAGAGGACGAAACGTGGAAAAATACAGGGTGCGCTATGAAAATGCCACCCAGATGTATGAGTACATAAATACTTATATATATAGTCTGAATAACGAACAGTTCCGCAGTAATTCCGAGAACTACAGCCGCCTGTCAGTGGCATTCCGCAGCTTTGAACTGTTCAGTGTCATTACCCTGACGATCGTGGCAGTGATCAGCGTGGCCATTGTGGTAAAACTGACGGGAGAAATCATCAGTCCGTTGAAGAGGCTCACGGTAATGGCCAATGAAGTGGCGGGTGAAAATTTTGATACGGAACTTCTGCCGGTGCAGTCGGAGGATGAGATCGGCGTGGTAACCGGAGCGTTCAACCAGATGGTTATCAGTATCAGACAATATCTGGAGAGACTGCGGCAGAGTATGGAGATCCAGCGTTCACTGATGGAGAAGGAACTTCTGATGGAATCCCATCTGAAGGATGCGCAGCTGAAATATCTGCAGGCGCAGATCAATCCCCATTTTCTGTTCAACACCCTCAATGCCGGAGCTCAGCTGGCGATGATGGAGGGGGCGGACCGAACCTATGATTATATACAGAATGTGGCGGATTTCTTCCGCTATAATGTGAAAAAGGGCAATGATATCGTCACGCTCCGGGAGGAACTGGAGTTGATCGATCATTATATTTATATCCTGAATGTCCGCTTTTCCGGAGATATTCATTATGAAAAGGAGATTTCGGAGGATCTGTTGGATTGTGCCGTGCCCAGCATGATCCTGCAGCCCATTGTGGAAAATTGTGTAAATCACGGTATCCGGGAGATGAGTGGAGAAGGACGGATCTGGCTGAAGGTGTATTACGGGGAAGAAGATACGCTGGTCATCAGTATCCGGGACAACGGCATCGGTATGGATGCGGAGATCATAGAGAAGCTGAGAAATGGAACCTACCATGAGGAGCGGCAGAGCTCCGGTTCCAACGGTATCGCCATGGGAAATGTCATAGCAAGACTGAAGCTGTTCACCCAGAACGAAGATGTCATGACGATCCGTAGTGATGGCAGGAACCAGGGCACGGAAGTGATCCTGTATCTTCCGGTAAAGGAGAGAGAAAAAGCAGATGTATAAGATCATGTTGGCAGATGATGAAGGAATCGTGATCGATTCCCTGAAGTTCATTATTGAGAAAGAATTTAAGGATATCTGTGAAGTGCAGTATGCCAAAACCGGAAGGAGTGTCATCGAACTGGCGGAGAGCTTTCGACCGGACATTGCAGTCATGGATATCCAGATGCCGGGGATCAACGGCATCGATGCCATGAAAGAGATCCGCAGGACCAATAATCACACGGTGTTTATTGTGATGTCGGCCTATGATAAATTCGACTATGCCAAGGAAGCAATCAAGCTGGGAGTTATGGAGTATATCACCAAACCCATGGAGAAGACCAGGATCGTGAACGCTCTTCGCAAGGCCATGGAAAATATCGATGCCGAGCGTCTGAAGCGGAAAAATGAGCTGTTGATCAAGGAAAAGCTGGAGACAGTGGTTCCCATTATTGAAAGTGGACTGATCCACAATATTCTCCTGCAGGAGCATTTCAGGGAGGATATCGAGAATTACCGTTCCATTCTGGGGATTACGCGGCAGTATGCTTATATGATCGCGGTGGTCAGCGGTGACGAGCAGCAGGGCAATCATATGACGAACGCAGTGGGCAGCAGTGTCCGGATGCAGAAGCATTATCAGGAGGTAAGGGATTGTCTGAAGGAACACTTTGACTGTATCGTGGGAACGGTGATGGCCAATAAGCTGGCGGTGCTGGTTCCTTACGAAAAAGAAATAATGGATTACAACGAACGTATTGAACTGATCGAGAAAGCCAGGGAACTGGTGCGCTACATGCGCAAGCGTACGGATATCAGCTTCCGTATCGGCATCGGAGGACCGAAGGATTTTCTCATGGCATCAGAGTCCTATACCGAGGCGCTGAATGCACTGGTGGCATCCACGGGCAGTGTGGCTCATGTGGATGATCTGCCGATCCGCTGCGAATTTGCCGGAAACTATCCGGTGAAACTGGAGAAGAAGCTGTTTGCGGAGATTGAGGACGGAGACATCGATAATGCTTCGGCAACGGCAGCGGCATTTTTTGACTGGATGACGGACATCGGATCGGATTTGATGAACATGCGCCTGAAGATCCTGGAATTTGTGCTGTGGTCGGAACACATTGCCTATGAGAAAGGCGGTATGACTTATCAATTGAACTCCCGGGCGGATTATCTGCCGCAGGTCATGGAGATGGCAGAGCCATCGGCCATGAAGACCTGGTTCCTGGAAAAGGTAAAAGAGTCTTGCCGCAATGTTTTGAACAAGAGAGAAGAGAAGTCCGGCAGTATCATTGAAATGGCCAAAAATTACATTAAGAATAATTACCACAAAGACATTTCCCTGGATGATGTATCCAGAGAGGTCAATATCAGCCCGTATTATTTCAGCAAGCTTTTCAAGGAAACCACGGGAGAGAATTTCATCGAATATCTGACGAATCTGCGAATGGATAAGGCAAAGGAACTGTTGGAGACCACGGAGTGCTCCATGAAGGAGATCTGCGTCAGAACGGGATATTCAGATCCGAATTATTTCAGCCGCAGCTTTAAAAAGAACGTGGGGGTCACTCCGACGGTCTATAAGGAGAATCGGGGAAAAATATATGAACAGGGCAGTGTGTAAAATGAAAAAAATGTGGAAATATGCAGCGGTTGTGCTTGTCTGTGTGCTGACACTCGGCGCCTGCGGTAATCTGGACAGCAGTAAAACGTCCGGGGATGCCGCACAGGACCGGAAGATCCAGATCGGCATGAGCTTCGATTCTTTTGTCATCGAGAGGTGGCAGACAGACCGGGATATCTTCGTATCCACAGCCAAGGAACTGGGGGCGGAGGTCAATGTACAGAATGCCAACGGGGATCTGGAACAGCAGAAGAAACAGATCAATTATTTCATTGATAAGGGAATGGACGTTATTGTCATCATCTGCATTGATTCCGAGGGGCTGGCAGAGCAGGTGCAAAAGGCGAAGGAAGCAGGGATTAAAGTCATCGCCTACGACCGAATGATCATGGATTCGGATATTGATCTGTATATCACTTTCGACAACGAGCGCGTCGGCACCATGATGGGAGAAGCACTGGTGGATAACGGGCTGTCTGGTGGAAAAGTGCTGATGCTGGGAGGTTCTGCGGTGGACAGCAACGTGGCTATGGTAGAGAAAGGATTCCGGAAGGTGATGGAGGATCATCAGGTGACAATCCTGGATTCCATGCATGCGGACGGATGGAAAGCGGAGCTCGCAGCGGCCTATGTCTATGACCATATGGATGTTGTCTCGGAAGCGGATGCCATCATGTGTGGCAACGATGATCTGGCCAGTAAGGTGGTGCATGCCCTGAAGGAAAAGAGGATGGCGGGAGACATCATGGTCGTTGGGCAGGATGCCGATCTGGAAGCCTGTCAGCGGATCGTAGAAGGAACACAGGTCATGACGGTTTATAAGCCAGTGGAGAAGCTGGCCCAGAAGGCTGCGGAATGTGCCGTGCTTCTGGCAGAAGGAAAGGAGCTTCCAGAAGAGACTGTGACGATAGAAAGCGGAAACTATCAGGTGCCCTATATCGGACTGGAACCCATCAGCGTGGATAAGACCAATATCAATGATGTGATCATAGGCAGTGGATTCCATCTGAAGGAAGATGTCTATCTGAATGTCCCTGCCGAAATGCCCTGACGGGATCGTGAACGCAGAAAACTAGGATTAGGAAAAATTTGGTAAGATAGCTGTGCTTGCAGACAAAATATTGCTAGCACAGCTTATTTTTGCCTTCCGGACAGCACAGAAAAGTGCAGAAGGTCATAAAATCATGCTATTTGATCTATGGTATTCTCTACTTGTCAACAAAAACAAACCAAACAAGGGAGGTTACTTTTTATGAGGAAGAAATTATTAAGCACACTTCTTGCAACAGCCATGGCTGTTACAATGCTTGCAGGATGTGGATCCAATGGGGGACAGCAGGCAACCACACCGGCAACGGACAATAAGACGGAGACTTCCGCAGAAGCAAAGACGGAGACTTCCGCAGAAGCAAAGACAGAGACTTCTGGTGCAACAGGCGGCGGTAAGGTCGGTGTAGCAATGCCCACCAAGGATCTGCAGAGATGGAATCAGGATGGTAGCAACATGCAGGCTCAGCTGGAGGCAGCAGGCTATGATGTAGATCTGCAGTACGCATCTAACGATATTCCCACACAGGTATCCCAGATCGAGAATATGATCAATTCCGGCTGCGAACTTCTGGTCATCGCATCCATCGACGGTGACTCTCTTGGAACCGTTCTGGAGCAGGCAAAGGAAAAAGACATTCCGGTTATCGCATATGACCGTTTGATCATGAACTCCGATGCAGTTACTTATTACGCAACCTTCGATAACTACATGGTAGGTACGAAACAGGGTGAATACATCAGAGATCAGTTGGATCTGGACAATGCAGCAGGACCTTTCAATATCGAGCTGGTAACCGGTGATCCCGGTGACAACAACGCAAGATTCTTCTTCGGCGGTGCCATGGATGTGCTGCAGCCCTACATTGACGCAGGTAAGCTGGTAGTAAAATCCGGACAGACCGATTTCGAAACCGTTGCAACCGCTAACTGGTCTACTGAGACCGCACAGTCCAGAATGGACGCTATCATTTCCGCTAACTATGCAGACGGAACCAAGCTGGATGCCGTTCTGTGCTCCAACGACTCCACTGCACTGGGTGTAACTAACTCTCTGGAAGCTAACTACACCGGCGAGTGGCCTATCATTACCGGTCAGGACTGCGATAAGCCCAACGTTAAGAATATGATCTCCGGCAAACAGTCCATGTCCATCTTCAAGGATACCCGTACTCTGGCATCCAAGGTAGTAGAGATGGTAGACGCAGTCATGAAGGGCGGCGAAGCACCTGTCAACGATACCACAACCTATGACAATGGTACCGGTGTCATTCCTTCTTACCTGTGCGAGCCCGTATTCGCTGATGCAAGCAACTACAAAGAGCTGCTCATCGATTCCGGTTACTACACAGAAGCAGATTTACAGTAATTTTATAAAATAATATGGATCCTGCGGGATCCTTACGGCAGGCGGGCGTTTCCCGCC
>OGOC01002887.1_pt1 | contig 10330 bp, 10 predicted proteins | sample 1552561 | NCBI WGS metagenome assembly OGOC01 (sample SAMEA2580148, study PRJEB22360) | human gut metagenome | biome: human gut; feature: human-associated habitat; material: faeces | place: Denmark | collected 2008/2010
CCGCCAGCAGCGTCCTTATGACAGAAATCAAGGCAACTACAGCCGTCCTCAGGGGAATTACCAGCGTCCGCAGCAGGGCGGGTTCAATAATCGTCCGCAAAGACCCGGATTTAATAAGCGCCCCGGCGGATTTAACAACAGACCCAAAAAACCGGCAAAACAGCTGCTTGTAAATAAAGATCAGCTTGCACAAATTGAAGAACTATACAAAAAGATGCTTCCGCTGCCGAATCCGGATGCGCATGAAGTTATCGGAGAACAAATCGGGCTTGAGGCAAGAAAAGTCTTTTTCGGAATTAATTTAATCAGACAAAAAATGATGCTTCCGAAACTTCCTTATCCAAAACGTAAGCTTGCTGTTTCTCCTGACCAGTTGACGGCTATAAAAGCGCTTTATGAGCCGCTTTTACCGTTGCCGCCTATCGGCTGCCATAAAATTATTGCTGCCCAGCTGAAAATTGATGAATGGCGTGTGCACGTGGGTATCGGGCTTGTCAGAAAGCAGATGGGTATGGACAGATGGAACCCTGACAGAGAAGATGCTCCGGAAGAGTTTAAAAACAAGCCGGAAGAGGCTCCTGTAGCAGAAGAAAAGCCTAAAAAAACGGCTAAAAAATCTTCAAAAGCTGCAGCCAAGGAAGAAGAACCTGCCGAAGCGGAATAATTGTTATGAACAGACTTATCTCCATCGGGAAGATTGTTAATTTTCACGGTATTAAGGGCGAAGTTAAAATGGGATTTACTGCCGGTAATGAACGATTGATTAAGTCCTTAAAAACTGTTTATCTTTTTCAAAATGACCGGAAATTCCCTCTGGATGTTGAATATGTCCGTTTTCATAAGAATTTTGCGCTTGTTAAGTTCAAGGGACTTGATTCTATCAACGATGTATCGGACTATAAGGGGCTGCTTGTGCATGTTTACGAAGAAGTTGTGAAAGCCGCGCTGGAAAAAGACGAATACCTTATCAGCGACCTTACGGGAATGGAGGTTTTTGATACAAAGGGCAATAAAATCGGCGTAGTTGATGTTGTTGGTGAAAATCGTGCTTCTGACTTGATTTGTGTTAAAAAACCGGATTCAAAAACCTTTATGGTGCCCTTTGTTAAGGAACTTGTGCCTGTGGTTGATATTTCTGCAAACAAAATCGTTGTGAATATGATTGACGGGCTGGACGAATGAAATTTGACGTATTAACGCTTTTTCCTGAAATGATTGAGGGCGCATGCTCGCATAGTATTATTTCAAGAGCGCTTGAAAAAGAAATCATTAGCGTAAATGCCATCAATCCTCGCGATTTTTCCAAAGATAAACACAGAAAAGTCGATGATACGCCGTTTGGCGGCGGTGCGGGGATGGTTTTGATGTGCCAGCCTTATTTTGACGCATTTGATAGCATTGAAAAGGGCGAAAATACGCGTGTTTTGGTTATGTCACCGCAGGGACGTCCTTTTAATCAGAAGATGGCATGCGAGCTCGCAAAATGTGAGCATATTGTCATTATGTGCGGGCATTATGAGGGTTTTGACGAGAGAATTAAGGAATATACCGCTGCCGAGGAGATTTCAATCGGCGATTTTGTGCTTACGGGCGGTGAATTGCCGGCTTTGTGTCTGATTGATTCGATTTCCAGAAATCTTGACGGATGTCTTGGGAAAATTGATTCTGCGCACTTTGATTCGTTTTCTGACGGGCTTCTGGAGCATCCGCATTACACCAAGCCGCGGGATTATCAGGGCATGCCTGTTCCTGAAGTGCTCTGTGGCGGCAACCATGCTCAAATCAACCGCTGGCGAAGAAAACAACAAATGATAGTTACAAAGAAAAAACGACCGGATTTGTACGAAGAATTCAAAAAAAACTGCAAAAATAAAGAAGATTTAAAGCTTTTGAATGAGGTCGAAAAAGAAAATATTGATTATAATTTATGAAATTAGATTATTAAGGGAAATCGGGATAGAAAAATGCACCTGAACGACGAACAATTAAAAAAATTGATAGATTTATCAGAAATCGGGATAGATTATGCTGTTGCCGGCCCGGATGACATCAGCAAGGCTCTTATTGCCATAGAAAGAAAACTTCTTTCTTTCAGCGCGGCTGATACTGCTTTGAAACCTATGGATTTCAATATTTTGATTGTTGATGATTTGGAGCTTTCAATTTATCAATTCAACCAGATGCTCAAGAGAATCGGTATTGTTCCGACCGTTGCCCGCACAAAAGAAGAAGCTTTTGCAGAGCTAAAGAAGAAAAAATTTGATTATATTGTCGTTGACCTGTTTTTGCCTGATGCAATAGACGGAATAGAGCTTATTCAGGAGTGCTTGAAACTCAAAGACGAAAACCACCTGAATAAAATCATCGTAATGTCCGGCACCGACGACAAATCCCTGATTGAAAAGTGCTATAAACTCGGAATTGATGAATTTGTCCCTAAAAGTGCAAACTGGCACGAACAAATTCTAAAATTTATTACATCTTCTATTTCAAACAAGCAGCATAACGATTTTCTAAAATATTTCATCAACGAAACGATTGTCTGCTATACCCTGAACAAATTTAATACCCCGAAATCAATCGAGGGGCTTGTTAAAGACGTTACGACAACAGTCTATACGGGCTATAAAAACATAATATTCAACATGGAAAACATCAAAATATTTGATGATGACTATACAGGCGTTTTTGCTGACCTTTTCCGGCTCGCCCAGGAGAATGGAGGGTCGTTTACACTGGTTAACATTTCTAATTCCCTGAGAACAGCACTTGCTGACGCGTTTTTGGATACTCTCATCCCAATTATGCAAAATGTTGATGCTGCAGTGAGCAAACTCTCATCGAATAACTGATTATTTGCACAATTTCCATTGAATTGAAAGATTTTTACGGCGTTTCGAACATGTCAACGCGCCTTTTGTGGCGTCCGCCCTCAAAATCTGTCTTTAACCATGTTTCCACAATATCAAGCGCCAGATATTCGCCGGTGATTCGCTCTCCGAGGCATAAAATGTTTGCATTGTTGTGTGATTTTGACATCCTTGCCGTTGTTGCGTCAAAGCAGGTTACTGCGCGGATTCCTTTTGTCTTATTTGCGACAATGCTCATCCCGAGCCCCGTGCCGCAAACAAGGATTCCGTTGTCAAAATTGCCTGCAGCAACTTCTCCGGCAACTTCTTTGGCGATTACCGGATAATCGCATGATTCAATCGTGTAGGTTCCAAAATCCTTTACTTCAACCCCTTTTTTGTTCAAATATTCAATAATTTTGTTTTTAAGATTAAAGCCGCCATGGTCGCAGCCGATTGCTATTTTTTGTTTCATATATAACTCCTTGTCTATTGATTTTAGCATTTAATGGCGGATTTGTTATGTAAAAAAATGTTAAATACTCTCAAAAATCTCTAAAGTCATGCCTGCCTCCTGCCGATATAAGTAATATGAGATACAAACGAACAGGATGTGCGAAGTGTTAAACGAAATTTTGAACGGTGTGAATGAACTTGAAGAAATGATGGTTGAATATTCGGAAATAAACAGTTTTCTGTTCTGCCACAACAAAATGTTTATGATTGCAAGCGAAAATGCCTACAAAACGCCAGAATACAACCATCAGCCCTATACTTTTAAGTATGGTTCGTATGACATGTCGAATTATTTAAAAAATTACGTGTAATCGAAAAAATTCCCCTTGTTTAAGCCAAAAACCAATCCTTAATCTTGTCTGCAAGCAGTTTTGTTGCTGTTTGCAGATTTTCATATGTTGAATTGTTCTCAATGACGTAATCCCAGTCTTTTACATCATCAAGATCGGTTTCTGTCCGGTCGTTTTCGCTTTTTAGCACGCCGCGTTTGGCCCGGTTGTCTCTGTCGCACTCAACGCGGATTTTGAATGCTCCTGCTTCTTTGAAAAACTCCAGTTCGCGTTTCATTCGCACATCTGGAACGATAATATTGCCCTCAAGTGCGATAACCTTTTTAATCCAGTAATCAGAATCCTGTGAGCGTCTGAAATTGCCCAGATCAATCAAATCCTGCCGGTAAAGAGGTTTGTGCTTTTCGATTTCCTCCAGCGATAGCCCCTCTCTTTCGCCGTATTCGAGTTTTATGGCGTCGCCGAGCCCGATTCTGCGAAAATCCGGAAATATATCGAGTAAAATCTTTGCCACAGTGTCTTTTCCGCAAAACTGCTTGCCTGAAAGTATAATAATTTTGTCTGCCATAATAATCCTCAAAAATTTTTGTAAAAATTTATTTACATTTTAGCATAAAAAGGGTTCAAAAAAATTTTTTTTTGCGTTATAACTAATATCCCACTGTTTACTTTACCTATTATAACGAATAGAGAAAACGCATGAGAATTAATAACATCGAAAGCAGATTAAACTGGGAAAGCTCTTATTTGAGAAGCAACCCGACAAACTACATCAAGGCAAGACAAAAATACCTCGATGCGGCTTATTCTGTGGATACAAAAAACACTCTCAATTCGTCCAGTGCAATTCGCGCTAATCAATCATTAAGAGATTTAGGTCTGTTTTAAACTTCTCCTCCATCTCGGATTTTAGCGGTGATTGGATTTCATAAGCGCCGGATTCAACGAGCGCAAAAGCCTCTTTTCTTGCCAGTTCAAGAATTTTTGTGTCTTTTACAAGGTCGGCAAGCGCAAAATTCAGCATGCCGCTCTGCCTTGTGCCCAAAAATTCACCCGGGCCGCGCAGCTGCAAGTCTTTTTCGGAAATTATAAAGCCGTTATTGGTTTCTTCCATTACTTTCAGGCGCTCAATCGAAACCTGATTGGCTTTTTGCGGAACGAGCACGCAATATGACTGCAATTCAGAGCGCCCGACGCGCCCGCGCAGCTGGTGCAGCTGTGAAAGCCCGAATCTTTCGGCATTTTCAATAGCCATGACCGTTGCATTCGGCACATCCACGCCAACCTCCACAACAGTTGTGCTGACGAGAATATTATATTTTCCGTTCTTAAAATCGTCCATGACTTCGTCTTTTTCCGCCGGAGTAAGCTTTCCGTGCAGCAAACCTATTTTCAAATCCGGAAAAACCTCTTCTGAAAGCCTTTGAGCCTCGATTGTGGCTGCTTTTGCCGATAAAGTTTCGCTTTCATCAATAAGCGGATAAACAATATAAGCTTGATGCCCGTTTTTGACCTCATCTTTGATTAATTTGTACAGCTGTTTGCGCTGTCCGGGCTTGATTAACGCGGTTTTAATCGGTTTTCGGTTTTTTGGCATTTCGTCGATTATTGAAAAATCCAAATCGCCATGTGTGGTCAGAGCGAGGGTTCTCGGGATTGGTGTGGCTGTCATTGTGAGCATTTGCGGATTTTTACCCTTTGAAAGCAGCTTTGAGCGCTGTTTTACTCCGAATCTGTGCTGCTCGTCGATTACAATTGCGCCGAGATTGTCAAATTGAACATTCTCCTGTATCAAAGCGTGTGTTCCGATTGCGATATTTATCTGGCCGTTTTTGAGGTCTGTTTCGAGCTGTTTTCTTAGCTTTGTTTTGTTTGAACCTATGAAAAGTCCCGCACTAAGCCCCAGAGGAGCAAGCCATTTTACAAAATTATTAAAATGCTGCTGTGCAAGAATCTCTGTCGGGGCCATCAAAACACCCTGATAACCGTTTTCAACGGCAGAAAGCAGCATTGCACAAGCCACAACCGTTTTCCCGCTTCCGACATCGCCCTGCAAAAGCCTTTGCATTGGCATATCCGATGCAATGTCTTTTAAAATTTCATTTAGCGCCTTATCCTGCGCGCCTGTGAGTTCAAAAGGCAAACTATCGAGGAATTTCTTCACAAGCCCGTTTTTTTTGATTTTGAGGGGGATTGTTTTGATATTTTTCGCGTTTTCTTCTCTGATTGTGGCAAGTTTCAGCTGGAGCAGGAAAAATTCTTCAAAAACTATCGTAAATCGCGCCCTTTCCAGCAATTCTTCGTTTTCCGGAAAGTGAATCTGTTTAAGGGCGGTTTTTCTGTCTAAAAGATTGTTTCGTTCTTTTATTGCCTCCGGAATGACATCAGGAATTGCGCCGAGGTACTTTTCGAGTGCATTAAAAATCGCCCTGCGCAAGAATTTTATGTTCAATCCCTCAACTAACTGATAAACCGGTACAATTCGTCCGATGTTCAGGCTGCTTTTTTCTTCAAAATCACCTGAAAGAACCTGATATTCCGGGCGATCGATTGTGAAAATGCCTGAAAACTTGTCGATTTTTGCTTTTCCGGAAATTATTATGTTTGAACCCCTTATGAACTGCGATTTGTAGCGTTCCATGAGATATTTGCTTGCTTTTGCATAAAAGAAGTTTAGTTTCACAAGCCCTGTGCCGTCAGTGACCGATAAGCTTACGATTCCAAGTCCTTTTGCTGTATTGTAGGCGCTTATGCTTTTTATTTCGCCGATTACCGTGCAGTCCTGCCCTTCTTTCAGGTTTTTGATGAGCGTTCTGGAGGAATAATCGATGTGGCGTTTGGGAAAGTAGAATATGAGGTCTTTTGCTGTGAAAATTCCGAGTTTGTTCAACAAATTAGCGACTTTCGGCCCGACGCCTTTTACATAAACAACATCGACTTCAGACGGGTTGTCTGTTTTTTCAGCTGGAATAATTTTGGGCGCTTCAATTTCTTTTCGCAGGGTTACAACTAGCCTCTGCACGGCTTTTCGCCTAGAGGGGACAGACGCCATCGGATATGTTTCAAATTCTTTTGAGAGAACAAGCCATTTCGGGTCACGTTTTGATTTTTTGTATAATTTGTTAAGTTCTTTCAACACAAAGCCGGAAAAAGTCGTCATTTTTCCGCGAATGTCGATATAAAGATTCTTTTGTTCGACTTCAATAGCCTGCCGAATCTGTTCCAGATTCTCAATCTGAACCAATTTTCCGCCCTCAAATCTCTTACAGAATAATTTTAACATATTTTCTGCAAAAGCAGTCAAACAAGTTCAGGTTTAAAATTAGCCGCCCCCCCCCAAGCTCCGTATAAGCCATGAAACGGGGCTGTGCCCCTAAACAATCACATCTGTCGTGAAAAAATCGCATAAATCTCCCGCCCTATATAAAAATAAAAGAAAAGCCGGAACATGTTGGTTCCGGCGGTTAATGTTTACGATATAAGATAAATGTATTAAAAATCTGTTCTAATGATAACTGTTCTTGTTGTAAACGGGTAGGGTGTTTTGAACGGTGAGGATTTCCAGATGGCGTCGTAGATGCCGTGGTTGAACTCATCAGATTTTGATTGCTGAATAGCTTTGCATTGTTCAAGTTCACCTTTGTAGTTGATTATGAGCTCAACCTGCACCTGCGGTCTTGATTGTCCGAGCAGAGCGAGCTTCATTCTTGTCCATTTTGATTGGGTTCTGTTGGCTTTTATTTCTTTTTCAATGCCTTTTTGGAATCTTTCCAAATCCATGTAGGTTCCGTCAGAGTTAAAGCTGTAAACATAGTTCAAATAAGCCCATACATCAACCTGACGGAGCTTTCCTGAGGGATAACTGTAAACAATCCAGGCTCTGGGCGAGGTTTTTGTTCTGAAAGTTACGTATTTGAGCTCTTTTGTTTCTCTGTCATACATCAATTCAGCATTTCCGTCTTTTACATAAATGAAATTGCGCAACTGGGTATTTTCTCTTGGCATGGTGCGGAAATTTTTGTAAACCGGCTGGTATTTGCTGACATCTATGGTTTCGTTGAGATTTTTGAATATTTGTGCAGTTACTTTGTTCACCATTCTGAAATCTTTAGATTGGCTTCTGACAAGTTTTTCAGGAACAATTGCATTCGCATAAACATTAGATGCGGCAAAGAACAGTACAGTAAGAACGAGTAGTATCTTCTTCATATTTTTCCCCTATATACTTATAATCCAATTTTTATTTTATAAGTATTTTGATTTCTGCGCAAGGTTTTTAGGTTAAATATATGACTGTTGACATCAAAAACTTCTACTGGATATAATTACATATAATCTTTGGAGTATTAATGTATTACAGGATTTTCATATTGATAGCGTTATTTCTGGCAGGCTGTAGAATCTCTTTTGCCTCGGAGTTTCAGACTTACAATGATAATGAAACTATGCAAAAAAAGGTGCTACAAACGGGCTTTAAACTCCTGAACGCTAACAATATCCAAAAACGTTTTTTCTTTTATTACGATACTGACTCGAAAATACGTGTGGAACAGCGTTTTTATACAAAAAAGATAATTTTTTACAAAGGAATTGTCCAAATTGTTGAAAACGATGATGAATTTGCCGCACTAATCGCCAGAGAAATCGCATATGCACTGGATGCAAGATTCGGAATCTTCAGGCGGACATCTATGGGATATAACCCGAGAAAGTACGAAATAAAGGCTGATCGAAGAGCGGTGGATTACCTTGTACGTGCTGGTTACAACCCTATCGGGCTTATTACTGTTTACAATAAGCTGCTGGCGGAACCGTCGGCTTTTTGTGAATCATTTTTGATTAAACATAAAGGCTCGGAGCGTATTTTGAGTGTTTATGATTATATTTACCAGAAATATCCGTATTTTATTGCACATAATGATTATCTGAAAACCCTGAGTTATCAAAACTTTTTAAAAACAAGCAAACAAGAGCGAAAAAAAATTAGGCTAATTCATCAGGCACGTATGAAACTGCTGCATAAGCATAATTCATCGCAAAATCTGCCGGAAACTCCCGAAACTTTTGATTTACACAATTATAATATATATAATGCAGTTTTGGATTATGAAAACTATGACCGGTACGGAATACAGGAACTGGAGGAGTTTGTCAATAACAGCGGAGGAAAAGGTTAATGCCCAAAAGAGTTTTTAGCTTTATTCTTCTGTGCATGGTGTTTTTTATGCAAACATCTGCCTTTGCTGCTGCGCAAAAACACCCTGTTTACAAAAAACAACAAACTTCCGTCAAAAAAACTTACAAAAAAAAGAGCTCCAACCAGAAAAAATCAGCCTCAAAAAATAAAATAAAGAAAGCAGAGCCCGAAGAACCTGAATTTTATATTCCGCCCGTGCCTGACCCTGCTGCGGATGCACTTGTCGGAAAGGGCTTTGAAAAAAAAGTTTATAAAGAAACAATTATAGAGGAGGAGGCGCCTGTTTCGCTTTTGGAAGCTTCTGCGTTTAAAAATACATACATTCCGGTGATAGAATCTGATGAACTCCCTGTATGCGGTATTTGTGCCGATATTAAACCGGAAATTGAATCATCGCGTGTTCTTGAAAATCAGGCTGCTGTCCTTTTAAAACCCATAAAAAAAATAAGTACAAAATGTAAGCGGATAAAAGTTGCCTATAATGGAAAAAATAAAAAAATCTCAATCCCTTTTCCTCTCATCGGGGAAACTGTTAAATTTAAAGTTTTAAATGATGTTATTGAAAATGATAGGGTGCTTATTTCTGCTGGTTCAGATGTTTATGCTTCGGTCGGAGAGGTTTCACCGCGCGGAATGGGGGGCGTACCGGCTGAAATGACGATTGAAAAATTTTATTTGCTAAATGATAAAGGGGAAATGGTTGAGCTGGACGGAGAAGTTAATAGCAGCGGATATACACTTGCTGTTTGGATAGGGCTGGTTGAGCTGGCTACTACGCCTTTTTTGTTCGGGCTTGCTGCGCCTCTCTTGAGGGTTTTGCCCGGCGGTCAGGCAATTGTCACACCCAGAAAAAAATATACGGTTTATTATCGGACGTAATATGTCTTAAGGAAAGCTGTTTTTTATTGACAAGGCGCAGTTTTTGGCAATATAATTATGAAAATGGTTAAATGGAGTCAGTTATGAAAAAGTTTTTAATTGGTTTAGTAGTATTTTTTGCCGCATCTACGGCTTGTTTTGCTGATAATGTTTATATTCTTGAAAAAGATGCGCCGCTTCAGCAAAGAGTTATGAAAATAGGCTTTCGTGTGCTTAATGCAAACCAGATTGAAAGCCGTATGACGTTCTTTTATAGCAATAAGAACGTTGTAAATGCAGCTGCTTATGCCAGAGATAAAAGCATTATTGTTTACAAAGGTCTTTTGCCTTTTATTGACGATGATAATGAGATTGCAGCGATTATCTGCCATGAAATCGCTCATGGGCTTGATTTCTTTGCCGGCTACTGGCGCAGGGTGGCAATGGGTTTTCTTCCTAAAAAATATGAACGAAAAGCTGACCTCAAAGGCGTTGATTTGATGGTTAATGCAGGATATAACCCGGTTGCGATGATTATTGTTCTCAACAAAATATGCGCGGAACCCAATTTCTTTGAAAATGGCGGTACTCATCCTGCCGGTTCTGAGAGGCTTGTGGCT
>OGOC01002891.1_pt1 | contig 10316 bp, 7 predicted proteins | sample 1552561 | NCBI WGS metagenome assembly OGOC01 (sample SAMEA2580148, study PRJEB22360) | human gut metagenome | biome: human gut; feature: human-associated habitat; material: faeces | place: Denmark | collected 2008/2010
TGTTAAGGGGGACAAGCTGTCCCCCTTAACAGACGTATTGATTAGATTGTATTGAAATCTAAGAGAGAACCGCAGAAACCGCAATTGCCTTTCAAAATAAAAAGGCTGTAATCAGACACAATGTTTCAGGGGCAATTGCGTTTTCTAAGAATCAAGAATAATTTTACAGCAATTTTCAGCAGATTCCCGTCTGATTTTCACACGAATCTGCAAGGATATACTTATCTATCAGTATCATTCAACAAATAAAAGAAAGAAGGGAGTTTCTACATGGAAACCTTGTTACAAGTGCAGGAAATCTGTAAATATTACCGAATGGGAGAAGTACAAATTACTGCCGTAGACCACGTTTCTTTTTCCGTGGAAAAGGGAGAATTTGTCGTCATTGTCGGAGCATCGGGTGCGGGAAAGACCACGGTCTTGAACTTGCTGGGCGGAATGGATACCTGTGACAGCGGTTCGATTCTGGTCGATGGAACAGACATCACAAAACTGCGGAAGCGAAAGCTCGCTGCCTATCGCCGTTTCGACATTGGCTTTGTGTTTCAGTTCTATAACTTGATTCCCAACCTGACCGCTGTGGAAAATGTCGAACTCGCAGGGCATATTAGCCGAGATGCAATGCCAGCAGCAGAAGCCCTGCAATATGTAGGGCTGGGCGACCGTCTGCGGCATTTTCCAGCACAGCTTTCCGGTGGGGAACAGCAACGGGTTTCCATTGCCCGTGCCCTTGCAAAGCGTCCAAAGCTGCTGCTCTGCGATGAACCGACCGGAGCACTGGACTATGAAACCGGAAAATCCGTCTTGAAGTTGTTGCAGGATACCTGTCGGGACACGCAAATGACCGTGCTGCTGATTACGCACAATCAGGCTATCACCCCGATGGCTGACCGTGTGATTACGATGAAAAATGGGAAGATTGCAGCGATGCAGCAAAACGCAGAGCCCGTTCCCGTATCTGAGATTGCGTGGTGATGGCAATGGCTGGATTATTAGGAAAAGAATTGTGCCGTACCGTGCGGCATACGTTCGGACAATTTACGGCGATTGCAGCGATTGTTGCCTTGGGCTGCGGATTTTTTGCCGGTATTCAGGCAACGACCCCCGATATGAACGAGATGGCAGACCAGCACTATCGGGAAACCAACCTCATGGATTTGCAGATTCGTTCTACCATTGGATTGGATGAGCAGGAAGTACAGGCGGTGGAACAGCTGCCGGATGTGAAAACGGTTGTAGCTGGATATCAGGTGCAGTGTTATCTGCCACAGGATGTGCACAGCTATTCCATGAGCGTTTCTTCTATGAACATGGAGCAGGCAGCCGATGGAGCAGGCATCAACCTGCCAACGCTGACCGCTGGGACGTATCCCTCCATCTCCACAGAATGTTTGATGGATGCCAACTTTGCGAAACGCAGAGGGTATCAGGTCGGTGATACGATTACCTTACAGGCAGCAGAGGACACCACGCTTTCCGACTATTTGAAAGAGGATACATTTACCATTTCCGGCTTGACCAACTGGAGTATGTATGTCAGCTTTGAACGGGGTACGGCTCAGATTGGAACAGGGGCACTGGATGGCTATTTGCTGGTCGATGATTCTGCTTTTTCCATGGATGTCTACACGAATCTATATGTTACCCTAGATAGCACAGCAGACTTGGCAGCCCAGAGCGATGCCTATACAACCGCTGCAAACGATGCGAAAGCTGCCATAGAACGAGAGGGAACAGCAATTCTGAAGCAGCGAGTCGAACGGGAAACCGCAGATGCACAGGAAAAGCTGACGGAAGCCCGTTCCAACTTGGAAACGCAGCAGGCAGAATATGCAAAGAATTTTGCACAGTTGGCGGATGCCTACGGAACAGAGGCAGCCAGTCAACAGTTATCAGATGCAGAACAGCAGCTGAACGATGCAGAAAAACAGATTCAGGAGCAACAGACTGCCTTAGACGACTTTGCAGACAATGCAAAATGGTATGTACAGACCCGAGAGGACAATGTTGGCTATACGGCATTCTGGGAGAATACCGAACGGGTGCAGAACGTCGTAGCCGTCTTTCCGGTGTTCTTTATTCTGATTGCAGCGTTGGTCTGCCTGACCACGATGACCCGTATGGTACGGGAACAGCGTGTGGAGATGGGGACGAAAAAAGCGTTGGGTTATGGAGCATTTCCGATTATGGCGAAGTTTCTGCTGTACGCCGGAATTGCCACCCTGATAGGAGGAATAACAGGGTTGCTGATTGGCTTTCAGGTGTTCCCACGGATTATCTGCAATGCCTATGCAACGATGTATTATCTACAGGACATTCCGTGTCCGTTCCGCTGGAAGTCTGCACTTGCCTGCTTGGGCGTGGGGCTGCTCTGTACTTGTCTGTCCAGTGCGATTGCCTGCCGGAATGCCCTGCGGGAACAGCCTGCACAGCTGATGCGGCCGAAGCCGCCGAAATCCGGAAAGCGGATTTTACTGGAACGAATCCCGTGGTTGTGGAATCGCATTGGCTTCATGGGAAAGCTGACGTTGCGGAATGTCTTTCGGTATAAAAGCCGATTCTGGATGACAGCGGTTGGTGTTGGCGGCTGTACGGCTTTGATTTTAGCCGGCTTTGGACTGCGGTATGATATCACCAGCATTGCCGATTTGCAGTACAGTGAAATCATGCAGTATGATTTGCTGGCAGTTTATAACGACGATGCCGAGCAGACCCGAACAGAAGCCCTTTCCAGCTGGGAGGAGAATCCGCATACCATGTTGCTGCAATGTTCAGAGCAGGTAGGGGAGTATGATGTTACGTTGATGGTGACCGCAGAGCCGGAACAGCTTGGAAACTTTATTACCATGCGAAGCCGTTCTGACCATACGCCGTATACCTTGGATGACAGTGGAGTGATTCTGACGGAAAAGCTGGCGAAGCTCTTAAAAGTATCGGCTGGCGATACGCTGCAATTAAAAGATGCGAAGAAACCAGTCCGCATTGCAGCGGTAACGGAGAACTATGCATATCATTACATCTACATGACGGAGAACACCTATCAAAGTCTGTATGATACGGAGCGAGCACCGAATACCATGCTGGTACAGCTGAACAATCCAGACACCGCAGACGAACACGCAACGGCACTCATGCAGCAAGACGGCATGTTGACCGTGCAATCTCTGCACCGCAGTGGAAATGTATTTTCGGATTTGATTGACAGTATGAATTTGATTGTCATCGTGCTGATTGTATGTGCAGGAGCGTTGGCAGTGGTTGTTCTTTATAACCTCTCGAATATCAACATTACAGAGCGAATGCGAGAGCTGGCAACGGTGAAAGTACTGGGCTTTTATGACGGCGAGAGTGCTGCCTATATCTATCGGGAAAACTTTTTCTCTATGACCGTTGGCATTCTGTTTGGATTGGTCGGTGGTGTATTCCTGACAAGATTTGTTGTTTCGATGGCGGAAGTAGATGTTGTCATGTTTGCCCGAACGATTCCGCCGTATGCGTTTGTCGTTGCAGCAGGGTTGACGGTGTTGTTCACGCTGCTGGTAAACTTGATTCTTTATCCAAAAATCAACCGAATTGACATGGCATCTGCCCTGAAAGCAATTGAATAAACAGAAATCCCTGCGGTATGGATTGCATACCACAGGGATTTTTTCATCTTAACAAGTGGATTCTTTTAAAAGGCAGCCGTGGAAGCAGATTCTGTGTGCGGTGTTGCGGAGAACAGCAGCACTTTTCGAGGGTTTGCCTTTTCGATTTGGAATTGATAACCGTGCAGCAGCAGCGTTTCCCCAGTATGCGGAATCCGTCCAAGCTGTTCCACGATCCATCCGCCGGCAGTGGTAGCATCCGTTTCCGGCAGCTGCATCCGAAGGGTTTCTTCCATTCGTTCCAGTTCGCAGTTACCAGCAATGCGATAGATACCGTTTTCCTCCTGCAATTCAGAGGCATCTGCTGCCTCGTCCAGCGAACCAACCAGCCGTTCCATCAGGTCGAGCATCGTTAAAACGCCGTCTGTACCACCGAATTCATCCAGTACAATGGCATAGCTCTGTCCTGCTTTTCGCATGCTGTGAAAGACATCGTTCGCCTTTGCAGTGGAGGGAATAAAGAATGCCGGAACAACTGCTGTTTTCATGACACATTCTTTGGTCTGTTCGGCAACGGCAAACAGTTTTCGGGTATCCAATACGCCAAGGATGTCGTCGGTATGCTCGCCACAGATGGGGTAATAGCGGTGTGGAGTCTGTCGAATGGTCTGCTTCCAGCTGTCCAGGGAGTCCCGTTCCCAGAGAATCTGTAATTCTGTCCGGTGGGTCATGATTTCTTCCGCTGTCCAGTCGTTAAAGGCAAAGACGTTTTGAATCATCTCATTTTCTTCCGCAGCAATCACGCCTTTTTCGCTGCCGGCATCTGCCATCATCCGAATATTTTCTTCGCTGATTTCCTCTTCTTCGGCGTTCGGGTCAATGCGGAACAGCCGCAACACGCCATTGGTGGCAGCTGTCAGCAGCCAAACCAGCGGCGAGCAGAGTTTTGCCAGTACCTGAATCATGCCGGAGATACCCAACGCAATGGATTCTGCCTTTCGCATGGCAATTCGTTTCGGGACAAGTTCGCCGAATACAAGCGTCAGGAAGGAAAGCAAAATGGTAATCAAGACAACGGAAATGGTTTGCAAGGTTGCTTGCGGAATGGCAACGCCCCAGCTCACCAATAGCTGCACCAGTGCTTCTGAGAAGTGGTCAGCGGCAAAGGCACTGCCCAAAAAGCCGGAAAGCGTAATGGCAACCTGAATGGTTGCAAGGAATTGTGCCGGACGATTCTGCAAGGCTTGCAGACGTTTTGCCGGCTTGCTGCCCTGTTCTGCCAGCTTGTCAATACGGGTTTCGTTGCTGGAAATGACAGCGATTTCTGCACAGGCAAAAATGGCATTCAAGACGATTAAAATCAATTGTAAAAGAATTTGTCCAATCATATGGATTTCATTCACTCCTGTTCTTCTGTAAAAATTTTTTGTATCAAGCTTGCATGATGGGGAGCGAAAGACCGCTACCGCAGCACATGCAGGAACAGAAAAAACAGGCGTTTTTGCAGTGGTGCAGGGTTCGCATCACTGTCCGGGTCGTCCATGAAACAGCCTCCTTTTTTTGGTTGAAAGATGGGACGAATGATTTTTTAAAAGACAGTATAACAAATTTGATGCCGTTTGTCAATCCTATGCGAAAAAAATATTTTTATGAATGGAAAAATGACATGACAGAACAGGGGCTTTCTGAATTCTTTGTGAAAACGGTTGCATTTCCGATAAAATTGTGTTATAATTGCATTCATAGAAGACAGGTTTTTCTACCACACTTCATTTTTACTGTGCATTTTATGCAGAAATGCCACGGAATCCAACAGGAGGCGTACAATTATGAAAATACAAGAATCCGCTGAAAACTATCTGGAAACCATTTTGATTTTACAACAGAGAATTGGTGAAGTGCGTTCGATTGATGTTGTCAATGAACTCTCTTATTCAAAGCCGAGCGTCAGCATTGCCATGAAAAACCTGCGGAATGCGGGATTGGTGACGATGGATGAATCGGGATACCTGCACCTGACTGCAGCGGGCAGAAAAATTGCAGAAACCATGTATGAACGACATACCCTGCTTTCCGACTGGCTGATTTACTTGGGCGTTGACCCACAGAAAGCGGTAGAAGATGCGTGCAGAATGGAACATATTTTGAGTGCAGAATCGTTCCATGCGATTAAACAGCATGTATTAAAAAATCAGGAACAGACCGAAAACGGCCGCCATGCGTAATTGTATGGCGGCTTTGTGTCAAAAAGGAGCATTTTATGAACATCCTGCACATGAGTGACCTGCATTTAGGGCGGCGGTTTTATAACCTTTCTTTTCTGCCGATACAGCAGGCGTTATTACAAGAAGTCCTGCAAATCATAGACGACCAGCAGGTGACCGTGTTATTATTATGCGGTGATATTTATGACAAACCCGTGCCGCCGGCGGATGCGGTGCAGCTGCTGGACTGGTTTTTGACCCAGCTGGCAGCACGAAGCGTACACGTTTGCATGATTAGCGGCAACCATGATTCTCCGGAGCGGCTGCAATTCGGCAGCGACTTGCTGCAAAAGAATCAAATCCACATTGCCGGAACATTTTCCGGTAAAATGGAAACGGTTTCTCTTTCCGATGATTACGGCACGCTGACGATTTCCATGCTGCCCTATGTCAAGCTGGCACAGCTATCCGTTCAGTTCCCGGAAAAGTCCTTTGCAACGCTGGACGATGGCATCCGTGCCGTTTTGGAGCAGACCCCTCCAGACCCGAATCACCGCAATGTGTTATTATATCATGGCTTTGTCCTGCACAATGGAGCAGCACCGGAAGAATCCGATTCAGAAACGCAGCTGGGCGGATTGCAGCTGGTTTCCGACACGCTCTTTGATGCCTATGATTATGTAGCGTTGGGGCACATTCACAAGCCGCAGTGGGTACGGCGTGACCGCATTCGTTACAGCGGTTCTCTGATGAAGTATTCGTTTTCCGAGTGCTTGCAGCGGAAATCTGTGACACTGCTGAAGTGGAATGAAAAAGACAACTGTACCATCACCATCATTCCGCTGCATCCAAAACGGGATATGCGGATTTTGCGTGGAACACTGGAACAGCTTTTGGAACACGCAACGCCGTCCGAAGATTTCATTCGGGCAGAGTTGACAGACTTGGAATTGATTCCCAATGCGATCGAAAAGTTGCGGGTCGTTTATCCAAACACGCTGGAGTTGAGTTATATAGAACGGGAACGCCTCCGGCAGCGGCAACCGAAGCGGTTCACGTAGAAGAACAATCGCTGCTGGATTTGGTGACGGAATTTTATGAGAACGTGTATCATTATCCACTGCGAGAACATCCGGAGGAATTGGCACTGATGACAGAACTGGTAGAGGAGGACCAGGAAAGCGAATGAAACCATTGCATTTAGAATTATATGGATTTGGAGCATTTGCAGAACCGTGCAAAATCTCCTTTACAGACTGGCAGGATGGCGAAGTCTTTTTGATTACCGGAGAAACGGGAGCGGGAAAGACAACCATTTTCGATGCGATTTGTTTCGCTCTGTATGGAACGGCGAGCGGCTCAGAACGGGAATCCCGACAGTTCCGCAGTCAGTATTTGACCGACAGCACCGCAGAAACGAAAGTTCGGCTGGAATTTCTGGACAATGGGAAACGATATCTGGTAGAGCGAAACCCAGCTTATGAACGGCAAAAACAACGTGGAATTGGAACAGTGGAACAAAAGGCAAATGCAACGCTGTATGAGCTGCTGCCGAACGGAGAAAAGACTTGCATTTGCAGCGGCTTTAAAACGGTTACTTGTGAAATTACCGAACGCATCGGTATGGAAAGCACACAATTTCAACAGATTGTAATGATTGCACAGGGGGAATTCCGGCGGTTTCTGCTCTCCAATTCGATTGAAAAGGGGCAGATTCTCAGCAAACTGTTTCACACGGAATCCTGTGGGCGGATTCGTGACCGTTTGAAGCAGCGATATGATGCCAAAACACAGGAAATTTCTATGCAAACCATTTCCATTGCAGCAAAGCTGAAAACGGTTGCCCCACACGAAGCAACCCGGAAACAGCAGTATCAGGAATTGCTTGCAGAAGAGAAAACGGTTGCCACCAGTCCGATTTGCTGTCAGCTTTTAGAGGAGGACTGTCGGGAACGGCTGGAGCAGCTGCCCTTACTGGAGAAAGAACAGGAGCGATTCCAGCAGAGCGTAGACCAGTTGGTGCAACAGATGGAGCAGGGCAGGCGACACAACCAGAACTGTTTCCGGTTGGAACAGCAGCAGAAAGAATTGCAGCAACTGCAACAACGGCAGACCGTTGCAGCGGAGTTATTGGAACGGGCGGAAATCAATGCCGTACAGATTCCCGAATGGCAGGATGCAGCGGCACAGTTGGAACGGAGCGTGCCGGAATATCAGCATTTGGCAGACCTGCAAAAGGAATTGTTGATCTTACGGAAGCAGAGCCAGCAACTCCAGCAGGAGCAGGCACAGAAAAAGGCAACGCTCGAACAGATCCAGCAAGCTTGTGCAATGCTGCAAAAAGAAGTAGAAGAGCATGCAGCCTGTGCAGCGGAACTGGAGAGCACCAAGACAAAAATGGTGCAGAAACAGCAGGCGTTGCAGGTTTTGCAGCAGTTGCAGCAGCAGTTTGCAGCGGTTCGGCAGGCGGAGGCAGATTGTGCCGGATTGGAACAGCAGGCACAGCAAGCCCACCAGCAGTATTATCAGGTAGAGAAGCCGAAATACGATGCGATGGAACAGCAGTTCTTTCAGAGTATGGCAGGCAACCTTGCAGCACAGTTGCAGGCAGGGGTAGCGTGTCCGGTTTGCGGCTCTCTGGAGCATCCGCATCCGGCAGAGCAGACACAGCAGACCGTTTCGGAACAGCAGTTCCAGCGTGCCAGAAAACAGCAGGAAGCTGCTTTGCAGGCGATGCAGAGCCAGAAGAGCCAGTTAGAGAAACAGCAGGCAGTTTGTGCACAGCTGCAAACGCAGAAACAGCAGTTGTTGCAGCAGCATAAATTGAGTGAACAGACCACGGCGGAAACATTAGAAGTAATGCTGAAAAAAATCCGTTCGGGAATCTCCGCATTGACGAAGCAGCAAAAACAATTGCAGGAGCAGTTACAGCAGCGAACAGAACAGCAGGCAGCCTTGAAACGCAAACAAGAGGCATTGCCGATTCTGCAAAACGCAGTGACGGCACAGGAGCAGGCAGTACAAGCATTATTGCAGAAAATCACTGGAAAACGTACCGAGTGTGATTATGTTCAGAACAGCTTGCAATATGGAACATTGCAGGAGGCACAGCAACAGTTGCTTTGTTTCCGGCAGAAAATCGAACAGGCACAGCTGCAACAGAAACGTGCACAGACACAGGTACAAGAGTTGGAGAAGCAGCTGGCAGCTTGTCAGGATGCGTGCAGCCGATTGGAAGCAGAAATTGCAGGGAAGCCGTTGTATGATACCGCAGGGGCAGAACAAACCTTGCTAGAATTCCGCCGGCAGTTGTCGCAGAAACAGCGAGAAATTGCCATGCAGAAGGCAGACTTGCAGCAGGTACAGGAAACGGTAGCAGCTGTTCGACTGTCCCTGAAAACGCTGGAGCAGGCTTCCCAGACGTGGATGACGTACAAAGAACTATATAGCATGATGAATGGAACGAATACCGAACATGGCGGAGAACGGATTTCGCTGGAACGGTATGTGCAGGCGTATTATTTCACACGCATTTTGGAGCATGCCAACCAGAAGTTAGACCAGCTTTCCAATGGTCGCTATCAGCTGATTCGCCGAAAAGAGGAAGACCGAAAGAATATTTCCTCCGGTTTGAATCTGAACGTGCTGGATCAATACACCGGAACAGAACGAGATGTGAAAACGCTGTCGGGTGGGGAAACATTTTTGGCATCGCTGTCGCTGGCATTGGGGCTTTCCGAGGCAGTGCAGCAGCAGAGCGGCTGCGTGCAAATCAATGCGATGTTCATTGATGAGGGCTTTGGTTCTCTAGATGAAATGGCGTTGGAGAATGCGATACAGCTGTTGCAGCAGCTTTCCGGTCATGATTGCATGGTGGGAATTATTTCTCATGTGTCCGCATTGGCAGAGCGATTTGATGCACAGATTCGGGTAGAGAAAACGCCATGTGGCAGCCGTGCTGTCTGCGTTGGGAAAAAATAAACATCAAGCGGTATGGGTGAAAACTGTACCGCTTTTGTTTTGTGTGAGATGTAGCAGTTTTCCGGATAGGCTTGCACTTGCACGGATGAAAATCTTTCACATTTTGTACCACAAATCGAGTAGAGAAAATCATGCATTGTGTTGGCAAGAAAGAAATCATAGATAGATGCTTTCCGTGTCGCAGCCGTTTCATTATACGTAAAACTTGCTTGCAGGGGAGATTCCAGCCCGTTTCAATAAGAGAAAACAAAACAAGCGATATGGAGAAAAAACCATATCGCTTGTTTTTTTATGCTACTATATTTGTAGAAAAGTATTCTCGCAAACAGAGCAATCGGGGAGGGAAAACGAAAAATGGAGAACAAAAAAAGCCCTACTCGGACTTTTTTCATTCTCCATAGAGAAACGATTCTGGAGGCGCCACCCAGATTTGAACTGGGGATCAAGGTGTTGCAGACCTATGCCTTACCACTTGGCTATAGCGCCATATTGGAGCGGATTACGAGGCTCGAACTCGCTACCTCCACCTTGGCAAGGTGGCGCT
>OGOC01002894.1_pt1 | contig 10300 bp, 10 predicted proteins | sample 1552561 | NCBI WGS metagenome assembly OGOC01 (sample SAMEA2580148, study PRJEB22360) | human gut metagenome | biome: human gut; feature: human-associated habitat; material: faeces | place: Denmark | collected 2008/2010
ACCGCCCAAGGCTCACCTTTTCTAATCGTCACTCAAAAAATTCGTTCACGTCACTGCGTTCCTTATCACGAATTTTTCTCGGACAAAATTAAAGCCGTTAATCTCAGAATAATACGGAATAACACAGAATAACAGGTAATGCCTTTTCCGTTCCGATTCCCCCGGGCTTTGCAGCGCTATGAGGAGCTTTTTCTATCTCAATGAGCCCTCCTCCATAGTCACTACAAAGGCATTACCTGTTATTCTGCCCAAAAGAGTCAATACGAGATTAAACTTCGTAATTTACATTCATGCTGACGATTTTACTGTTGCGATAGCCGGCAACCATTGTCAAATCCGGGATATTGTCACGCCCTTTTTGCGTAACAGTATCAAGATTTGCCATAAACTCTTCATAAGCCTGAGATTTGAACTCATCAGGGATGTCAGCTTTTCCAATCGCGCTCTTGTAAAGCTCGGCGACATCTTCACCGCTTTCTGTGAAGTAGCTTCCGTCTTCAAATTTCAGATTATTCAAATTTTCACCTGTAGCATTTTTGATTTCACGCGCAGCTTCAAATTTAGCCATTACGTCTTCCGGAACAGGAAAGCCCGAATGCAAAAGGTAATAGAAAAGCTCTTCTGCGTTATTCTCAAAATTCAACGCATCAATGAGCATAGAAACTTTCGGTGGATTTTCCAGACCTGTAGCGCTGAGTTTGAAATCTATCGGCTCAATACTGAAAAGAACAAACTCATTTTTGTCAAGATTTACACCGTTAAATTTCAGAACATTATCAATTTGCTTGCTGACGGAATCTTTGCTGTGTTCTTTATGTGCAGTAACTACAGCATCGTCAACTGCGGTTTCGTCTTTTAAAACAGGGTCTTCAAACGACGCATCATAGCGGAGCGAGCCATAGAGCGTCATATTTTTTTCATTGTTGTACATGGCGGTGATTTCTTCTTTTGAATAATCAGCGCCGGCGTACTCTTCGGAGCTTTCATTGAAGTATTTATTGTATAAATGATTGTATAATTCTGTATTATTGCTGTATTTTGCTCTATTAGAAGCTGCTGTGGAGGCGTAATAAGTTTCCAGTTTTTCTACATCAGAATATGTACCCGTGTCAATAGATGTGAGCTTGGAATATTTGTTTATGGCAAGCTTTTCATCTCTGCGCAGGTTAATATCTACAACTTTTGATGTTGCATACCCAGAGGAAACTTTATACGTATTGTTGTTTACAATATCATTCATACAGCAAAGCTCCTACCTATATTATTTAACATGTTCAGGCAAAATGTAACATTTTTTCATGAATCTTTACAATTATTCATAAAATTTTAATATTATTCATAAAATTTTTCAGGACAGATTATTTCTTCGGGCGAAAAAGTAAAGTAAGTATTCAAATTCAATTCTTTGTATTTCTTTATCCCGGAAAGCTCCTCTGTCATTGCAGGATTATGGATTTTTGAGGGCGGATTTAAGCCGCAAATTTTCTCAAAACTGTATACAATTGCAGTGGAGGGGTTCACGGCAGGAAGTTCGTTTGACGGCTTTTGAGCGGAGGCTGGGGTTTTAGGTTCCGGCTGGACAACCTCTTCTAACCAGACAATAGGCTTTTCCTCCAGCAGCTCAAGCGAATAATCATCATTAAGCACCACCTGCACAACATTTTCCTCATTTTTCGGCTGCACAGCAGGCGGAGCAGGCAAAAAGACAGAAGAATTTCTCAACTGGAGCTCAAACATATTTATATCGGGCTCAAATTTGACAAATTTGAATGCATTTGGCGGGACAATCACAGCAACGGTCACTTTGGGAGCCGGTCCGGCTTTTTCAGGGTTTTCCGCTTTATTTGCCGCTGCTTCTTCTTTTTCTAATGCGATTTTTCGCTCAATTTCATCGCATTGTTCTTCTGTCTCAATCAACCTGGCTGACAGTTCGTCTTTTTGCATTGCAAGTTTTTTGCGTTCTTCTCTTTTAACAAAAATTTCTTCCTGAAGCTGCGTAATATAGGCATTCAGGGTGTTTATCTGGGTTTCTGATTCCAGTTTATAGAGGCTGAGCGCCTCTTCAAACATGGCTTTTTGCTCATCTGTGAGTTTTTCGGCGGGATTTTTCATGCAATTGTTCAAAACTTCTGCATATTCATCGGAAAGCGTGGAAGAAAAAATTTCTGCAAAAAGCTGTTCTTCTTCATTGGAAAGTGTTTTAATGCCAAAGTTTTTTACAGCACCATCAAGTTTTTTGAGATTTTTAGAGCGCGCAGATATAATAGAACGGCTGTTTTGGATTTCCGCACTGTTTACAAGAATCGCAGAATCAGCTTCCTGCATTTGTTTGTCGGTATTTTCAATTTGTGTTTTTAATTTTATACGATTTTCATTATATTTTTTTGCAATTTTTTCGGTTCTGGTAAGTTTGGGCTTTTTTGGGAACTGAAAGCTTTGCGCACAGCTGAAAAAGCCAAGTCCTATAAAAATTAATAACAAAGCCAAAAAATTTTTTGATTTCATAAGCGCTCTCCCTCAAATTTATTATAATCCAAAATAGCACCTTTGTCCTGTACAACTGTTCATACGATTATGCTTAAATTCGGGTTAAACCTGAAATATGCAGAATGCAATCAAAGAGTTTGTTGTAAAACACAGGATATTCCTGCTTATAGCGCTTTTCGGGGCTGTATTTTTCTTGATTTTCTCGACCGTGAGATGTCATCTGCTTCCCCACATAACCGTGAAATTCAAAGATTTGCGCCCTTTTCACAGGCATATCAATGTTTATTACAAAGGCTATAAAATCGGAAAAACGTGCAAAATCAGACCGTCAGAGGATTATCAGAATACGCTTGTAAAAGTCGTAATTTATGAAAAAAACCTGAAACTGCCCGCAAATACAACGGCTATCCTGAAAAAAGAAAAGCATTTACGCACAAAAATCGATTATCTGGAGCTGGTTTATCCTGAGGAGCCCGCCGGAGCTTATTTACAAAATAATGATGTGATAGAGGGCACCTCGACAGTAGATGCGGAATCTTTCTTTGCAAGTCTCGACAAAGACAGCCTCGAAAATGTTAAAAAACAGCTTGAGCAGACCGTTGAAAATTTAAACGCGATGATAGAAGCGCTGAGCGGAATTTTCGTAACGGTTCAGGAGATTCTAAATGAAAATCGCGCGAATATAAACACAACTTTAAGAAATCTGAGTTTAAGCAGTGCAAATCTTCGCAGCACTACCTCAAGCCTGAATTCCGCGCTCTCCGAACAAAGGCTGAACAGCACATTTTCCAGCCTTGATTCAACAACAGCCAATTTCAGCAGCGGAACCACGAATTTGCAGGCAATAACAACAAATGTCGAACAGCTTTCACAAGCCCTGAACTCTGCTATGCCTCAGGTTGAAACAGCCATTATAGAAACAGGCTGCCTGATGAAAAACCTGAACGAGATTACCTGCGGGATAAAAAACAAGCTCAAAACCAGATTCGGAGGCTTGCGAATATTTTTCGGAAAGGTAATAGAAAATGACTGCCCCTGCAAATCCACCTGCAAAAAGGGCTGCCGATAAATCCGGAAGCCCTACCCGTAAATTACTCTGCTGAGTTCGATATGTATGGTCGTTTTTAAAAGTTCGGGGTGCTGGGAAAATTTTATGAAATTGCTCAATGTGTTTTTTGCTTTCATTCCACAAAACAGCTCGGAATTTTCATAAATATTCCCCACCACAGCGAGTGTATCGCTATATGTGGATTTGCAGCCGATATTGAACGGTTTTCCCAGATGTTGTATTGGTTTAAAAAAGAGTATGTGCTCATCGTTAGAAACTTCACACACGGGGGTTAAAAAGTTGTAGTATTTATCAACAAGAATATCGCCAAAGTGGATTACCTTGCCGAATTTATCTTTCAGCCCGAGAAACTGCATAAGTTCGATTTTATTAATATTATCCAGCACCTCTCTTTCTGCCTCGTTACATCCGAGAGTGATGGTTCCGAGCAGTCTTTCCAGATTGATTTCCATTTCAAAAGTTTCTTTCACTTTTCTTCCCATTTTTGCTTTACACGTCCAATTATTCATTCCAGTCCTTTCTTGCTTCATAAGCAATAAAATTAAAAAAATAACACGATAACAATTTATTATTACCGTTATAGCAATTACATAGCAGGACTAATATAGTTTGTAAAACAATGTAAAAGTTGACCCAAACGGAAAATACGTGCGCAAATTTTCATTTTTCTTGATATTATTGAATTTCGCCGCTAAAAAAATCGTCAAAAACAGTTCTAAAACGCGTTGTTCTGAAAATATTGTTACTTAACTTCAATTAAGATAATAAAAATTTACAAGTGAATTGTCTGGGTAGAAATCCCAACCTACTATTATGAGTTTCAGTAATAAAAAATTTTTATATGTTAAAATAAATTTATGAAAAGAGTTAAAATTACGGTTTTAAGAAGAACATTTCAAGAAGATTTAGCTAAAGAATACGGAGTTGAAAATCTTACAACATGTTCTATGTTTAAAGAGGGACAAGTTTTTTACGCTGATTGGGCCAAACCTGATAATTTTTGTGATGAAGCCTGGAAAGCAATTTACCAATATGTTTTTGCATTAGCACATGGTGCTGATAAAGAATTATTTTATTACAAGGACTGGATTAAAACACCCGGTATTGCCATTTGCTCTTGTAACGACGGTTTAAGACCCGTTATTTTCAAGCTGGAAGCAACAGACGAAGAATCAAAGAATATATAAATTGTAGACACTCCGTGAGTTTTGACCGGCGGGAAAAACTCACCAGTTCGAAGCTCTTTGTAAAAAACATGAAAAATAAAGAAAAATCGGAGAACGAGAGATTCGAACTCTCGATGCAGATTACTCCACATAACACCTTAGCAGGGTGCCGCCTTCAGCCACTCGGCCAGTTCTCCGTATTTTATTTTCAAGGTACGAATATCGTACCAAAAAAAACCTTTTTTTTCAAACTGTTTATAAGAATTAATTTTCTATCGCGATTTATCAAGCGAAATTAATCAACTATCTAATATTAATCTTTGAATTTTGTTGTATGTTATATTTAAAGAAAAAATTAAGGAGATTTTTATGAAGAATTGGATTATTGCATTAACAATATTGATTTTGCCGATGGCAATGTACTTCTATCTTGATAAAACACATTCGGATAAAGCCGGATTTGAGGCTCAGGCAGCTAATAAACCGATGATTATGAAATTTTCATCCCCAATGTGCCTTGACTGCAAAAAACTGGATACAACAATCGACGCAGTAATCCCTGCATATAAAGATCAGGTTGTATATGAAAAAATCAATGTCCAGTCTCAAGACAGCAGAACAACCGGTCTTATAAAAAAATATAATGTAACACTTGTTCCTACCTGCGTTTTTCTGAAAAAGGACGGATCTTTGTACAAAAGAACCGAGGGTTTTATGGAAAAACCCCAGTTTGAAAATCTTGTAAAAGGCTTGATAAATGGATAATCTCGTAGCAATATTTCAGGCGCACCTGAAAAGCGATTTTTCACTGCTTGTGCTGGCTTTGTGCTACCTCGGAGGGCTCGTTGCTTCGCTTTCGCCTTGCGGAATCGGCGTTTTGCCCGTTGTTGTAAGCTATATTGGTGGCTACTCAAAAGAAAAAACCTCAACAACCGCACTGCAGATGATTTCATTTCTTCTCGGGCTTTCGCTATGCCTGACTGTTGTCGGAATAATCTGCGCTTTAACCGGAAAAGTCTTTGGCGGGGGCAGCAGCCCATACTGGGTGTTGTTTCTCGCCTCATTAATCTTCATTTTCGGGCTGAATTTGATGGGGATAATGGAAATAAATTTCCCTGTGCTCGTAAAAAGCTTTCCGCAGAACAAAAAGCACGGAACTTTTACTTATCCGATGATTCTGGGAGCGGTTTTTGCGCTTGCAACGACCCCGTGTTCAACCCCGATTCTCGCAGGAATCATGGCGACTGCGTCTTTATCCGCAAATATTGCATATTCCGCGCTGATGCTGTTTTTGTTTTCGCTGGGTCAGGGCACAATTATTGTTTTTGCAGGAATTTTCACCTCTTTTCTCAAAAACCTCAAATCCTTTGCCAGATTCACAGAAATTCTTACAAAAGCAAGCGGAATCATCCTTGTTTTGTTCGCAATATTCCTTTATTACAAGGTATTTTCTAATTTTATGTAATTTTTTAGGAGCGGGGGAACGTTCAGACCGTAGATTTTTATTTTTCGCAAACTTCTGTGCACTCTAAGTAAATTGTTAGGGATTCCCTTTTGTAGTGACTATGGGGGAGGGCTCAATAATCATTTTAATTAACAAATCACGCCGAATGCCCGGAGGAATCGGAACGGAAAAAGGGAATCCCTAACAATTTACGCTCACACCTCCAATTTATCTGCTATAATCCAATTATGAACAAACCAAAAACAGCAATCGGAATGATGTCAGGAACATCCGCAGACGGAATCGACGCCTGTTTTGTGGAAATAGCAGAGGATTTTTCTTTTAAAATCCTTGAAACCCACTCGATTGACTATCCTGAAGAAATCTACAAAAAAATCCTCGCCGCAGCAAACAACAAGGCGGATACAGCGCTTATTTGCAAACTAAATTTCGCCCTCGCGCATCTTTTTGCAAAATGCGCCAATGAACTCATTGAAAAAAAAGGCGAAAAACCCGATTTTATCGCAAATCACGGGCAAACAATCTTCCATCTGCCATCTGCTGAAAATATAGCCGGAATTCCTGCCGACAGCACACTCCAAATCGGCAACATTTCAGTGATTGCACAAGAAACCGGCGTTTGCACTATCGGAAATTTCAGAACACGCGACATTGCTGCGGGAGGTCAGGGCGCACCGCTTGTGCCGTTTGCTGATGAGCTGATTTTTAAGAAAAATACACCGCGAGCCATCCAAAACATCGGTGGAATCGCAAATGTAACCGTACTTTCGCCGGACTGTGAAACATTCGCGTTCGACACGGGCGCGGGGAATATGCTGATTGATTATTTTGTGAAAAAATTCTTCGACATGCCTTTTGACAGGGGCGGAAAAATCGCGCTGAGCGGCAAAATCGACGAAAAATGGTTCAATGAGCTCTTAAAAGAGCCATATTATGCAAAAATCCCCCCGAAAACCACGGGGCGTGAACTTTTCAACGAAGAATACGCACAAAAAATCCTCAAAACCGCACCCGAAGACCCGAAAAATATAATCGCAACAATAACTGCGCTCACAGCACGCACAATCGCAGACGCGTACAAAAATTTTGTTTTCCCGAAAACAAAAATAGAAGAAATCGTGCTCGGCGGGGGCGGCGCTTATAATCGGGCGATTATTGAGGGGTTAAAAAGCTATTTGCCCGGCATTAAAATCAAAACCCACGCAGATTTCGGCATAAACGACAAGTACAAAGAGGCGCTTGCGTTTGCGCTGCTCGGATATTGCACATTTTTGCATATTCCAAACAACCTCCCCGCCTGCACGGGCGCCCGCATGCCCGTAGTCATGGGAGAAATCGTTTTTTAAGCATCCTCACCCAGCCACCTTGAACTTGTTTCAGGGTCGCAAGAGCACAGGACGCTGGAGGAACGCGATAAAAATACAGACAAAGGAAAAATATGATTCCAACAGAAAAAATCAACGAAAACACAGAAAATATCGACATTTCAAGCCCGCTCGAAATAGTCAAAATGATTCACGAAGAAGATAAAAACGCCGCAAAGGCGGTGGATGAGGCATTACCGCAAATTGCGCAGGCTGTCGAAATCATAAGCGAAAATTTTCAAAAAGGCGGGCGGCTTTTGTACTTTGGAGCGGGCACAAGCGGGCGGCTCGGCGTTCTCGACGCGTCAGAATGCCCTCCGACGTTCAGCACCGACCCTGAAATGGTTCAGGGAATCATCGCGGGAGGCGAACGCGCAATCAGATTTGCCATCGAAGGCGCGGAAGACAGCGAGGAGCTTGCAAAAGAGGATTTTGAAAGGCTTAAAATCACAAAAAACGACACAATCCTGTCAATTTCCGCCTCCGGCAACGCAAAATACGTAGTAAAAGTACTCGAACTCGGGCAAAAAGCAGGCTCTAAAACCATCGCAATAACCTCAAACCCCGACGCAAAGATGAAAAATTACGCGGACTGCTTTATTTGCGCAGAAACAGGTGCAGAAGTGATTTCCGGATCAACAAGAATGAAAGCAGGAACCGCACAAAAAATGATTCTCAACATGCTGACAACAGCGTCCATGGTCAGAATCGGAAAAACATACGGAAATCTAATGATAGACGTACGTCCGACAAATTCAAAGCTCAAAAATCGCGCCGTTGCAATTACATCACGAATTTGCGGCTGCAATGAAGAAACAGCGCTGAAAATTCTTGAAGAAAACGGCTGGAATCTAAAAGAAGCCGTTATTCAGCTCAAAACCGGCAAAGATTTTGAATTTTCGCGAAAATTGCTTGCACAAAATGAAAATATTTTGAAAAAAGCGCTGCTTGCGCTTCAAGACAAAAAATTATCCTGAAAATGAAATTCGGAGGGCAAGAAAACCCTCCGAATTTCTAATTTTTGCGTATTTTGTTATTTAGCTTTCTTTTCGGCGTCGGTTTCAAAGTCGAATCTTAAAATTCCGCCATCTTTCATCACGATACTTGTTACGCCGGCTTCCGCGTCACGACGAACCGCGGTGACGCCATGCTTTCCGATGAGTTTTTTTGCATTCTGCAAATCTTTTTCAGTCAAATCCGTGCCGTTTCCGTCCAGTTTTACCAGTTCCTGGAAAATTGTATACTTTGTGCTGGACAAATCAACGGTTTTGAGTTGATTTTGAAATATCCCGTTGGAATTTACAACCGAAATATCCTTTTTGCCGCCAGAAAATTTAGCAGTAAGGTCGCCTTTCTCCGGAACCCGGTTTTCAGCGGGTTTATAATTTGTAATTGTCAAATTTTTATTAATTTTTACATTAAATTTCTGTGTTCCATCAGCTGTGCCTGTTGTAGCTTTGTTTACTACCGTAAAATTAGTATCTCCCATTAAAATAACTCCTTTTCCGTAATCCTCATACAGAAATAAAGTATTTTGAGCAGAAAAAATTGTCTTTTATGCAGAGAAAGGATTAAGTTATGTTAACTAAACATCCAGATAGGTTTCCAGCTCCCATTTTGTAACCTGCTTCCGATAAGTATTCCATTCTGCGCGTTTCTGGGTCAAAAATTCTCCGAAAATATATTCCCCGAGCGCAGCTTTTGCCGTGAGGTTCTTTTCGAACGAATCCAGCGCCGCTGCGAGGTTTTCAGGAAGTGATTTTATTTTTTTTAGCTTGATTTCGTTGTTGGAAAGCTGAAAAAGGTCTTTTTCAATCGGCGCAGGCGGGTCGATTTTGTTCCTTATTCCGTCCATGCAGGTTTGTAAAACCGCAGCAAAGGCAAAATAAGGGTTTATGCTCGCATCGGGCGAACGCAGCTCGATTCTGGTGTCTTCATCGCGATTTGAGGGGATTCTGACAAGCGAGCCCCTGTTCAAAACCGACCATGCGATATAAATCGGCGCCTCGTAGTCTTTTACGAGCCTTTTGTAGCTGTTAACGGAGGGGTTCAAAAGCGCGGTAATCCCTGACACATTCTTCAAAAGCGAGCCGACAACGTACTGCGCGGTTTCAGAAAGCTGATAGGTTCCGGCAGGGTCATAGAAAGCGTTTTTGCCGTTCTGAGACAGCACAAGGTTCAAATGCAGGCCCGAGCCGTTGATTCCGTAAACAGGTTTGGGCATAAAAGACGCATTCAGCCCGTATTTCAGGGCAATAGCTTTTACAACGAATTTAAATGTTGCAAAATTATCCGCCGAACGCAAAACATCGTCATAACCGAGGTCAATTTCATGCTGAAACGGCGCACCCTCGTGGTGGACAGCGTTAATATCCCAGCCCATCTCCGCCATTGACGCGACAATACTCGCAAGAACATCCTCAAGGTTTTCATCGGAGTTCAAATCGTAATATCCGACAGAATCTTTCAAAGTGCTTATTATATTTGAGTTTTCATCGACTTTAAAAAGGAAAAATTCGGTTTCCGGCGCAATTTTCATCGTATAATCGTATTTTTTTGCGTTTTCAATAACCCGCTTAAGATTTGCTCTCGGGCAGCCAGGATAAGGCATTCCGTCGGCTTTGTAAATGTCGCAAATCAACCTTGCCGTGTTCTGGAGTTTAGAAAACTTAAACGGAAACGCCAAAAACGTATTTTTGTCCGGATAGCAGAACAAATCCTCGGTTTCGTTGTTTCTAAACCCGCATAC